>OBJA01002293.1_pt1 | contig 11276 bp, 7 predicted proteins | sample 1519751 | NCBI WGS metagenome assembly OBJA01 (sample SAMEA3881238, study PRJEB22517) | soil metagenome | biome: lake sediment; feature: soda lake sediment; material: sediment, water from around vicinity | place: India | collected 2013-12-23 | depth 3 m
CTGGATTAGACCTTAATCTTAGTTGTGAAGGTTGGGTTCCATTTTCCATCGATACAACACTGCGCAATCAACCATTCTTCTGTCGGGCTGGTGTGAACATAGCATCGATTCTCTGTGATGGAACCATTACCGGGTGCGCAAACAATTCGAACCTTTTCTTTGAGGGAAACGTATTGAAGGATAATTTGGCATATATCTGGCAAAACGGGTTTGAGATTTTCCGGAAAAGACCATGGATAATGGAATCAGATTGCGGGAAGTGTCAATATATGAAGGCGTGTCAGGGAGGTTCGATTCATCTGTGGAGAGAAAATCTGATCAAGCCGGATTTCTGTTACATGGATTGTTTTAAACAGTGAATGCAGGTAGAGTTTGGATTTTATCAGCCGGATGCGCCATAGTTGTAAGAAAAGGTATTTTTGTATACCTGCTATCCTGACCACGACGTAATAGTTTATACCTCAAAGCAGCTTTTAAAACGCTGTTACATCTTGTTACACGTTCGTTATATCTCTGTTATAACGAAGAGGTATTATTCCAGATACACGAGCTCAATAGAATAGAATAAAAACCGATTAGAAAATCTGCATTTCAGAAGAAAAGACATACCTATGCATGAAAGAATTCTGGTTATTGATGATGATCAGGAGCTTAATTCACTGCTACGCGATTATCTGGGTACACACGGTTTTATTGTTCACACAGTTGAAAACCCCGAAAGTGGTCTCTCCTATCTCCGGCAGGAGGTGCCCGATGCAGTTATTCTGGATGTGATGCTCCCCGAAATGGACGGGTTTTCTGTTTGCAAAGAAATACGAAAAAGCTACACTGTTCCGATTCTCATGCTCACAGCCAGAGGTGATGTTCAGGATAGAATCGTCGGTTTGGAACTTGGAGCAGATGATTATCTTCCTAAACCTTTCGAACCCAGAGAATTAGTTGCACGGCTCCGTTCAATTTTTCGCAGATCTATTGACTCCCCTGTTTCCGGACAGAGTGAGAGTTTTGGAGAACTGGTCATTAATTATGCCTCCAGGGCAGTGACACTTTCCGGTGAGGAAATCAGTCTGACTACAAATGAATATGAACTGTTGCATTATCTGATTCAAAACAAGGGTCGTGTTCTCGACAGAGGACAATTGATAGAGCACTTGCGTGGAATCGACTGGGAATCTTCAAACAGGTCGATCGACATGCTTATAAGCAGAATTCGTCAGAAGCTGCGGGATGATTCCAGAAATCCAGTATACATCAAGACGATTACCGGTACTGGTTATGTGTTTATTTATAAAAACAGGCTTGAATGAGCCCAAGTTCTTTTGCTATCATGAAAAAAACATCACTTTTCAGGAAATTCACAATTCTCATTCTTTTTGCTGCATCGCTTATTGTGATCACTACTCACATTTCTCTTTACATCCATATTGCCAGTTTACGGCACAAACTGCCCATCTATAAAGGTTTCTCCAGCCTGGCACATCACATTGTATCGCAGCTCGATATCAGTGATACTTCAGCAGTGCGCACCTATCTTTCAGCTCAAAGTCTTGACCTAAGATATGAGGGTAGTTTCGAATGGTCCAGTTCCAAACATGTCCCTTCGGCAAAGGTCGCGATCGAAAAATCAGAGGGTAAGTCGGCTTTCTGGCACCATAACCGTCTGGTCAGTGTTGTGGAAAAGAGCAATGGTACATACGTCCTCATGGGCATTGATCCATTCGACCAGCTTACCTTTCCCTGGAAAATTGTACTCTTGTGGTCTGGCGTTCTGGTCCTGATCTTTGGATTGACTCACCTGAAAATTCGCCACTACCTTAAACCTGTTCGCATTCTGCAGGATGGAGTCAAGCAGATCAGTAACGGTAATTTTTCTATTCAGCTCCCGCAAACAACCTCAGACGAACTCGGCCAGTTAGTCCGGTCATTCAATAACATGGCACTCCAGATCAGAAATGACATAAAATCGCGGGATCAACTCCTTAGAGATATCAGTCACGAATTACGGTCACCTTTAAGCAGAATGCTCCTTGCGCTGGAGTTTCTCCAGGAAGGCAATGTTCGCAAAACGCTCAAGAATAATATCACAATTCTGGAGAAGATGACCAGTACAATCCTTGAAGAAGAGCGTCTGGACAGTCCCTTTGGGAGAGTAAAACGTGAACAGATTGAATTAAGGACTGTTCTGACTGAACTTATTGAGAACAGAAAAGAGTGCACTCCGCCTGTAATAATGAACGAACCAGAACGATTCGATATTCTCGCTGATAAAGAAAGAATAAAAACGGCACTGTCTAATGTCATTGATAACGCGATTCGCTACTCAAAACCAGACAGTGAGGCTGTAAAGGTTTCCTGTTTTAAAGATGAGCAGTATGCAGTAATCACGATACAGGATAACGGTATCGGAATTCCAGAATCCGAGCTTCCATTCATTTTCGAACCTTTCTACAGAATAGATAAAGCACGAAGGCACAATTCGGGTGGATATGGCCTGGGAATGAGTTTGACCAAGAAAATAATAGAAGCTCACACAGGCACAATTACAATTGAAAGCAAACCCGATTCTGGAACAATTGTGACCATAAAAATTCCACTTTAATACCTCATTTGAGTTACAACCACCATTCAGATGATTTCTGTTACATCTTGTTACAATAATGAAAAGTGGCTGTTACACCTTCAGACTATATTACTCTATTCAAAGGTACTACCGGCTTGTAATCCTGTTGTAAGAGGAATGACATCCATCAAAAAGAAAGCCGAATAGCAAACGGGGGGGACATGATAGAGCATCCATTCGTACGGAAGATATGCACAGGAGTAGTTTCAATACTGCTGGTAACTTATATATCAGAAGCACAACCATCAGAGGAATCGATTGAACTCTCGGCAATACAGGCTGTTGAGATGGCCATGAAAAGCAATCACACACTCAAATCTCTTGATCACCAGGTAAAAGGAAGCAGTTACAATGTCAGGAATGCAGTTGCAAACTTTCTTCCTGAGCTTTCTTTGAACGGAACCTATACCCGACTTGGTCTTGACCGTGATGAAATGAGTCCTTTTTTCGGGCCAGCTTCAGACAATTCATACAGTGTCGGTTTCAAAGTCCAGCAACCGATATTTACCGGATTTGCATTACTGAATGGGTTACGAAGCGCAAGAGCCTCCCATTCACTCATGGAATCAGGCAATGAAAAAACACAACAGCTTATACAGTATGGAGTTCTGCAGATATACTGGGGCCTGGTGAATCTTCAGAAATCGGAGATTGTGGCTTCAGAAGCGATCAGGCAGCTTGAAGAGTTGACAGCAAATCAGAGTGCACTGAAAGATCAGGGGATGGCCACTGAGCATGATTATCTCCTTACCAAAGCATCCCTGGCACAAGCGAGAATGAGTGAGCTTGAAGTAAAGAAAACGGTTTCATCCATGAAGCGGCAGTTTGCGGTATTGCTTGGTGTTCCGGTCAGTTCAGATATTATCCTCACTGATACCAATACCAGTCGATTGTCAGGAGTACCTTCTGATCTCGATTCAATTATCACGACAGCTGCACAGACACGACCCGATCTCAAAGAGCTGCACCTTCAGACTCAGATATCTGAATTCGGCATTAAATCAGCACAGGCATCACTCTACCCTACCATTGCAGCTGGTTTTTCATACTCCAATGCTCGCCCAGATCAGATGTACCGTGATCAGTGGGGAGATAGCTGGAACGCTTTTGCCGCAATCAATTTTACGTTGTGGGATTGGGGAAAACGGATTAATCAGATAAAGCAGGCACGAGAGCAGCTGCATTCACTTGAAGAGTTAGTCAGGGAGAAGAAGGCAATGGTGGAAAAAGAAGCTCTTGATGCATTTTACGATGTAAAGCAATCTTCACAGGAACTCGAAGTGGCGCATCAGCTTGTCGAGGCACGGAAGGCTGCGTATGATGCCTCTGGTGCCAAATATGAGGAAGGGGTGATTCCCATGTATGAGCTCCTTGACTCGCACAGTGCATACATTTCTGCCAAATTCAAGGCACTGCAGGCAGCAACAAATCTCGAACTTGCAGTTATCAACCTTGCCATGGGCGGCATCGGATATAGCGCATCTTTAAAATAAAGAACGTACCGAATTTATTGTAAACTAAAGGATTGCAGCAATGAATAAAAAAGCAGTTGTTACCGGAGTTCTCTTTTTAACTGCACTGTCATTGATTGGCGGGTGTGCTCCCAAAAAACAGGAAACTATCCAGAGGATAATTCCTGTCGAGGTGTATGTCGCCAGACAGGATTCCATATCAAGTCATGTCATGCTGACTGGAGGAATCGAAGCACAGAACGATGCTATAGTATATAGCAAGCTATCGGAGAAACTGATTTCATTGCATGTAAAACCCGGGGACCACGTATCTGCAGGGCAGATTCTTGCTGTTCAATATAATGAAGCAGCTCTTCAGGGAAAGCGTGTTGCGGAAGCATCACTTAAAAGTGCACAAATTCAGGTGCAATCACGAAGAGATGATTTCACCCGCATGGAAAATCTACTAGCCAAACAGGCTGTTACAAAACAGCAGTTCGATTTAGCCAAAAGCCAGTTTGATCTCGCTCAGGCCACATTCGAACAGGCAAAAGCGGCATCAGAGCAGGCAAGCGTACAATACGAGAATGCGATTTTGCGTGCACCGTTTGCCGGAAAAGTAGCCACGGTTTATTTCGACACCAATGAGATGGTGCCTGGAGGCCAGCCAGTAATCAAGATTGTAAATGCTCAGACGGTCAAGGCCAAACTAAAAGTACCAGCAGTAGACATTAACAGGGTTGCGGTCGGAAAGAGTGTCACGGCACGCTTTCCTTCGATTCCCGATACGCAATTTACCGGTATTGTCTATCGTATCGACGAAGCAGTTGATCCGATGACACGCACACTGGAGGCGGAAATCAGATTGTCAAATAATCGTATGCTTCTCAAATCAGGCCTGTTTGGGGAATTCAGGATCGAGACGGCAAAGCATACTGAGACGATCATCGTCAGTGAAATGACCGTTATGACCCGTACCGAAATCAAAACCGATGAACGGGGAGTTCAGACTGAACATCCAGATCATTATTTGTACCTTGTCAAAGATGGAAAAGCACTGAAGCAAAGTGTACGACCGGGAATAATTTCCGGAGGGTTTGTAGAATTGGCCAAGGGTGTCAGCATTGGTGATAGCATCATCGTTGCGGGTCAGAATATTGTCAAAGATGGTGATTCACTGCGAATAGTAACAAAGACGGAGCGCTAACCATGAGATTATCAGCCCTTGCGGTAAAAAGAAAAATTGCCCTGACGATGGTATACATAATTGCCATCGGTTTTGGATTATTTTCATTGACTCAATTAAAAGTGGCAATGACTCCTGATATTGATTTCCCTATTGTACTGGTTATAACCAGTTATTCCGGAGTCAGCCCGGAAGATATAGAGAATCTGGTTACCCGTCCAATTGAGGAAGCTGTATCGGCAACAGAGAATGTTCAGAAAATCTCCTCCCGGTCTTCAAACGGGCAGTCTATGGTGATACTTGAGTTCGACTGGGGCTCCGATATGGACAAAGCAGAGTCTGATGTACGCAACAGTCTGGATATGGTTCGGGATTATCTCCCCACCGATGCTGCAGAGCCAATCGTTATTGCGCTGAACCCATCGATGATGCCGATAATGATGATGTCGATGAATTCCAAGGATCTGAGCCCCGCTGAACTTCGACAACTTGGTGATGATAAAGTGGAGCCATTGCTGGAACGAGTCAAGGGAGTCGCTTCGGTAACCATTCAGGGCGGATCTCAGCGGCAGATAAACGTAAAGTTAAATCCAGTACTGCTTGCATCACATGACCTCTCACCCCAGGCTATTGCCATGGCAATCCAGAGCAGTGCCGGCCTGGTATCTTCGGGAAACATAAAAACCAATACAAAAGAGTACAACCTCCGTATTTATAGCGAGTACCGTTCCCTGCAACAGATACAGAATATAACTGTCAAGCCCGGTGTGGTGCCCGTCAGACTCAGAGATGTGGCTATTGTCGAGGATGGGTTTGAGGAGTCCTCCGGTGATGTCCGAATCAATGGCGGACAGGGGATTGCTGTAGTGATCAGCAAACAATCCGATGCCAATACCGTACGAACTGCCGCCAATATTCATAAAGCATTACCGGTCATAAAAAGAGCGCTTCCCAACGGAGTTGAATTCAGCACCATTTTCGACTCTTCGGAATTTACCACCAATTCGATGAACAACCTCAGCAATACAGCACTCATGTCTTTTATAATTGTTGTTTTTGTCATCTTTCTGTTCCTGCGGAACTGGCGGGGCAGTTTGATAATGGCAGTATCGATGCCGGTATCGATCGTCGTTACATTTGCTGTACTTTTTCTCTCCGATCTGACTCTTAATGTTATTTCCATGGCTGGTTTGGCTCTGGCGATTGGTATGCTCGTTGACAACTCCATTGTCGTTCTTGAGAATATATTCCGACATCGCAACCAGGGGGCAGGTATAGTGAAAGCTGCTGATGAGGGTGCATCTGAAGTCGGCTCTGCAATCATTGCATCAACTCTCACAACGATCAGTGTTTTCGTACCAGTTCTCTTTGTACCAGGCATTACCGGACAACTCTTCAAAGAGATGGTGCTTACAATAACCTTCAGCCTCGCAGTCTCGCTGCTTGTCGCATTAACCTTGGTGCCTTTAATGTCCTCTGTCCTCCTGAAGGAGAAGAAGAAAAAGGAAAAGGATGCGAAAAAAGAGAAGACCCGTTCAGTTTTTTCACGCTTCGTGACCCAGTACCAAAAGATTCTCCACTGGTCTCTTTATCACAAAAAATGGATTGTTGCAGGATCAATACTTCTGTTTTTAGGTTCTTTTGCTCTGGTGCCGATGATCGGAGGAGAGTTTATGCCACAATCTGATGAAGGACGTGTTGGATTTACTATTGAGTGTGAGACCGGAATTCCTCTGACTGGATTGCGACAGAAAGTCCTTCAGATTGAGAAAATTCTCGGTGAAGAGATCCCCGAACTTTCGACCGCTCTGTTTCAATTCGGAGCACAGGATGGTTTTAATCCTCATGGATCACTCAGCAATACTATTTCCGCAACCATAAAACTTGTTCCACTCAAAGAGAGAACTCGTTCACAAAAGGAAATCGAGATGGCGCTTCGAAAGAGGCTCGATGAGATTGCCGGAATCTCCTATTCCTTCCAGAGTGGTGGATTTATGGGAAGCAGTGAAGGTGCAGTGGAAATCAAAATTGTCGGCCACGATCTCACCAGAGCCAAAGCCATAGCAGATGAGATGAAAGCGCGAATGGAGAACATAAAGGGTCTGGTTGATATCAAGTTGAATGTGAATGATTATATTCCTCAGCTGGATGTGCATTTACGTCAGGATGTCCTCAATGATCTGAATTTGTCTAATTTACAGATTGCCTCAAATATCTCCATTGCCATTCAGGGAAAGACTGTGTCGCAGTACCGGGAAAAGGGTGATGAATACAATATTTATGTGCAGCTCGATAAAAAGTACAGACAGAACAGAGATGCTTTAGGTGATCTGGTCATTCCCCTTCCTGCCGGAGGCACTGTTCCTCTTCGGCAAATCGCAGAGATAAAAGAGAGCCAGTCGCCGGTTACGGTATACCGGGAAAATCAGGAGCGCTACATTTCGGTCAGTTGCAATCTGGGAGGAATAGATTTAAGCAGTGCGCGACGGCACATCGAAAAGATACAGTCAGAAATGGCGATTCCATCGGATTTCGTGCTTATCATGGGCGGCAATGCTGAAGACCAGAAAGAGGCTAACTTCTATCTGGCACTTGCTTTTTTCATCGCGATACTACTTGTTTACATGGTGATGGCAGCACAGTTTGAATCGCTGGTTGATCCATTTATAATCATGTTTACCATACCATTATCGATTATCGGAGTCCTGGGGTTTCTTTTTATTACCCATACTCCAATCAGCGTTATGGCACTTATTGGTGTTGTCATGCTTGTGGGTATCGCTGTAAACAATGGAATTGTCCTTGTCGACTATATCAATCAGCTTCGTCACAGGGGAACAGATCTTTATGAAGCAGCTGAGCTCAGCGGAGTGGTCCGCTTGCGGCCCGTGCTGATGACAGCATTGACCACCATCATAGGTATGATTCCGCTGGCCTTGAAAATCGGAGATGGGTCTGAGACGTGGGCTCCACTGGCTCGAGCGGTAATAGGTGGATTGACCATGACAACGATCCTCACCCTTGTGGTTATCCCCGTGGTATACATTATTTTCGAAGAATGGGGAGGAAAGATCAAATCAAGACTGTTTGGTGCCTGATGCTTTCTTCAGAATGATTCGTGTAAGCGGGATCGAACAGTCTTATTTGCATTCGATTTCGCTTACTCCCTTTGAACACCGGCCAAATGCTTCGGTTCTCTCAGATACAGGATGCAGGTACCCGTGGCTACGAAATTAATCCAGTCCAGTGTAAAATCGACACTGTTTCGCATGGCTTTTCCCATGCTGGCAGGTACAATTGCTCTTAACACCTACAATCTGGTTGACACCTGGTTTGTCGCCAGACTGGGAACCATTCCCCTGGCTGCTATGGGACTGACATTCCCGGTTGTTATGCTCCTCACCTTTATTGCCGGTGGTATCGGCACTGGTGTTACCACCATCACCTCACAAGCTTTAGGAAAAACTGATCTCAAGACCGCATCGCGAACAGTCACCCATGGAATGATTTTGATCCTCCTGTTCTCGGCACTATTGCTGTTGAGTGGATATTTAACCATTGGACCGGTTTTTAGGACTCTTGGCGCAAATCAGCAGACACTTCCTTTTGTGAGATCCTATATGCAGATGTGGTATCTGGGATCACTCTTTATGGCTGTTCCGATGATGGGAAATGGTATCCTTATCTCACTGGGTGATTCAAAGGCAGCAAGTCTTTTTATGGTTACAGGTGCTGTGGTGAATTGTGTTCTCGACCCGCTCCTGATCTTTGGATTTGCAGGGTTCCCTGCACTTGGAATCTTTGGAGCAGCTCTGGCAACAGTCATAGCTCAAGCAGTTTCAGCCTTCTGGCTCTTTTATTTATTAGCTGTAAAATACAAGCTTTTTCAATTCCGTCATCTTGAGCTTACAAGATTTGTTCAAACTGTAAGAGTGATACTAAGTTTTGCGATTCCCGGCAGTATCAGCATGGTACTCATGCCACTATCTGCAGGTATTATAACAGCATTGATCAGCCGGCATGGGAATGAAGCGATCGCGGCTGTCAGTGCTGCAGGAAGAATCGAAATGTTTGCATTTGTAATACCAATGGCACTGGGAATGTCGTTGATTCCTTTTGTCAGCCAAAACTTCGGTGCAGGGCGACTGGACCGGATACATGCTGCCAAAAACTATGCAACCCGTTTTGCATTTTTTTACGGACTCGGGATCGCAGCACTCTTTTTCATCGCTTCGCCCCTGCTTGCCAAAATTTTCACATCTGATGAAAGCGTCGCTGAAACGCTTACCCTTTACATCAGAATCGTTTCTTCAGGGTACGGTATGATGGAGGTACACCGTTATTGCGGCTTCCTGCTTACCGGAATTCACAAACCGGTCTTTGCAACAATAGTCAATGCCATCCGCATTATTGTCCTTCTTATACCACTCTCCTTCTTGGGAAACTATTATGGCGGGATCAAAGGTATTTTTTTCGGCAGACTGATAGCAGATATTGGTGCCGGGATTACCGGTTTTATCTGGATCTCCTTACTACTGAAGCGTGAAATGCGCATTGAACCCAGAGTAGCAAAATAACATTCAGCTTTCCCTTTCCATGCACTCCCCCAGATCGTTAAGGTACCGATTTTGCACTCTACTGACAGTGTATTTAATCGGGAGTATAGCTATGGATCAAAAAAAAATTATCCCTAATCTCTGGTTTGATAATCAGGCAGAAGCTGCCGTGAGATTCTATTGTTCGGTATTCAGCAACTCACGACAGCATTTCATCTCTACCTATGGGAGAGCCGCTGCAGAGGTTTCCGGGAAACCGGAAGGTTCAGTAATGACTGTTGATTTCGAACTTGAAGGTTTGAGATTTGTGGCACTCAACGGTGGTCCGACTTTCAGTTTTACACCTGCCACATCCTTTTTCATCGGCTGCAGTTCAAATAAAGAGATAGAACAGCTCTATGAGGTATTGTCATCTGGAGGAAGCGTGCTTATGCCACTGGATAGGTATCCTTTTAGTGATCGCTATGCCTGGATCAGTGACCAGTATGGATTATCATGGCAGCTCTACCTGGGAGAAACACGGCAAAAGATTACACCCTGCCTAATGTTTGTCCGGAACCAGTACGGAAGGGCAGCTGAAGCAATGAGATACTACGTTTCAATCTTCGAGAATTCAAAAATTGAGCATGTGGTTTACCACGAAAAAAACAGCATCGAGAAGGAAGGCACTCTGAAACATGCTGCATTCACCCTTAGTGGGGAACAATTCATCACAATGGACTCTGGCCTTGATCACAATTTTACCTTCTCTCCTGCTGTATCATTTCAAATCAGGTGCGAGAACCAGAAGGAAATCGACTATTTCTGGAAAAACCTCTCTGCTGTTCCTGAAGCAGAACAATGTGGTTGGGTTCAAGATAAATTCGCAATCTCCTGGCAGATCGTCCCGGCGATACTGGACACAATGATGCAGGATCAAAATCCACAAAAAACCGAAAGCCTCATGAAAGCCATGCTACCCATGAAAAAACTCGACCTTGCAACTCTGAAACGTGCTTATGATAGATAACAGTGAAAACCTGAGTGCGGCAGGCCCTCAGGTTTCTCCCAGCATTGCTGATTTGAGCTCTTTCTGTGGAGGTTTATCACACAACCAGATACCAAACAGCGCTTTCTTAAATAAATAACCATCAATAGTACCCAGTACTATACCATTCTTAACGATGTCAGTTCCCTTATCGGGTTTGTAGATAAATGTGAAAACATCTCCTTTTTTCAGATCATGGATCACAAAAGAAAAAAACTGCCGAACCTGCGCTTCTATGAGGTGCAAATTGTTACCGGTAGAATTATGTAGTCCTTCACGGGTCGATTTCTCGAGTCGTTCACCAGTTATCAGTGATGATAGAATGATCATTCGCACAGCCATAGGGGCGTTGGCATCAGTTATCTGTTGAGGATCTCTGTTTTTTTTGACCAGATAGAGACCACTCTGATAGAGCTTCAGTCCGTAAGCTGTTCTG
>OBJA01002294.1_pt1 | contig 11266 bp, 13 predicted proteins | sample 1519751 | NCBI WGS metagenome assembly OBJA01 (sample SAMEA3881238, study PRJEB22517) | soil metagenome | biome: lake sediment; feature: soda lake sediment; material: sediment, water from around vicinity | place: India | collected 2013-12-23 | depth 3 m
CACGCGCATGGTCGCAGCGTCCAGGTCGGAACCAAACTTCGAAAAAGCTTCCAGTTCACGGAACTGCGCCTGATCGAGTTTCAATGTACCGGCAATTTTTTTCATAGCTTTCACCTGTGCATTACCACCCACACGCGATACCGAAATCCCCACATTGATAGCCGGACGCACACCGGAGTTAAACAGGTTCGATTCCAGGAAAATCTGTCCGTCGGTAATGGAAATTACGTTGGTGGGAATATAAGCCGAAACGTCGCTGGCCTGTGTTTCGATGATGGGCAAAGCAGTGAGCGAACCGCCACCTTTGACTTTGTCCTTCAACGAGTCGGGCAGGTCGTTCATTTTTGCAGCAATTTCATCGGATGCAATAATTTTAGCCGCACGTTCCAACAGACGTGAATGCAGGTAAAAAACATCTCCGGGATAAGCTTCGCGGCCTGGCGGGCGACGGAGCAACAAAGACACTTCACGATACGACACCGCCTGTTTAGACAAATCGTCATAAATAATCAGGGCATCGCGGCCGGTATCGCGGAAATATTCGCCAATAGCCGCCCCCGCGTAAGGTGCGTAAAACTGGAGCGCAGCCGGATCGGATGCCGTGGCCGAAACAATAACCGTGTAATCCATGGCCCCGAATTTTTCGAGCGTGGCCGCGATGTTGGCTACCGTTGAGCCTTTTTGCCCCACGGCAACATAGATGCAATAAACCGGCGTTCCTTTTTCGAAGTTTTCGCGTTGGTTGATGATGGTATCAATGGCAACGGCTGTTTTACCTGTTTGGCGGTCACCGATAATCAGTTCACGTTGTCCGCGGCCAATCGGAATCATGGCATCAATTGCTTTAATACCCGTTTGCAACGGCTGGGTTACCGGTTGGCGGTATATCACGCCGGGCGCTTTCCGTTCAAGCGGCATCGTAAACAGCTCGCCTCTGACGGACCCTTTACCATCAATGGCATCGCCAATGGTGTTTACCACGCGGCCCAGCAAACCTTCTCCCACTTCAATGGAAGCGATGCGCCGCAGGCGTTTAACAGTATCGCCTTCTTTAATATCTTCGGAAGGGCCCAGCAACACTGCGCCAACATTGTCTTCTTCCAGGTTCAGCACAATTCCTTTCATGCCGTTTTCAAACTCGATCATCTCGTTCGCCTCGACATGTGAAAGCCCGTAAATTCGGGCAATACCATCGCCAACCTGGAGGACGGTCCCAATTTCTTCCCATTCAGCTTCCGACTTGAATCCATCCAGTTGTTGTTTCAGTATTGCGGATACTTCAGCGGGTTTAATATCAGCCATTGTTATCTTTTTTACTTATTGATTTCTGTTTGTAAAAGTTTCTCCCTGACCTTGCGCAGTTTTGTTGCTACGCTGGCGTCCACCTGCCGGTCATCGATCCGGAGAATAAATCCCCCGATCAAATCTTCATTTACCCGTTCAGTCAGTTCAACCTGGGTTTGAAATTCTTTTTCGAGTTGTTTTTTGATCTGCGCGGCCAATGTTGGTCCCAGCGGAAACGCACTGGTAATTGCTACCGACCTCACGCCCTGTTCCTGCCGGTAAAGGGCGGCAAAGTTACGGCAGATATCGGGCAAATAGGCTTCGCGTTTATTTTCAGTCACTATTTTCAGGAACCTGAGCGTCAGTTCGTCTATTTTGCCTTCAAAAATAGCATTCAGCAACCTGATCTTTTGCGACGTTTTTACAACCGGGCTTTCGAGCAGCAATCTAAAATCGGTGCTTTCTTTCGCCACCTGTCCAATCAGGTCAATGTCTGCCTTCAACCGGTCAAGCCTGTTTTTTTCTTTTGCCTGGTCGAAAAAAGCTTTCGCGTAACGAACGGTTATTTTGCTCTGGTTCATACTTACTGAAGTTTAAGGTCATCCAGCAGGCCTTTCACCATGTTTTCCTGCGTTGTTTTGTCTTTCAATTCTTTTTGAATGACTTTTTCAGCGATCTGCACGGACAACTCGGCCACCTGTTTTTTAATTTCATTGATGGCTGCCTTCTTTTCTGCCTCAACCTGACGGCGTGCAGCTTCGACAATTTTTTGCCCTTCGGCGTTTGCCTGTTCTTTTGCTTCGGCCAGGAATTTGTCTTTGATTTCCCGGGCTTCCTTCAATATTTTTTCTTTTTCCGCACGGGTCTCGGCCATAACCTTTTCCTGGCCTGCTTTCAAACCTTTCATCTCTTCGCGCGCCTTGTCAGCCGCCGACAATGCATCGGCGATTGAGTTTTCGCGGTCGTTCAGTGACTTTAAAATTGGCTTCCACGCGAATTTTTTCAGAATAAAAAGCAGGATCCCAAAGATGATAACCATCCAAAACAGGGTTCCGTAATCCGGCGTAACAAATCCCATCGTTGTTGTTTTTGTTTGTTAATATACCGTCCATGCTCCCGGCAATTCCGGGAGTTGACGGCCGACAATCGTGTTATACAAAAAGGATCAAAGCACAAACAATTACAGCAAAGAAGGCTACTCCTTCAATAAGTGCTGCGGATACGATCATGCTTGACCGGATGTCGCCACTGGCTTCAGGCTGGCGGGCAATCGCTTCCATAGCGCTGGAGCCGATTTTGCCGATACCCATGCCTGCTCCAAGAGCAGCTACACTGGCGCCAAGCGCAGCTCCCAGTTCAGCCAAACCAAGGCCTAATCCCATTTCTGCTAAAAGAACAAATAATGATGTCATAGTTTTTTAATTTATAAGTAATTAATGATGTTCTGAAGTTGCCATTCCAAAATATAATGCTGACAATAAGGTAAATACATATGCCTGAATGAACGATACCAAAAGATCGAGCATTAAAATGAATACTGAAAAAGCGATAGACACCGGGCTGATTCCCACCCCGGCTACCGGCCCCATTAACTTGCCAAAAATAAAGATCAGACTGACAAAAACGGTCACGATCATGTGGCCGGCCATCATGTTGGCAAAAAGACGTACCATCAATACAAATGGTTTGGTAATGACGCCCGAAAATTCAATAATCGGCATCATCGGTACCGGAAATTTCAGCCACCAGGGCACGTCGGGATTAACAATTTCTTTCCAGTAATGTTTGTTCCCGCTGGTGTTGGTTACCACAAAGGTAAACAGGGCCAGCGCCATGGTGACGCCGATATTGCCGGTGACATTGGCTCCAAAAGGGAACACAGGAATCAATCCCATCAAATTGTTCAGCAAAATAAAGAAGAACAAGGTTAACAGGAATGGCATAAATTTTTCAAATTTCTGATCGCCAATGGCTGGTTTGGCAACTTCGTCGCGGATAAACAAGACGAGTGGCTCAATCAAGTTTTGAATGCCTTTTGGTGCTGCGCCTTTGTTCCGCTCAGCCGATTTTGCTGCCGAAAGAAATATCCAAAGCAACAGGAAAACACTGAAGATTGCACCTGCAATTGCTTTGGTGATTGACAAATCGACAGGCAGCCCTACCACTTCGCCCTGTGCATTGATTTCTTCAATTTTTCCGGCATTTTCTCCGTCGTGCGCAATCCGGAAATTCCGGTAACTGGCCTGCCCGTGATGAAATTTTGACGACCAGAACACATGCCAGCCGCTGTTTTTGCTGTAAAGTATGATTGGCAAAGGAATGCTGACATGGGTATCTTTATAGGTCAGAATGTGCCATTCAAACGCATCGGATACGTGATGCATGATAAACTCGCCCGGTTCAAATGTATGTTCCGCGTGGTCGTTGTGCTGTTCTGCCGCAAAACTGATCCGCGGCGTTAACGCGGATATCAAAAGGAAAAAAAGGAAAAAGGCGGTATATTTCGTGTATTTTGATACGTTCATAAAAATGTTGTCAGTAAGAATAGCCTTAAAAAGTGACACCAAATTAATAAAAGTTGAGTGTTTTTTATATTATTTTTTCATTTTAACGACACGGCTGATTTCAGCAACTTCCAAAATTGTAAATCCCACATAAACTGCTAAAAAATTAATTAAAAAAGGTTTGACCTGATCTCTGCTGACAATGGCAAATCCAATGGCAACAGCCAGGTAAAACATCATTTTTAGAAAACCCGAAGCCATATAATGGGATGTAAATCTCGGCATGTCTTTCCCGGCAATTCTTAACAAATAAGCATGAACAAGGTTTGTTGTCAAGAAGAAAAAAATAAGCACAGCAGGTAAAATATTCAGGTAGTACTGCGGAATGACCGTGGTATAAAGTATTAATCCGGCAACAAAAAAAGCCAGCGCAAGCATAAGCGAGCGGACCAGGAACCTTTTCATCAATGTATTCATTTCAGGAAATTTTTAATGGCATGATAAATTGCTGCGACAACCGAAAGAATCATCAGGCCTAAAGTGAAGGCCGGAAAAGACAAGTTGAGCCAACCATCAATCTTGTACCCGGCGAAAGTTCCCAAAGCCATGATGGCGGCCATTTCAAAAGCGAGGCTGGAATATCGGATATAAACGTCAAACTTCCTTTTGCTCTCTTTTAGGTTCTTTTGATCCTTCATTTTTTAGTTGTTCCCCCATTTTACAGGAACCCGAAAACATAGCACCCGGTTCAATGCTTAGCTTGCCGGTGTTGATTTCGCCATAAACTTTGGAAGAAGATTTCAGGTTCAGTTGCTGTTCAATGTTGAGTTTTCCTTTTTGGTAGCCTGAAATTTCTGAATTTTTACAACTGATTTCCCCGGTAACCTTTCCGGTTTCGCCGATCACCACCCTGCCCGAGCAGTTCAGGTTACCGGTCAGTTCGCCGTCAATCCTGATGTCGCCTTCCGAAACAACATCGCCGTTGATCCTCGTTCCTTTACCCAACAGGTTAATTCCCTGAGAATCGTTTTCAGTATTCATCTTTGCCATGCCAAGTGTTTTTTTGAGAATCATCAAATATACTAAGAAACTGATACAATTTGCGACGTTTTTGCTTGCTCCTTCCGGGTAACATGCGCGGAAAAGGCAAATCGTTAACCTGGTGACAAAATTTTGCCACAACTGATAGACCGCAAGCATTTACAACTTCTGCTAAACGGATATTCCCGAATTTTATTCTGTCCTGAAAAGGGAAAGATTTTCTAATTGTTGAAATGGTACAGAAAGATGACTACGCCTTCAAAAGCAGGCTTTTTATTTCCTTCAATCTCCATTTGTACATTTAGCTTCACGCGGCTGATACCCCTCAGGTTGGTGCATTCTTTCAGCCATACGTGGGTTCGGACGCGGTTATTCACCAGCACGGGCTGCCCGAACTTGAATTGTTCAATGCCATAATTGACCAGCATTTTAAAATTGGTAACCTCAACAACCTGCTCCCACATGTAAGGCAAAAGCGAAAGGGTGAGATAACCATGGGCGATGGTACTGCCAAAGGCACCTTCGTTTTTCGCTTTTTCAGGATCGGTGTGGATCCATTGATAATCAAGGGTCGAATCAGCAAACTTGTTAATTTGCTCCTGGGTAACGGTGTGGTAATCCGAGACACCCAGTTTTTGTCCCAGGTACTGCTCAAATTCTTTGTGGCTTTGAATCAACAGTCGGCTCATGAGGTTTATCTTTAGTTAGAATTATTTATCAGAATCGTAGGCCCATTTTAAATAGACGGAACCCCAGGTAAATCCGGCCCCGAACGCTGCAAGAATAATATTGTCACCTTTTTTCAGCTGGCTTTCGTAATCGTAAAGGCAGAGCGGAATGGTTGCAGCAGTGGTATTTCCGTATTTTTCGATATTGATCATGACCTGTTTCGGGCTGATCCCCATCCGCCGTGCAACCGCGTCGATGATGCGCATGTTGGCCTGGTGAGGGACAAGCCAGCCCAGGTTTTCGGGGGTGATGCCGTGTTTTTCCATGATTTCTACGGCCACATCAGCCATTCTTGACACCGCATATTTATAAACCGTTTGCCCATCCTGGTGGACGTAGTGCAACCTGCTTCCGACTGTTTCTGCCGAAGCAGGAAGTTTGGAACCGCCGGCTTTCATGTGCAGGTAGTGCCTGCCTTTGCCGTCGGTGTGATTGATGTGGTCAACAATGCCGACATCGTCGGTAGTCGGTTCCAAAAGCACCGCCGAAGCAGCATCGCCAAACAGCGGACAAGTGGTGCGGTCGGTATAATCAGTTATCGCTGACATCATGTCGGCGCCAACAATAATAACTTTTTTGTATTTACCTGTTTCGACAAAGCTGGCGCCGGTGGTCAATGCAAACACAAAACCCGAACAAGCTGCGTTGATATCGTAACTCCAGGCATTCACCAGGCGGGCTTTCCGGCTGATTACATTGGCTGTTGCAGGAAAAGGGCGGTCGGGGGTGATGGTGGCGCAAATCAGCAGGTCGATTTCTTCGGGCCGGGTGTTGGTTTTTTCCAGAAGTTGTTTGACTGCTTCTGTTCCCATATCAGAGGTTGCCTTGCCTTTTTCTTTCAGGATCCGCCTTTCTTTTATGCCGATGCGTTGCATGATCCATTCATCGGAAGTATCTACCATGGTGCTTATTTCTTCATTGGTCAACCTGTAGTCCGGCAAATAGGCCCCAATACCTGTAATCGCAGCACGAATATCTTGCATAGTCAGTTCTTTAAAAATCAATAACGACTCATCCTATTTTGATGAAAGTCAGTTCAATTCGAAATAAAGTTTGTTTAAAAAATAATTGCGAAAGATAGGGCGAAAATTCTGAACAGCAAAGAAAATTTCGCAAAAGAGTAGCGGTAAGTCGTTTTAAAACAATAAATTAAAACGGTCGAAAATTTAATTCAATGGCCAAAAAAAGATCAGAAGCACATGTCTTCTGATCAGCTTATGAAGGTATTAAACAGTAACGTCTTTTTCAATCGCCAGTTTACCCCTGTAATAACCGCATTCCGGACATACCGTATGGTATTTTACCGTGGTGCCGCAGTTTGAACAGGTTGCCAATGTTGCAATCGGTGCTTTATGGTGCGATCTTCTCTTATCCCTCCTGGATTTTGAAATTCTGTGTTTTGGATGTGCCATTTTAAAAAGTCTTTATTTGTTACCTAATAATTTTTTCAACTCGTTCCACCTCGAATCCGTCTCCGGGTTTTCACCTTTCTCCGGAACCGACATCGCGCTTAATTTTTTCAGCATTTCCGGATCGCAAAGGCTGTTGCCTTTTTTATCTTCCGGGTGAACATGCTTGATCGGGACTGACAAAACAACAAAATCGTAAATCAGCTTTGCCACATTGATCATGACATCATCCGCCCCGATCCAGATCACGTCGTCACCATCTTCAAAATTTTCTTCGCCGTATTTGACGTAAACCGTGTTTTTGCTTTCCACCGGTTGGTCAAACAGTTCCAGACAGCGGTCGCAAGGTATTTTTACGGTTCCTTTCACCTGAAACTCAAGGGCCATGAAGGCGCTTTGTTTTTCCAGCTTCACTTTAACGTCAACATCGCCATCCCCGACGATCCCTCCGTCGAAATATTCAAAGAACCGCTTCCCGATCTGATAGTCAAATTCATGCGTCCCTATTCCAAGTCCTTTGAATGCAATGTTATATGTTGACAACTTTGCCATTGCTTCGAAAAAAGTGTTGCAAAAGTATAAAAAAATAGCAAACAGTGAAAATTATCCGATTTTTTTAACACCGATTATGCTGTTTCCCGCAAATTTCTTTCTGTCAATATATTAAAGAATTTGGTGTGTTGAAAAGTCAGACTTTGTTCAAAACAATGCGAAAGGTAGTGCCTTTGCCGACTTCGGAATGTTTGATGAAGATTTTGCCTTTGTGGTAGTTTTCGATGATCCGTTTTGCCAGGGAAAGTCCGAGTCCCCAGCCACGTTTTTTGGTTGTATAGCCAGGCTCGAAGATCGTTTTAAACTGAGATTTGGGAATTCCTTTGCCATTATCGGCCACATCCAGGATCAACTGCTTATTTTTTTCTTTCAGATGAAGGCTGATTGTCCCGTGCGATTCCATGGCATCAATGGCATTTTTGCAAAGGTTTTCGATCACCCAGCTAAATAAGGCTGCGTTGTGCGGTACATCGTAATGGACATTTTCATCCAAATCAAGGATAAACTTCACTTTTTTGGATGAGCGGTTTTCCAAATAACTAACCGTCGATTTTAGCACTTGTTTCAGATCATCGGTGAGCAATTCGGGCGCCGAACCGATTTTTGAAAAACGTTCCGTTATTTTTTCCAGCCTCGAAATATCTTTTTCAAATTCGATGACCAGCTTTTCGTCAATCTCCTTCATTTTCAATATTTCAACCCAGGCCATCAACGATGAAATCGGAGTTCCGAGTTGGTGCGCCGTTTCTTTCGACATACCCACCCAAACCTGGTTTTGTTCGGCTTTCCGCGATGAACTGAAGGCGAGGTAGGAAACAACAATAAAGAGCATGATCACCCCAAACTGGGCAAGCGGAAAGTAGCGCAGGTTTTGCAGCAGGTTCGAATCGCGGTAATACAGGTACTGTGTGGTTTCTTCGGAAATAACAATCTCGATCGGCTCTTTTTGCCGTTTCATTTTTTTCAATTCCTGTTCGAGAACGATTTCCCGCCGTTTTTCAGCATATTTAATGTTCCGGTCAGCAATGATCTGATCATCTTTCGATACCCAAAGAATTGGAATGGTATTGTTCTTTACGATAATATCCAGCAGAAAGGTGAGGTTTTGGTTGTTGGATTGCTCCCCTATCATCAGTTTGGTAGCTTCGGCCCATAATTCAACACTTTTCCGCTCCTGAAGCGACATTTCCCCGATCAGCCAGTTGGTGTAAATTAAAGAAGCAGCCCCGATGAGCATCGCTACCAGAAGAAGCAGGATTTTCCAACGCCGTTTTTTAAAATAGAGTTCCAAGATTATTTTTTTAATTCTGCTTGCTAAACGGGCTTAACCGGCAAAAAGTATTGTGGTGTTGAAATTACAACTATCCTTGCAGTAAATCAATACATGCCTGAACAATTCCTTTTTGGTCGAAACCGCAATCGCGCTGCAACTCTTCGGTGGTGCCATGCTCCACAAATTCGTCGGGAACGCCCAGCCGGACAACTTTGGCATGGTAGCCGTGCGCTGCCATAAATTCGAGTACGGCAGATCCGAATCCGCCCTGCAAAACACCGTCTTCAACGGTAATCACTTTGTCAAATTTGCTGAAAACGCCGTGCAGCATTTCTTCGTCGAGCGGTTTCACAAAACGCAGGTCGTAGTGGGCGGCGGATATGTTTTTGTTTTGAAGCGATTTTACGGCACGTGAAGCCGTGATTCCCGTTGTGCCGATTGTCAGAATCGCCAGGTTGGTGCCTTCAGAAATAACCCGCCCTTTACCAAGCTCAATCGCACTAAACGGTTGGCGCCAATCCACTTTGCAGCCGCAGCCCCTCGGGTAGCGGATCGAAAATGGCCCCCTGTTTTCCTGTTGTGCGGTAAACATCAGGTTGCGCAGTTCTATCTCGTCCATGGGAGCAGAAACCACCATGTTTGGAATGTTTCGCAGGTAAGCCAGGTCAAAAACGCCGTGATGGGTTGCGCCGTCGGCTCCGACCAGCCCGCCGCGGTCGAGGCAAAAAACCACGTTCAGATTTTGAATGGCAACGTCATGAATGATTTGATCATACGCGCGTTGCATAAAGGTGGAATAAATATTGCAAAAAGGCACCAACCCGCGAATGGCCATCCCGGCTGAAAAAGTGACCGCGTGCGGTTCAGCAATGCCAACATCGAAAGCCCGGTGGGGCATCTTTTCCATCATGATATTCAGCGAGCTGCCGGTTGGCATCGCCGGAGTAACCCCAACAATTTTCGGATTCATTTCGGCCAGTTCAACCAAAGTGTTCCCGAAAACATTTTGAAATTTAGGGGGCTTGTTCAGGTCGCATTCGCAACTGTAAAGTTCGCCGGTTTCCTTGTCGAATTTTCCCGGTGCGTGATAAATGGTTTGGTTCATTTCGGCCTGTTTAAAACCTTTCCCCTTTTTGGTGATGACGTGCAGCAATTTTGGCCCCGGAATGTCACGCAAATCGCGCAGCACTTTCGAGAGGTAAGCCACATCGTGCCCGTCCACCGGGCCGAAATATCGGATGCCTAAACTTTCGAACAGGTTCGATTCTTTTAAAAGATATGATTTAAGCGCCCCTTCGGTTTTTTGCACCAGCCTGCGGGCTCTCGGGCCAAAACCGTTCAGTTTACCCAGCCCTTCCCATATTTGTTCTTTCAGCCGGTTATAACCTTTCGATTTTGAAATATTCAGCAAATAATTACTGACCCCGCCCACATTGGGGTCGATTGCCATGTTGTTATCATTCAGGATAATCAGCACATCGGAATTGTTGTTCGCCGCGTTGTTCAACCCTTCGAAAGCCATTCCGCCGGTCATGGAACCATCGCCGATAACCGCTACAATTTTTCGTTGTTTTTCATCTTGAAGTGAAGAAGCCACTGCCATTCCCAGCGCCGCCGAGATGGAAGTGCTGGCATGTCCCACACCGAAAGCATCGTATTCACTTTCCTGGGGCCGCGGAAAACCGCTGATGCCTTTGTATTTCCTGTTGGAATGAAATTGGTCCCTGCGGCCGGTCAAAATCTTGTGCCCATATGCCTGGTGCCCGACATCCCAAATGAGTTGGTCGTAGGGGGTGTTATACACGTAGTGAAGGGCAACCGTCAGTTCTACCACGCCCAAACTTGCGCCCAAATGGCCGGGATTGGCAGACACCTCGTCGATGATAAACTGTCGGAGTTCATCACAAACAGTGGCCAATTCTTCCATTTTTAATTGACGGAGATCGGAAGGGCTGTCAATCTTTTTCAGTAAACTTCCCACGGTTTTTTGCATGAAAAAAAATTAGGGGTCAAAGATACAATTTCTGAATGTACAAAGGTACATAAGTACGATGTCCATTAGTCCATGAGCAAATAAAAACACAAGCACTGAATAATAAAGCCTGTAAAAAACGAGGCAATTGCGCCGATCTCATGTACCTATGAACTTATGAATCCATGAACCTGACGTTCTGGTCCCAAGCTTTTAACCGGAACTTTCATTAAAAGCGGACCATTTTAAACTGGCGGTTTTCGAAAGTGGCAATTTCTTCAAAACCAATTCTTTTCATCAAAATCGCAGCGGTTTCAAAATGCCGTCCGACCTGACTAACTTGGTGGGCATCCGATGAAATGGTCATGGGAATGCGGTGGTGGAAACAGCGTTCGACAATGGCCGGTGATGGGGTCAGTTCGGCGCAAGGCCGGTCCAAGCCCGCGGTGTTCAGTTCAACCACCAGGTTTTGTTTTTTGATGATTTTCAGCGTGTCCTCAAC
>OBJA01002295.1_pt1 | contig 11263 bp, 6 predicted proteins | sample 1519751 | NCBI WGS metagenome assembly OBJA01 (sample SAMEA3881238, study PRJEB22517) | soil metagenome | biome: lake sediment; feature: soda lake sediment; material: sediment, water from around vicinity | place: India | collected 2013-12-23 | depth 3 m
GAATGGAGACATTGCTCCAAAAAATGTTTTACATTGTAGTTTACGATAATTACCGAAAGTTCCATTTAATTCAGCCGGACATTAATGGTTCAAATGTAACGATTCCCTTGAATAACAGAAAAAATATAATGCCACTAATTTACCGGGCTTACTTACCGATAGAACTTTCATAGGGTACCCGGTTCACCAACGACCGCCCAAGTGTTATTTCATCGGTATATTCCAGGTCGTCCCCTACGGCTACTCCACGTGAAAGTGTAGTAACCCGCACCGGTTTTTCTTTTAGCTTTCTGAAAATATAGAAATTTGTAGTGTCGCCCTCCATAGTAGTAGGCAGGGCAAGGATGATTTCCATAACCTCCTTTTGTCCGGCACGGTCAATAAGAGTATTGATTTCAAGTTCATTTGGCCCGATTCCATCCATAGGTGAAATAATTCCTCCCAAAACATGGTACAACCCATTGTATTGATGGGTATTTTCAATCAGCATTACATCCCTGATATTTTCTACAACACAGATCACAGATGAGTTTCGTGCAGGGTTAGCGCAGATCTGACAGGTATCGGAATCGGATATGTTATGGCAAATGCGGCAATGTTTTATTTCCATACGAAGCTGAATAAGGCTTTGCCCAAAACCAACAACAGTTTCCTTATCTTGCCGTAACAAATAAAGTACCATGCGCAGTGCACTCTTTCGGCCAATTCCCGGAAGCTTGGCAAACTCATTCACTGCTGTTTCGAGCAGTTTTGAAGGATATCTTTCATTGTTCATTTTCAGATTTTTCGGGTACCAAAATTAAGTGGAAAAATTTGATTAGTGCAAATAAAAGCTGTAATAAGTATATAAGTTTAATGCAAAGGCAAACCTAATAGAGACAGGAAGGCTGTAGCAATTAGTAATTGCCAGGTGTTTAATTCAATGTAATTACCATTAGCCAGCATGCCGGGCAAATAACAGCAGACTAAGTTAATAAATAGTCCCGGGAGGGAATGGTCGGTAAACTTATCCGTGATTATTATTAATCTTCAGCAATCGATTGCGCATCAACTACAGCTATTGCTACCATATTAATAATTTCCCTTACCGAGCTGTCACGTTGGAGTATATGTACCGGTTTTTTCATTCCCATGAGAACGGGCCCGATGGCTTCTGCAGCGCCCAATGTCTGTAAAACCTTATATATAATGTTGCCCGAACTGAGGTTCGGAAATATCAGTGTGTTGGCATCTTCATCGCCCAATTTATTAAAAGGAAATCGGGAATAACGCAGTTTACCGTTCAGTGCATAATTGGCCTGCATTTCGCCATCGACTTTAAGATGGGGAAATTTTTGGTGCAGTAACCCCACAGCTTCCTTAACCCTTACGGGGCTTCCAAGACCTTTGTAGGCACCAAAATTGGAATACGAGAGCATGGCTATTTTGGGTTCTATATTGAATTTTTTCACTTCGTTCGCTGTGAGAATTGTTGTATCAACCAGGGTTTGTGCCGAAGGATTCATATTTACTGTGGTGTCTGCTAAAAATAGGGGACCTCGTCGGGTAACCATAATATACATTCCTGCTATGTGGTTGGCTTCCTCTTTAACACCAATTACCTGCAGGGTAGGTCTGATGGTATCGGCATATTTTTTTGAGAACCCCGATATAAATGCATCGGCTTCTCCGGTTTCAACAAGAAGAGCTCCCAGATAATCGTTGTTGAATGTATTTTCAACGGCATCGGTATAGGTCATTCCCTTTCGTTTCCTTTTTTCATAAAGTATTTTTGCCAGGCGATGTCGTTTTTCTTCTGAAATTGAATATGGATCCATAATGGGAAGGTGTTCAATTTCGAGCTGGTTTTCTTTTATAAGCTTTTTAATTTTTTCTTCGTTGCCAAGCAAAATGGGGTAAGCCATTTTTTCTCTAGAAACAAACTGTGCAGCTTTTAATATTTTAAAATTGTTTGCTTCGGCAAAAACAACGCGTTTGGGATTCTGCCGCGCCTTGTTGCGTATTGTCATAATAAGCTTGTTGTTGATGCCCATGCGATGGGAAAGCTCCTGGTTATAGGCAGTCCAGTTTTGTATAGGTTTTCTTGCCACCCCCGATTGCATTGCAGCTTTTGCCACTGCGGTTGATACAGTTGAAATAAGCCGTGGATCGAGAGGTTTTGGGATTATGTAATCGCGGCCGAAAACTATGTTTTGTTTATTGTATGCCATTGCAACTATTTCAGGTACATACTCTTTTGCAAGACTGGCAAGGGCCTTGGCTGCCGCGATTTTCATCTCCTCATTAATGTGAGTTGCCCTTACATCCAGGGCACCCCTAAAAATAAAAGGAAATCCAAGTACATTATTAATCTGGTTTGGATAATCACTTCGACCGGTTGCCATAATAACATCATTGCGGGCATCAGTGGCATCTTCATAGGTTATCTCAGGATCTGGATTAGCCATGGCAAACACAACAGGGTTCTTAGCCATCGAACGGATCATCTTTTTTGAAACGGTGCCACCGGCCGACAGCCCCAGGAATACATCGGCGTCCACCATGGCGTCTTCTAAGGTTGTAACCTTCCGGTTTGTTATAAACTCTTTTTTGTATGGATTTAAATCGGTTCGCAAGGCATTGAGTGCACCTTTGCTGTCGCACATTACTATATTTTCCGGATTAACACCCATACTTTTGTATAATCGGGCACACGAAATGGCAGCTGCGCCTGCTCCGTTTATTACAACCCTGATATCTTCGATCGATTTGCCACATAATTCCAGTGCATTTAATAACCCTGCAGCTGAAATAATTGCTGTTCCATGCTGGTCGTCATGAAATACTGGTATGTCCAGTTCTTTTTTTAGGGTTTCTTCAATTTCAAAACATTCGGGTGCTTTGATGTCTTCAAGATTAATACCCCCGAAAGTGGGAGAAATGGCTTTTACAACTTCAATGAATTTCTTTGGATCTTTTTCGTTGACTTCAATGTCAAAAACATCAACATCGGCAAATATTTTAAACAGCAGCCCTTTCCCTTCCATTACCGGTTTGCCGGCTTCAGGGCCAATATCTCCCAGCCCCAGTACTGCCGTACCATTTGATATAACTGCAACCAGGTTGCCCTTGGCTGTATTCCGATACACATCATCGGGGTTCTTTTTAATTTCAAGGCATGGCTGTGCTACACCCGGAGTGTAGGCAAGCGATAAATCGTGCTGTGTATTATGAGGTTTTGTTGGAATCACTTCAATTTTACCCGGACGATCCTGCTCATGATAATTAAGAGCCTCCTGGTGGCTGATTTTCGACATAACTTTTGTTTTTGTTTCCTATAAAGGTAAAAAATTTTAAAAGAATATTGTGAAAATTGGAATTAGCTTTTTGTGGTATTAAGTGTTGTAACCCGATTTAGGTATTTGTGAAAATTTATTATTACACAAAAATATTTTATGGATTTAATTGAATAATATTGCACGTTTTTTAAAAAAAATCAAATGAAATCGTTTTACACGATTGTTTTGCTGGTTTTGTCAAATACATTTATGACATTGGCATGGTATGGTCATTTAAAGTTCAGGGAATTGAAGTGGTTTGATTCATTGCCACTTATTTCAGTAATACTCATCAGCTGGGGAATTGCCTTATTTGAATATTTTTTCCAGGTCCCGGCAAACCGGATGGGATTTAAAGAATCGGGCGGCCCTTTTTCATTGGTTGAGCTAAAGGTGATCCAGGAAGTAATTACCCTGGTCGTTTTTATGATGTTTACCCTGCTGTTTTTTAAAAATGAGACATTTAAGATAAATCACCTGATTGGATTTATATTCCTTGTTCTGGCTGTCTATTTTATTTTCAAGAAGTAATTTATCTGTTTTAATTAAATTATAAGCTGGTTATTCTTCCTCTACTTACAGGTTGCCTGGCTGGTATTTAAATTCATTTGTTCCTTTGTATTGAATAATAATTATTAAATCCTATATTTTATTCTTTCCATTCTCCGAAATGATGTTCTATAGCCAAAGAGCGAAACTCGAAAATTTCACCGAGTTTTTTCCTGATAATTAACTTATTTGCCAGCGACCCCAAGGGACCGTAAGGTGGTTTGTACGAAACAATATCTTTCATCGAAACGCCTCCTTTGATTGAATTTATGTGATGTTCATGATGCCAGATGGAATAGGGTCCCACACGCTGTTCATCTACAAAGTATTCATAGTCTTTCACCTGCGTTATTTCAGTTACCCAACGGATTGGAATACTCCAAAGGGGACGAACAATATAACAAATAATCATTCCCGGATAGATTCTCTCCGGTAGATTTTTCGTAACAATTTCCAATCCCATATAAACCGGGGTAATTGTTCTAAGATTCTCGGGAGATGAGATAAACTTCCAGACTTCCTCCAGTGAGGCAGAAATTTTCTGTTGTTTGTGCAGCTGATAGAATCCCATGGATTATGAAAATTTTCCTTTCAGTTCGATGTCATTTGAGAAGAGCATTGCTGTTTCTATCAAAGCGAGGTGGGAATAAGCCTGCGGAAAGTTTCCGAGCAACCTTTTCGATTCAAAATCGATGTCTTCACTAAAGAGCCCAAGATGATTGCTGTAGGAAAGAAGCTGGTCGAAAAGTTTTTTTGCTTCCTCATGTTCACCAATTCTGTCGAGTGCCTGAATAAGCCAAAAAGTACAAATTGTAAACGATGAGGTTGGCAACCCGAAATCATCACGGTTTTTATAGCGGTACATAAGGCCATTGCGACTCAGGTCGCGTTGTGTAGCCCTTACTGTACTGACATAACGGGGATCACTGGCCTCAATCAATCCGTATGATTCCATTAAAAGTGTGGAAGCATCCAGGTCGTCGGAACCATAAACCTGGGTAAAGGCCTGGGCCTGTTGGCTCCAACCCTTTTCCATTATGTCTTGTTTGATTTTTTCCCTGAGTGGGTTCCATTTATCGGCGTAATCCTGTTTTTTTATCAGTTCGGCCACTTTTATTGCCCGGTCAATAGCAACCCAGCATAATAATTTGGAAAACACAAAATGACGTTGCTCTGTTCTTATTTCCCATATTCCACGGTCGGGTTTGCGCCAGTTTTTTCTTACTGTGCGCACTATACTGCGGGTAATAGTCCATAATTCCTCGCTGTTTTGCAACGATACCTCAAAAAGCTTAAATTGCTGGTATATAACGTCCATTAATATTCCATAAATATCATGCTGCTTTTGTTTGTAGGCTGCATTTCCTATTCTCACCGGGGCACTGTTTTCATAACCCGAAAGGTGCGTAAGCATATGTTCCTTCAGGTTTTTTTCTTTATTGATGCCATACATAATCTGAATTTTCTCATCCTTATCCGAAATTACATCAATAATGAAATTTAAAAAATGTTCAGCACTTTTCCAATGTCCGATTTTAGTCATAATTTTTATAACCATCGAAGCGTCGCGCAGCCAACAGAAGCGGTAATCCCAGTTTCTTATTTCACCAAGGGTTTCTGGCAGGGAGGTTGTGGCGGCAGCCAGCACCGCCCCAGTTTTTTCGTACATCAACAGTTTGAGTACAAGGGCGCTTCTGACGATCTCTTTATTGTAACTGCTGAACCGGTGTGTTTCTTCTGTCCAGTTTAACCAATAGACTTTGGTGCGCTGCATTTTAAGGTATGCCCGTTCCACTGTTTGTTTCATCAGTTTCTGATTGTAGCTGATAAGAAAATATTCATCTTTTTCAAGCTCAATTTCTTGCTGATTAAGAATTTTTATTTTTTCAAAGCTCGAGTACAGATAAAGCGAGTCGTATGTTCCTGTGTTTGTGAAGCTTTTTATAAAGTCTTTTCGCTCTTCTGTAACTGTTTTTTTCTCAGCATATTCCAACTTTGGGTCGTATATAACCTTAAAGCGTGGTTTTCCTGACTTGTACTTAATATACCTTATAATGTCGGGTGGCGAGTATATGGTATCCCTGCCGTTGTGAAAATAATAACGTGGCATGAAATCAATCACCTCAAAAGCATCCGTTCCATTTGTAAATTTTGTGGAGAGTATATTTGTTTTAGGCAAATATTTCTGTGAAATATTATAGCTTTCGTTCGTTAAGATTTCGAAACTTCCGCCTTCCTTTTTATCAAGTAATTTTGCAAAAACCGATGCTGAATCAAAAACCGGAAGGCAAAGCCATTCCATGGCTCCGAATTTTGAAACAAGTGCTGCACTGCTACAATTGCCAATGATTCCGTAATCCAGATTTATCATTTGTTGATGTTTTTCCGTAACTTTGAATGATTGTTAAAAATATTCCAGACGAACAAATATAAAAAAACTATGAGTCGATTTCTAATTATTTCAAACAGATTACCCGTACAGATTAATTTAACAGAAGATAATATAGAAGTAACTTCCAGTGTTGGAGGATTGGCCACAGGAATGATTTCGGTTAGTAAATCCTCTGATAGTTTATGGATTGGCTGGTCGGGGGTTGACAAGGAAAAGCTGACTGATGAACAGCAAACGATGGTTAATAACGCTTTGAAGAAGGAGAATAGTGTAGATGTAAATCTTACACAGGAGGATGTGGAGCTTTATTACGAAGGGTTTAGCAACAAAACAATATGGCCGCTGTTCCATTATTTCAATCAGTTTGTATTGTATGAAGAAGAACAATGGCAGGCCTATCAGAGGGTGAATCAAAAATTTGCCGACGTGATAGCTGAAAACATGGAAGGGGTGGATAGGATCTGGATTCATGATTATCACCTGCTTTTATTGCCCCAGTTGGTTAAAAAGCGTTTCCCCGAAGCCACTATCGGCTTTTTTTTACATATCCCTTTTCCCTCCTATGAACTGTTTCGTATACTGCCCTGGCGCAATGAAATAATCAAGGGAATGCTGGGTGCCGATTTGCTGGGATTCCATACTTTCGATTATGAACGACACTTCATGAGTGCTGTCCGCCGGTTGCTGGGGTACGATATAAATATAAATGAAATTAACCTGCCACGCCGGGTTGTAAAGGTAGATAACTTCCCCATGGGCATCGATTACGATAAGTTTCATAACATGGCTCTTGAGTCGCAAAAGCGTTCGGTAAGGGAAAAATCGGAAGTCAGAAAAGAACTTGAAAGATATTATCTGCTATACCCCGAAACCAAATTTATTCTTTCAATTGACCGGCTTGATTATACAAAAGGAATAATTAACAGGTTGTTGGCATTTGAGTATTTTCTTAAAGAATATCCTGAATACCGCGATAATGTCACCCTGGTGTTACTGGCAGTTCCATCCCGTATAGGAGTGGAGCAATACCAGCAGATGAAAAGTGAAGTGGATGAAACAGTAGGACGGATTAACGGTGAGTTTTCATCAATTAACCGGACTCCAATCTGGTATTTCTATCGTTCTATGCCATTCGAGAACCTTGTCGATTTGTATAACTATTGTGAGATCGCTCTTATCACTCCAATACGCGATGGAATGAACCTGGTGGCCAAGGAGTTCATCGCATCCAAAACGGATGGCCGCGGAGTATTAATTTTAAGCGAAATGGCAGGCGCAGCAAAAGAAATGAGTGAAGCGTTAATCATAAATCCAAATAATAAGCCCCAAATAGCCCAGGCAATAAAAAAGGCAATTGAAATGCCACTCGACGAACAAATCGAACGTAATACAATTCTCCAAAAACGGCTTAAACGCTACAATATCGAAAAATGGGCCACCGATTTTTTAAATTCGCTGGACAAAGTACGGCAGAATGAACAGAAATATCTGGCTAAAAAACTCACAGCTGCAAACATAAACAAGATTGCGGAAGAGTTAAGGGTGTCAAACAACCGCGTATTCTTTCTTGATTACGATGGAACTCTTACAGGTTTTGTTGATAACCCACAGCATGCCAAACCGGATGCTGAATTGTACTCCCTGCTTGACCGGATTTCGGAAAACCCCAATAACAGGGTTGTACTTATCAGTGGACGTGACAGGAAAACTTTTGAAGAATGGTTTGGTGACAAACCTTATACTTTAATAGTAGAACACGGTGTTTGGATCCGTTCAGCGGGCAGTGACTGGGAAATGATTGAACAGCTTGATGACTCATGGAAAGAAAACATCCGGTCGTCGCTTGAATTCTATGTCGACCGTACACCGGGTTCATTTGTTGAAGAAAAAAACTATAGCCTGGTCTGGCACTACCGGAAATCGGATCCGGAGCTCGGCTTGAACCGGGCGATTGAATTAAAGGATGAATTAACAAGCCTTGTTGCCAATTTGAATCTCGAAATTCTGGAAGGAAATAAGGTGATAGAAATAAAAAACAGGGGCATCAATAAGGGCAGGGCTGCTCAAAAATTGCTTCAGCTTAATCCTGCCGACAAAATTATTGCCATTGGTGATGACTGGACAGATGAATTTTTATTTTCTGCTTTACCCGATGAGGCTATTTCGATTAAGGTAGGTATGGCAAATACACTTGCAGGATATAAGGTTGAAAACTATGAAGAGGTTCGCAATCTTCTGAAGGAACTTGTTGAGGGGGAACAGCAGATGCCGTGATCGCTCATGTTGGATTCGACTCTTGTTGTCCCTTTTGTGCTTCTTTGAGGTATTTGCTGTAAAAGAATAACAAAGCAGGGCATTCTGGGTCTTTGATTTAAAAAATGAATGACAAATTGTGTTCGGGTATTTTTTACAAACATCGCATTTAGTGAAAACAAAAACCTCACTGATAACTGGAATTTAAGTAAATTTTGTTTTCTTTTTCGGGTTAAGCCCTTACAATTGATTACATTTGCACCTGTTTTTTTTAAATGATACATAATGGCCTTTGTAACAAAAATATTAGGAAAAATACTCGGGAGTAAATCCGACAGGGATATTAAAGAAACAGCACCCCTTGTTGAACAAATAAAGCAGGAATACAAACGGTTGACCGACCTGTCAAATGATCAGTTACGTGACGAAACCGACAAGCTTCGTGCTATTATAAAAGAACGGATTAAACCCGAGGTGGATCGGATTGAAGAACTGAAAGTAAATGCCGAGGAAGCCGAGATTCAAAACAGCGAAAAGATATACGAGGAAATCGATAAACTGGAAGAAGTTGTATTGGAAAAACTCGAAGCGGTTTTGAATGAGATTCTTCCACTTGCTTTTGCGATTGTAAAAGATACAGCCCGTCGCTTTTTAGAAAATAAAAACCTTGAAGTAACTGCCCGGCAATACGACCGTGACCTGGCTTCAACGCGGGCAGGCATTTCTATAAATGGCGATAAGGCAATCTGGAAAAACAGCTGGATTGCCGGGGGTAATGAGATCACCTGGGATATGGTTCATTACGATGTTCAGCTCATAGGAGGCATTGTCCTTCATCAGGGGAAAATTGCTGAAATGGCCACCGGGGAGGGAAAAACATTGGCAGCAACTTTGCCGGTTTTCTTAAATGCACTTGCCGGCAGGGGCGTTCACCTGGTAACCGTAAACGATTACCTGTCGAAACGTGATGCCGAATGGATGGGGCCAATATATGAATTCCATGGGCTTACAGTAGACTGCATCGACAAGCACCAACCCAATTCGGAAGCACGGCGGAAAGCTTACAATGCTGATATTACATATGGAACCAACAACGAGTTTGGTTTTGACTACCTGCGCGACAACATGTCCATTAATCCCGAGGACCTTGTTCAGAGAAAACATCATTATGCCATTGTGGATGAGGTAGACTCTGTGCTGATTGATGACGCCCGTACTCCCCTTATTATATCGGGGCCTGTTCCTAAGGGTGATCATCAGCAGTTTGAAGAATTAAAAGGATATGTCGAAAAATTATACAAAGCGCAACGCGATGAGGTGAACCGTATTTTTATTGAGGCAAAGCGGATGTTAATGAAAGAAAACATCACCGATGAGGAACGTAAAGAAGGGGGTTTGCTTTTGCTCCGTGCACACAAGGGCCTGCCTAAGAATAAATCGATTATCAAGTTCCTGAGTGAGGAAGGGATGAAAAACCTGATGACAAAAACGGAGAATCATTACATGCAGGATAACAATAAAAATATGCATATTGTTACCGATCCGCTTTACTTTGTCATCGAGGAAAAGCAAAATTCAGTGGAACTTACCGATAAGGGGATTGATTTGATATCGGAAGGTTTCGATGATCCTGAATTTTTTGTTCTGCCCGATATGGGTGCTGTAATTGCCGAGCTCGAAAATGCAGGTCTGTCTGCTGAAGAACTTCAGGGCAAAAAAGATACTCTGCTTCAGGATTATGCAGTTAAATCGGAACGAGTGCATACAATCAACCAACTGCTTAAAGCCTATACCATGTTTGAAAAAGACGTGGAATACGTGGTTATTGACAATAAGGTGAAAATTGTGGATGAACAAACCGGCCGTATTATGGAAGGACGCCGTTATTCCGACGGATTGCATCAGGCAATTGAAGCCAAAGAACGCGTTAAAGTTGAGGCAGCTACCCAGACTTTTGCAACAATTACACTTCAGAATTACTTCCGCATGTATCACAAACTTGCCGGTATGACTGGGACGGCCGAAACCGAGGCTGGTGAGTTCTGGGATATTTATAAACTGGAGGTTGTTGTAATACCAACAAATAAACCCATTGTACGCGACGACCGCGAAGATTTTGTATTTAAAACAAAAAGAGAAAAATACAACTCGGTAATCGATGAAATTGTTGAGCTTAATACAAAAGGGAGGCCGGTGCTGGTGGGAACCACATCGGTTGAAATTTCAGAATTATTGAGCCGCATGCTGAAGCTAAAAGGAATAAAGCACAACGTGCTCAATGCTAAAATGCATGCCCGTGAGGCGGAAATTGTCGCCGAAGCAGGCCGTACCGGTGCTGTTACAATAGCAACAAACATGGCAGGCCGCGGAACCGACATAAAATTGGCCCCGGAAGTCAAGAAAGCAGGTGGGTTAGCCATTATTGGTACCGAACGTCACGATTCACGTAGGGTCGACCGTCAGCTGAGGGGGCGTGCAGGAAGGCAGGGCGACCCTGGTTCTTCCCAGTTCTATGTGTCGCTGGAAGATGACCTGATGCGCCTCTTTGGATCTGACCGGATCTCGGGTATTATGGATAAACTGGGTTTGAAAGAAGGAGAAGTAATTCAGCATTCAATGATTTCCAAATCCATTGAACGTGCCCAGCGTAAGGTCGAGGAAAACAACTTCGGAATCAGGAAGCGGTTGCTGGAATACGACGATGTCATGAATTCCCAGCGTGAGGTCATTTACCGAAAAAGAAAACATGCCC
>OBJA01002296.1_pt1 | contig 11262 bp, 10 predicted proteins | sample 1519751 | NCBI WGS metagenome assembly OBJA01 (sample SAMEA3881238, study PRJEB22517) | soil metagenome | biome: lake sediment; feature: soda lake sediment; material: sediment, water from around vicinity | place: India | collected 2013-12-23 | depth 3 m
TCTATTAGACTCAGCACATCAGGGACATACCCGTTTCCGCTTCAGTATCAACAGCCGCTATGTGATCCAACATTTCGAGGGTCGCACCGCCTCGTTTGAAGACCGTCTAACAGCAGCTGGAAAGATGGCTCATGCTGGATACCCTTTGGGGTTTATTGTAGCACCGTTGGTACTCTATAAAGGGTGGCGTCAGGACTATCACGATCTCTTCCAAGGCCTGGCGCGAACCCTTGATACAGTCGCCACATCTAATCTTTCCTTTGAGTTGATTACCCATCGTTTTACCACAAAAGCGAAGAATGTAATCCTCGAACGATTCCCCCACACTCTTTTGGAGATGGATGAGTCTAAACGGAGATGGAAATGGGGGCCTTATGGATATGGGAAATATGTTTATCAGAAAGAAGAATCCGAACAAATCAAAGACTTTATCTCCCAGGAGATTCGAGAACATTTCCAAACGCGGTCATAGAATATTTTACGTGATTGCTTTGAAATAAATTGGGGCGCATCGCCTATCTGGTTAGCTCAACATCAACTCCATAGTAATGACGAAGAATCTCCATATAGTCATATCCCTTTAGCGCCATCCCTTGACTCCCCCATTGGCTTAACCCTACACCATGTCCATATCCCCTACCGGTGATATATAATACTTGGGTACTTTCTAAGCGAAGCGGTGAATTAATTTCTCGTCCGAGTAAGTCGACTTCAAGCTGGAGTGTTAGATGAATATTATCACCTTGGAGCTTGCCGTTACTAACTCTAACAGTGACTCCTTCTAAATTCTTAAGAGCTTTTCGAACCTCATCTCCTCCGATTTGTCGGATCTCAAACCGTGGACTCGGAAGTCCCAGCTTCCATCGGATATTTTCTCTAGTAAGCCTTTCTGTCTTAGAATCGCCAATACGATTAAAACCGTAAGCAATGATATTGCTTGTCCGCTCCGACATGATTGGCCAGATTTCGCAACCATCCCAACCATTAAAGCCCAACCTCTCCAAAAAGTCTCCAACACTCATTAAGTATGGAACTTGCCAATTATATTTATCACTTGCATGATCAAAATCCTCAACAGAACGGAGATACGGCAACGGCTCCCCTGACCATACGTCATCGTTGTTTTCAGTCCGACCGCCGCTACTGGAATGATAAAAGGCTGAGATAAGTTTTCCCTGAAACATTAGTTTCTGTCCACGGGTGGCGGCAACTGCTTCTTCAAACGCACTATGACTCACGTGGCCAATATAGCATTGACAATGGGTTCGGTTGCAGTAGTCATAACCTATATGGCGTTCCTTCTGACTAGCAGCATATGTACGAATAGCAACTGCCTGAGCCTTTAAGGCCTCCAAATGCCATCCGCCAAAGCTCTCCCCTGCTAATACTCCAAGCACGTATCTTTCCATGTCGATTCGGTTAAAGACTTCAACCCCTGTTAAACTAGGGATCAATTCAATTTCACCTATATACTCCCTGCCAAGTATTCGTATCGGATGACGAACATCTTGTGGGGCAAGTCTTAGAGGACGCGTCGACTCAACACAGTCTCCAGCTTCAGTTGTTAGGAGAAGTTTGCTTTGGTTGACAACCCCTTCGATCTGCCAGTTCTGTTCCGGAACCATAGATACATTGGGGACCGACTTCCATTCGCCATTTACTGATAAGTAAGATAAGTTGGTACCAGCTGTCACCTGCAGCATAGTTTTCTCTTTCAACGACGCTAAATGGATCGTTAGTAATTGAACCTCCTCATTTGCCAGAGTTCCGGAGAAAGCTGTGAATAAAATCAAGAAAAAAACAAATCCGGATAAATAAACCCTATTCAATAAAGTACACCTCCGGCAGATATCCGCCACTTAAAGCGGCGCATCCTCATTATAAGAACCCAGAAAGAGCAAAGGAAAAAGCCCGCCTTTCAAGAGAAAGACGGGCTTTAACTTAGAAACTCATCCCATGGTCATACCAATGCGCATATTTCCTACAGTCAGCTCAACCGTCTGTGTCAACAGATCCGCATAACTGTATGAAACTCGCCGTTCGACCTGGCGCTCATTGAAACGGACTACGAATACCTTGGGATAAATCTGTTCCAGAACCCCGGTTACTTCGAGAATTCGCTTACGGCCTTTATTGGCCTTTAAGCTGATCTCCTGTCCAACAAACCCCCCAAGATCTTCCCGGATCCGTTCCAGGGCGTTGAGGTTCTGCATAGGACTTCACCTGCCTCGATTTATAAGTATACCATAATGAGTCATCAATGTCAATAAGCATAAAATTATAGCAGATGAAGTTTGAGCTGTCAATACCCGTCTTTAACAGGTTTTAATATGTTAATCCACCCTTAAGACCATATAAATTTACTTTGTGAATTTATCCGCCACCTTTGAGGCTCCATATGAATCCGGTTTTATCCGGGCGTCAAAACCACTCCCGGTTACCATTCCCACAACCTCGCGGATAATCTCGCGCGTTTTACCTTCCTCACCTACATCCAAATGGATCTCTACATTAAGATCTGCCAATCCATTTGCTGCCAATCGCTCAGCAAGCTTTGAGGCAACACCCAGGCTTTTAGAGACCTCTAAAAATATCCTCTGTTTTAAGCCGATCTTCGCAGGCTCAAATTCCTTAAAGTAATAAAAGCGACCGCCTTTACCTTCTCTTAGAATGATAATGGCGGTAACGTAACATACTTCTTCCCGAAGTTGTGAATCAGTCCCGACAATTAATTTATAGTGAGAATCGGGAACCTCCTCCACAAATCTGCTGATATCTTCAAATACTTGCTCAAAGCTAAGACGACCTCTAGTTGGACTGACAAAGTGCATTTTGTTTTACTCCTTTATCCGGCCAAATATGCTGCAGCCGCCTCAAACTCCTGGACAGACAGGCTTTCCCCACGTCGTCCCGGGTCTATGTCCACTTTCTGCCAGAGACCCGCAAATCTTTCCGGCGATATGAGTTCAAAGTCCAATCTGCTCCAAGCATTATTCAGCGTCTTTCGGCGAAAACGGAATGCATTCTCTACTAATTGATGAAGTATTTGTTCATATGTATGTGATGTTTCTAATACTTTGGGAACAAGAACTAAAATAGCAGACTCCACTTTAGGCTGAGGAATAAAGACTGTCGGCGGGACAACCCCCGCAATTTTAACGTGACAGCGGTGCTGTAGAGAAACAGAGAGCGCTCCATAAACCTTATTACCCGCTGGGGCCACCACTCGCTGAGCCACTTCTTTTTGCACTAGAAAGACTAGCCGCTCCAAACGCGGCGCCTTATCCAAAAGACGAAAGAGAATCGGTGTAGTTATATAGTATGGAAGATTAGCAACAACCTTCCAACGAAGAGACCGTTCTAATAAGTCATCCAAGTCGATACGTAAGAAATCGGCAAAGATAACCCTAGCGTTCTCCAGTCCATCTAAGGTTTCAGCAAGTACAGGAGATAAAGTTCGATCCAACTCTACAGAGAGCACTTGCTTTGCGCGTTGTGATAGTTCACGGGTAAGAATCCCAAGACCAGCTCCGATCTCTAAAACCGAATCACGGGCAGTAATCTCCGCTGCGTCCATGATCCGTCGGAGCGTATTGCCGTCCGTTAGAAAATTCTGCCCTAGGCTCTTCTTCGCCTCTAAACCGTGTCGTTTTAGAATTTCCCGTACAGTTCGCACAGAGGCGAGATTCAACGGCGTATCCTCCATTCACTCTTTCATAATATTAAATCATCTATTGTCTTGTTATTTATTATGACTCTTCAATCCGTTTCTCAATCTGGGGGTCTCGGCGCCGGTCAAAAACAAAGTTGCTTCCCGGCTTAGTTTTAGCGAATTTAAGGAGTTCCTGAGCGACCATATCTAACTCCAAAGGATGACTAAAGCTTCGGAACTCATTAGAGACTTGAGCAACTGCTATTGACATAATCGGCCACTGTTGCAAAATTCCCATCCTGTTTTTAACAACAATTCCTCCACGGGCCCGGTCATGTTCTAAATAAAACTCGGGAATTTTCAGATCAAACCGAGCAATAATTTCTTTACCTACCTTTTCACCATAGTTCAACGGAAGTATAACTCGGAAATTATCAGCCCCGATATGCGCTAGAAACACATCCGTCGTATCAAGTTCATTGACGATCTCTGTTAAGACATCTCCCACGGCTTTTATCACTTCGTCACCTTGTTCAAAACCGTAGAATTTGTTAAAGATGGTGAAATCCTCTACGTCGATATATAAGATATTAAACTTAGCCTCAAGATCAAGACGTTCCTTGAGCTCTATATCAAACTGTTGCTTATTGGGCAATCCAGTAAGGCTATTAACTCCCATCAAAGAACGACGTTGCGCCAAGAGAGCATGGACTTTCAGCAGGGCATCCTTGGGATGAAATGGTTTTAGCAATTTATCATCAAAACGCACTCCCATTTGGGCTAATTCCGCCAGATCCCTATCCTCTTCCAGAATAGTGATGACAGGAGTCCTTCTGGTTTGGGGAGTCTGCCGAAGCTCATAACAGATTTCCATCCCATCTTTACCTGGTAGGTTCAATGCCAAAAGAATGATGTCAACTTCAAGAGACAACGCCTTTTCCACGACATCATCACCTTTATCAACCGCATGAACCCTGTACCCAGCATTAGAAAGTTTTAAAACCAAAACCTCTTTGGTTCTGGGATCTGCTTCGGCAATGAGTATCCTCTCAGTAACCATGCCCCCGCCTCCTAGACCTAATTTTTGTAGGTAAGATTTTATTAATCCGCCGGTTGTTAGTTTAATATAAGGAAAATGCATTTTATGTATAAAACAAATCTTTCGACGAAGTTCCGCCTTTTTCCTCCTTAATTAAGAATAGTTACCAACGGCAATTATGAATAGGCCGCAAGGCCTATTTCATACCTATAAAAATCTCAGTCTCTCCGCGCTCTTACAATAATAATGAATAGCGCCCTTGGCGTCTATTTCATTCATATTAAGAAACTCTGGCTCTCCGTTCTTACAAAATAAAATCCGGTCGCAGCCGGATTGGGTTGATTAAAGTACATAATATTAATTCTACCAGAATTTACTTTAGTTCTTTCAACTTTAAGGAGCCAAGAAGTAAACTTTAACATCTTTTCGACCAAACATCTTTGCCTCACGATATGTATCAAAACAAAGATCAATTCTATTACCCTTAATTGCCGATCCTACATCAGCCGCTTTTGCTACTCCATAACCTTCAATATAGAGCATTGTACCCAAGGGTATCTTCCTACGATCAACTGCGACAATGCCAAATCCGGCCTTATCCCCTGTGGCGGTATAGCCATCTGCAAAAACACCACAGCTTTCAGGACCAGGGTAATATGCAGTAGCATTCATAACTTTAGACTTGGTATACCGAATGGTTCGACCACGCGAAGTCGTCATGGTATAAACTACCGGTTTGACACCAACGGCAATGACCTTCTTAACAGTGGGCGATAGTACTGTCGAAGCGATTGTCTTCTTCTGCGTTATCTGTCCGTCCTCGCTTGTTATTTTTAAGGTGCGACGCACCCGACCAGGTTTACCCTCCTGTATAACTTTGCTGACCCCTTTATCCAATTTATTATCTTTGATGTATGAGACCGGAGGGTCAATAACCATTTCTTCAGTTTTCACTTGGGAAGTCACTCGAACAACTCGAACTTCCATTCCTGCCTGAATTGTTTCTTCCAGATCAAAGCTTACTTTATCTTCCTGTCCCAACTCTATTTTAGCTCTTTGTAAAGCCTCTCCAACTGTAACAGGAATTGTGCTTAAGGAAATGACTTGTCCATCCACTTGAACCGAGATCGGAACAGCCCGATTGACCTCAATAACAGTCTTCTCTTTGATTTGGGTATTTAAATGGGGTTCCACTTCATCGCCAGGTTCTAACCTAACATCGAAATCTCGCAGTGCTTGATCGACTGTTGCCGCAAGAGTCCTTCGGGAGAACTCTTCTCCATCAACGATTATGGTTACATGATCCAATGCAATAACATAAGTAAGAGTACTAACCAGTGCGAAAAGAATCACTATATACATCCAGAGTTTTCGCAATTCCAAACGAAGCCTACGGTCACCACGTTGAAAAATCTTATAAGAGATAGTTCTCATTCGAAAGCCTCCTTAGATTTTTGCCCAACAGGCAAGCCGGGGGCATTTTGGGGAAATCTTTGGAAACAATTTTACAGAAAAAATGGCTGGTGAACTATCATCACCAGCACTTAGTATATTCGTTCCAATCTTAGTAAATTCCTCCCATAGAACTCCTAAAAACTTTGCGTCTGGCTGAGACAAGCTTAAAACCGTGTAGATTTCATGGTTTTACTTTTATAGGAAAAATATACCAACTGCGCTAGCCTTGGAGTTTACGAACTCGGAATTCCACACCTAGATCTTTAGCAATCGTCCGACAGGCTTCCACATCTACTTCAGGCCGTTCAACCACTGATAAAATCACCCTTGGTATATAATCCTTACTCCGCTGTGCAAACTGTAAAACCGCCTCATACGCGGCTTCGCCTAATGAAGATTGACAGATTTCTTGGTACGTTTTAGCGTCTTGCGCATTTAAGCTGATAGAGATTGAGTCAACAAGACCCTTCAATCTAGGCAAAACCGGTTGACCTAAAATAACCTCGGCCTGACCATTAGTATTAACACGTACTGGCGGTCCATTAGACTCCTTTAAATGATGGGCGACGCCTTCCACTACGTCCGGTCGGAGTAATGGCTCTCCATATCCACAAAATACTATTTCCCGATATGAACTGAGATCCCGCAGACTATTTATTACATCACCCGTGGAAGGCTCCTTATTGAGCCACAATGAATACCCCACTCCTTGCTCAGTCTGACGAATACAGAAAGCGCATCGATTCGGACACTTATTGGTGATGTTTAGGTAGAGGCTACCATATAACGGATAAGCGTAAACATCCTTCACCCGTTCCACCCCTTAGTAAGGGCAACGCATTTTATCCTTTGCCCTTTGTACTTTGTTCTATCTAATTTCCTTCAAACCAAATAATTTATTGGCATTTTCAGTTGTGATTCTTGCCAACTCCTCCTCCGGAAGTTGGAGTATCCGAGCAACCTCCCGACCGACTAAAGGCACATATGAAGGCTCATTTCTCTTTCCGCGGTGGGGACGAGGCGTAAGATACGGACAGTCCGTCTCAACAAGCAAACGCCCTGCCCCAATAGCCGATACAACCTCCGGGAGCCGGCGGGCATTATTAAACGTAATCGGTCCAGCGATCGATATATATAGTCCTAAATCTATAACTTCCTCAGCGGTTTCCGGGCTTCCAGAGAAACAGTGCATTATACCACCAACCGTCTCCACCTGCTCTTCCGTAAGAATAAGCATAGTTTCCGAAGTAGCCTCTCGACTATGGATGATCACCGGATATCCTAGCTCCTTCGCCACCCGTATCTGACTCCGAAAAACGTCTTGTTGAACTTGACGAGGCGAGTGATCATAATGATAGTCCAACCCAATCTCCCCAACAGCCACCGCCTTAGGGTCAGCCAGTAATTGACGAAGTTTACCCTCCACAGCTTCCGAATAATCTTTGGCATCGTGGGGATGGACTCCGACAGCCGCGTAAATAGGCGCATACTGTCGGGCTAACTCCACCGCCCGGAACGATGAGTCTAAATCGTAACCTACTACAATCGCCCGTTGTACTCCAGCTGATTCCATTCGCAACAGAACGTCTGACCGATCTAAATCAAACGCCAGATCATTTAGATGTGTATGTGTATCAAACCAGGTCATCGAATCTTCGCTCCGTCAGGTATTTCAATCTCCGGGCGCAAGAGCGCCAGTTTGTCACCGTCGGATGCAGCCAGCAACATCCCTTGAGATAATACCCCACGGAGCTTAGCGGGTTTAAGATTAGCAACAACCACGATTTGGGTTCCGATTAACGATTCAGGAGTATAATGCTGAGCGATTCCCGCGACTAACTGTCTTTCTTCTGTCCCCAAACGGATTTGCAGTCGTAATAACTTATCAGAACCTTCGATGCGCTCAGCTGCTAATACATGAGCCACACGCAGATCGATCTTGGCAAATTCATCGATAGTTATCTCTGGTTTTTCGGCCGCTACCGGTTCAGATTTTTTCTTGATGGCCTCAGCCACTGGTTTATTTACGTGTTCTTCTGTTTTACTCTCAATTTCAATACGGGGGAAGATCGGTTCCCCTTTACACACACGCACGCCTGTGGGGAAACCACCCCAACGTGTCGCCACATCCCAATCATCCTCCACTGGGCTCTTATCTAATCCTAGTTGTTCCCAGATTAGCCCAGGCGTTTTGATCAAAAACGGTGTTAAAAGGGCAGCTGTCAGCCTTAGTACCTCGGCCATGATGTACAATACAGTATTCAAACGTTCTCGCTTGCCTGCCTTATTTAATGCCCATGGTGCCGCTTCATCAATATATTTATTCGCTCTTCCAACCAAGTTCATAATGGTTACCATGGCATCGGAAATAGCCAGATTCTCCATTAATTCGGCCACTTTCAGCCCGCTATTCTCCGCCATCCGGACAATCTCCCGATCTATCTCTTCGAACGTACCAGGCTCCGGCACAATACCATCATTAAACTTTTCTACCATCGACAAGGATCGATGTAGTAGATTACCGAGATCATTTGCCAGATCAGTATTGATCCGTAAAATCAGCGCTTCTTCAGAGTAGACGCCATCAGATCCAAAAGGCACTTCTCTTAAGAGATAATAGCGGATTGCGTCCAGTCCATACTTCTCCACCAACACAACCGGGTCAACCACATTTCCTTTGGATTTAGACATTTTCCCTCCGTCCAAGACCAGCCAGCCATGGCCGAAAACACGCTTTGGCAAAGGAAGGCCCAATGCCATAAGAACAATTGGCCAGGTAATGGTATGAAAGCGAACGATCTCTTTACCCACTAAGTGTACATCTGCTGGCCAGTATCGCTCGATCATGGATTTATCTTTGGGGTAACCAAGCGCCGTAATGTAGTTAGTCAATGCATCCAACCAGACATATACCACATGCTTTGGGTCAAATGGCACTTTTACGCCCCAACTGAAAGTGGTTCTAGAGACGCAAAGATCTTCTAATCCTGGTTTAAGAAAGTTATTAATCATCTCGTTTTTTCTGGATACAGGTTGAATAAAATCCGGGTTATTCTCGATATGTTCCAATAGTCTATCAGCATACTTAGATAAGCGGAAGAAATAGCTCTCTTCCCGAACTTTTTCAACCTCTCGGTTACAGTCCGGGCATTTCCCCTCTGATAGCTGCCGCTCCATCCAAAACGTCTCACAAGGTGTACAATACCATCCTTCATACTCACTTTTATAGATATCCCCCTGGTCTTTTAGACGAGTAAAGATCTCCTGGACACGTTCTTGATGGCGGTCTTCCGTTGTCCGAATAAAATCATCATAAGAGATATTCAACAAAGACCAAAGGTCTTTAATACCCGCCACAATTCCATCCACATATTCCTGTGGAGACTTACCAACAGCATCCGCCTTGCGCTGTATCTTCTGACCATGTTCATCCGTGCCGGTTAAGAAATGAGTGTCATCTCCCCGAAGCCGATGAAATCGGGCCAGCGAGTCTGCTGCCACGGTGGTGTATGCATGTCCAATATGCAGATTATCACTGGGATAATAAATAGGGGTCGTGATATAGTACTTTCCCATGAACAATCTCCTCCTTAGTTTGTTTAAGTAAATAATGAATAGCGCCTTCAAGGCGTCTATTTCATACCGTAAAAATAACTCAGGCTCTCCGTTCTTAAATAATGAATAGCGCCTTCAAGGCGTCTATTTCATACCTATTAAGATTCTCAGGCTCTAGCGCACTTACACAATAAAAAAACCTCCCATCTCCAAAGCATACGCTTTGGGGACGAGAGGATTAATCCCGTGTTACCACCCCAATTCTCCGTCCAAAGACGGACTCAATCAGACACGTTGGTTTCCCATGATGCCCTACCGCGATAACGGGCGGTCCCGTCCATACCTAATCAGAAAAAAGTTGACCAAATAGATGTAGTTCCCTTTTTTCCTTTCAATTAGAGGCTCCAAGGCCATATTCAGAGAGTCCTTCCGACCGGCTTTCACCAGACCCGGCTCGCTTATAACGGTACCCCTCTCCTACTCTTCCTTTTCGTTGCCTTTAATAGATACCTTTATTAATCAAGATTTTAATTCATCCCGCCATAACTGTCAAGCCGATCTTAAAGGACTATTTGCGTTGGTCTCATTATCTAAGCTTTTTTATAAAAAATTACCACAAACAAAACGGAAATACTCAAGTTATTTTTACCAGGGTTGACTTAGGTTGGTAATTTAGGTACAATTATCTTGTAGTTGATTGTCGAATCTTAACGGAAAGGAGGAGATGTTTAGATGATGAAATCCACCGGAATCGTTAGAAAAGTTGATGAATTGGGCCGCGTAGTCATCCCTATCGAGCTTCGCCGGACTCTTCAAATCGAAGAAAAGGACGCTCTTGAGATATATGTGGATGGCGAAAAGATCATCCTTAAAAAATACGAACCCGCCTGTATATTCTGTGGAAATGCCGATGGTATACGTAGTTTTAAGGAGAAAAACATCTGCAAAGATTGCTTTGATTCCATGAAAACAGTATCTTAACTCACTAGGGTTTAAAATATTCAAGGTGGATAGCCACCTTGTTTTTTTGTCGAATTTTAGCACTCTTTTGTCATCATCTTCCTTAGCAGGGCAAACATGGGGTTATTGTCACCTTCTACCTGTAATAGTAAGATAAGACTGATATAATTCCCGCCGTGAAACCCCGGCTACTGCTGACAAACTCCGAATTACCTCAGAAGCGTTTTCTCCTTGATTAACTCGTTTTAAGACTTGTTCAACAAGATCTTCAATCTTTGGTGGTTCCTCACACATAACCGCTCCTCCAGCCACAACCAGTGTGAATTCCCCTTTAAGCTGCCTATTCTTGAACTCTTTCTCTGCCCGGCTTAACGTTCCCCGCCAAAATTCTTCATGAATCTTAGTCAACTCCCGAGCGACAGTAATCTGTCGATCACTTCCAAGCGTAAGTGCAAGATCGGTTAAGGTATCTACAAGCCGATGGGGCGATTCATAAAGAACCATTGTCCTTTCTTCAGCAGCTAATATAGTTAAGCGTCTTTGTCGTTCTTTCCCGCTACGAGGAAGAAAGCCTTCAAATACAAATCGATCTGTCGGTAAT
>OBJA01002297.1_pt1 | contig 11251 bp, 12 predicted proteins | sample 1519751 | NCBI WGS metagenome assembly OBJA01 (sample SAMEA3881238, study PRJEB22517) | soil metagenome | biome: lake sediment; feature: soda lake sediment; material: sediment, water from around vicinity | place: India | collected 2013-12-23 | depth 3 m
CCTGCTCCTTCGCTTCCCAGGGCAACAATCTGTAATGGTGAATTTGCAAAAGAAACATGTGGACTACCGTGAATATCAGCAGCAAAAATCGTATACCCTTTCTGCTTCATTTGACCCAGAAGATCCATGAAACATGCTGTTCTTCTGATCCATACTGAAAGCACTGCTCCGGCTGATGCCTGTATTACTTTCGGAGAGAAGGGGTCGGTACTAAGATGAGAAAGCAGAACTCCCGAGAAATTAAGGGCAGCAGCAGTTCTAATCAAAGTGCCCGTATTGCCGGGGTCCTGAACATGCTCAAGGAAAAGAATTCGTGAACCGAGATTTGATGGCAGTTCAGCGCTGTAGCTCTCCTTTGGAAGCCTGATAACAGCAAGTATCCCCTGAGGGGTTCGCAAGGCACTAATTGATTGGAATTGTGTTTTGGTTATGATACGAATCGGGCTTGAACTGTCTGGTAGATAATTCTGATTCTCTTCTGTAACAAGCACCTCGTCAACCATGGCAGGAAACGATGATGCGATCTGATCAACAGCCCGCTTGCCCTCGATCAGAAAGAAACCGTTCGAAAGACGATCTTTACTATTCTGAAGAGATTTGTACCATTTTAATGACCTCAGAAGCGAATCTCCTCTTTAAAAACTGGTAACCAGATCTTGAGCAGATAAATCCGTTTCAAAACTTCAGCATTGTATAGCAGAACGATTCGCTTATGTTTGCCATATGTGGATTCCGTGACATCTTCATGCTTTATAAGCAATTTTGCAGAAACGAGTTCATCAAGTGCATCCTGATCAATATATCTTCCATCCCCCTGCCGCTCAAGTTCAAGTTCTACCTGTGGCAAGCCGATTCGCATCAGGCGGTCTCCTTCTTTTTTGCCCGACCGCTCTCCAGCTTCCAGAATAAGTTTGGCAAGATTAAAGGCTGCTCCGGACAGATTCTCTCCTGGTAAAAAACCATTTACCTGCCTGGTCCTGAGATAGTTCATATACAACAACATGACCTCAGTATCCTTCAAGACCAGATATTCCTGCCCACAGTCGTTTCTGTTAATCAAAACCATCTCTTTTAGTATCAGATGAAGAAAGACATTTTCTGACTCAATCCCCCCCAGCCCAATGGCAGCATAGATGGCTTCTTTAACCCTGTTCAGAGGAAGTGCACGTTGGCCCAGAATCTCTTTTCCTTCATTTTCGTTCAGCAGAAGAATTACCCTGATGACCCCGGCGATGCTTTTATTGACCACATCATCGCTGGTTTTTTTCATGGTATCACGCAGACGCCTGACTACCAACTGTACAATATTACCAAGCCAGGGAGGAATCCGCTGCAATGTACGAGTGAACAGTTCCTCATCAATGACTGTGACTACCGTATCTTCAAGTACTTGTGCAGTTGCACTCCGGGGCTGATGATCGAGAAGTGCCAATTCACCAATGACGCTCCCAGGTCCAAGTATGGCAAGCTCTACAGTAGAGCCGCCCTCCTGTTTTAAAATCCGTACCTTGCCAGAACGTACTATAAACATCTCTGCACTTGATTCACCTTCAATAAACATCAGTGAACCACGGTGGAATGTACGCTCATGACGATTTATTATACCCCTCTTAACCCCGATCTTATTACCCACTGTTACAGGCACAGTCATGTCAACTCCATCTCAAATTTCGGCAGCCATTCCTTTATCTTTTTAATCCGACTCAGACTATCCTTGCAAAAAAGAATACGCATATCATTTCCTGCAGGAAAGAGATTGATAAGCCCCCGCCTTTTCAGATCCAGAAGGTGCTTATCGAGCTTGTCGGTTCCCTTTTCGGAGAGGTCTTCTAAAAGCGCAGATTTCATCAGCACTGTGCCATCTTCGGTGTCCTGCCCTGTCTTCTGAGCGACATAGGCAATGTTACTGAGAATCCTGATTGCTTCATCAGGTATGGAGAGTTCCCGAAACTCCTTTTTCTGACTCCTGAGTAAAAGAAACTCATCATAGAGCCGCAGGATTTCAAGGTCCTTTATTATTACATGTTTTACAGAGGGTTCGCCACATTCGCTCACCTGCAGTATTCCCCGTTTTTCGAAGTGTGCGATAATTCGCTTAATCTCCTTTTTCCTGAGACGACACACAAAAAATGCCTCAGATACAACCAGATCAAAATCGAGAGTCAATTTTGAGTCGATCTCTTTTTTATAACCGGGCAGCAACAAAAGCAGCAGGACCGTAAATCCCCGCTCCTTATCCCGTAAAACTGCCTGATCGACTCGCTTATTTGCATCTCGTAGTCGACTGACGACGATCTGTATGATACTCTGGAGCCACATCGGGACACTCTGCATTACTGTCTGGAAATGAGCCTGATTTATTATCAACACTTTCGATGTTTCAACGGCTCTTACTGTAGCAGAACGGGGGAGGTTATCCAAAAGTGACATCTCTCCGATAATGCCGCCTTTTTCTATAACAGCAAGCTCGACTTTTCCATCGGCTGTATCTTTGTAAACACCTAACCGTCCCTCCTGAATAATAAATAGCTCTTGACCAGTAGTCCCTTCTTCGAAAAGGACCTCTCCAGCCTTGAAAGTGCGCACTTGCTGCTGTACCGGACGCATTCCGGTTTTCAGATTACGTGAAGGAGGATTTGTCATATCTCTGGCGGATCACAAAACAAAACGTGAATAAACTGTTCAGGAACCTGTGTTAACAAAAAAGGAGAAGATCTGCTTCTTCTCCTTAATAATAATACATTGAAACTCCGGAATTGAAAAACTTATTTCTTTTCCTTGATTCTGGTCGACTTACCTGTCCTTGAACGCAGATAATACAGCTTTGCCCTGCGTACCCGACCCCGTTTCACAATCCGGATATCAGAAATCAGAGGCGAAAAGGCGGGGAAAATTCTTTCAACATACACATTACTGGAGGACTTGCGAACAGTAACCGTCGTACCCACACCAGCTCCCCGCGTCTGTATCACAACACCCTGGAACTGCTGAATTCTCTCCTTATCACCTTCCTTAATTCGGAAAGAAACGGATATTGTATCTCCCGGCTGGTATTCTATTGTGCGTTTTGCCATCTGCTTTTTTTCGACTGCTTTCAATATCTCCTGCACAAGCACCTCCTCAAAACTCGGTTCATTTATGAATATTTTTGCTTTCTTTCAATGCTCAATTTCATTTTATCGATTCACAATTCTTCTGCCAGAGATCAGGACGTTTAGCCTTTGTGATCTCAATTGCCTGTTCTCTTTGCCATTTGATAATATTGGCGTGATGCCCACTTAAAAGAACAGGCGGAACCCGCATTCCTTCAAATTCCTCGGGCCGGGTATACTCCGGATGACTGAGAATACCGTTATAAAAAGAATCATTCTCAGCACTCTCTCTATTTCCAAGCACCCCTGGAATTAATCTGGTAACAGCATCCAAAAGTGCCATTGCCGGAATTTCTCCTCCCGAGAGGATATAATCACCTACCGAGATCTCCCGATCGACGTATTTATCACAAATTCGCTGATCAATTCCTTTATAGCGCCCACAGAGCAGAATCAACGCATTCTCTTTCAGTAAACTTTCCACAACCGTCTGATTCATGAGCTCTCCATGAGGCGAGAGAAACACCACCACAGGCCTGTGCTCCTCCAGTCGCATTCTGGCATCCTTTATAGCCCTTGCAACCGGTTCCGGTTTCAGTAACATCCCTGCATCACCACCATAGGGGTAATCATCGACCGTTTTATGACGATCATCATCAGAGTAATCTCTGATATTATGGATATCAATAGATATAAGTTCTTTTTCCAGAGCTCGTTTTATAATACTGTCCGAAAACACACCCTGAAACATCGAAGGAAAAAGGGTCAAAATATCAAAGAACATCACTATTTCCGATACGCACTTTACAGCAACTCTTCAAGAAATTCTTTCCGTACAATAATACGTTTATCTGACTTACTTATCTGCAGAACCGATCCGGCACTGAGAGGAATAAGTATCAACGAGCCGTCATTCCGTTTAACTTCCAGAGTGTCTGCTGCGGGGAAGTTATATACTGTACTAACGATTCCAATCAGCTCATTATCCAGGTCACTGAACACTGTCATGCCCTCTAACTCGAAGTGATAGTATTCATCATTCCGGAGCTCTGGAAGGCGACTGCGTTCTATGAAAACCAACTGGCCAGTGATCTGCTCAGCAGCAGTACGGTCAGAGATTCCTTCAAAGCGGCACACAATACCCTTTGGACGCTTCTGCAGCTCTTCGATCTGGATATGGCTGGTATCTGTTTCGTTTTTCCCGATCCGTACTACCAGAGGATATTCGGACTCAAGAAGCGTACTGCCGAATGCTTCGACAGCACAGATTCCGTCTAGACCAACAGCGCGCCCCACCTTGCCAACGGCTACCAGATCCTCCTGATCACCGGACTGAGACATGAATTTCTGGATCAGCTCGCTTTCTTCGGTTTTGCTTTACGCTTGCGTTCCGGCTTGCGTTCAACATTGAGCTGCTCAGATGTCAGACCTTTTTCAAGACCTTCTGCTCTTTCGTAGAATTTATCCTGACGAAGCAGATTTTTAACTGTCAGAGTAGGCTGTGCACCATTTTTAATCCAGTAAGCAACCCGGTCAGTCTTGAGATCAAACTTTTTAGGATTTGCCTGGGGATCGTAAAAACCGATGGTTTCCAGAAAACGCCCATCACGTTTCATTCTGCTGTCAGCAGCTACAACACGATACTTTGCAATCTTGCTTCTGCCCACACGGGCTAAACGAATTTTAACTGGCAAGCTTCTCTCCTTGCACTTAGGTTTATAAGGTAACGGTTACTAAATTCTATTTAAAATGGAGACAAGCTTCTGAACGCCGCAGCCTGCCCCCGCTTTCCTGCGATTTTGTTCATCCGCTTCATCATCGTTTTCATGGAATCGAACTGTTTAAGCAGCTTATTGACGTCCTGGACACTGGTTCCGCTTCCTGAAGCAATTCTTCGCTTTCTGTTTCCATCGATAATCTGTGGCTTTTCACGTTCATCCTTTGTCATGGAACAGATGATCGCTTCAATTTTATTCAGTGCATTGTTATCCACATCTGCTTCCTTGAGATATCCCCCTACTCCCGGGATCATTGCAAGAAGCTCGCTGAGCGGTCCCATTTTCTTAAGCTGCCTGAGCTGATCAAGGAAATCCTGCAGGGTGAATATGTTTTTCCTGATTTTTCGTTCAAGTTTTTTGTTTTTCTCAATGTCGACGGTTTCCTGAGCCCGCTCAACAAGAGAGACGATGTCACCCATCCCAAGGATTCGTGATGCCATTCGCTCTGGATGAAAAACTTCCAGGGCATCTGGTTTCTCGCCAACACCCACAAACTGAACAGGAACCCCGGTAACATCAAGAATGGAAAGAGCAGCCCCCCCCCGGGCATCACCATCCAGCTTTGTCAGGATTACGCCAGTGAAGTTAATCTCGCGATAGAACTGTTCTGCAACATTTACTGCATCCTGCCCAGTCATGGCATCAGCTACAAAGAATATCTCATCCGGTTTAGAGATGGTACAGATGTTCTTGAGCTCCGACATCATGTCCGCATCTATATGCAGGCGCCCTGCTGTGTCGATAATCACCAGCGAAACATCTTCACCACGTGCATATTCCAGCGCACTTCTGGTGATGTCGACCGGCTTTGATGCTCTGTCTGCAAAGACGGGTATTCCCAGTGACTTACCCAAAGTCTCCAGCTGATCGATAGCAGCAGCCCGATAGGTATCACAGGCAACCAGCAAAGGACGATGTCCCTGCTTTCTGAAATGAAGTGCCAGCTTCGCAGTAGCCGTGGTTTTTCCGGAACCCTGAAGACCAGCCATCACAACGACATTAAGCCGGTTTGTGTGCAATTTGATGGATCGGGCAGATCCCCCCATAAGTTCTGAGAGCTCATCATGTACAAGCTTAACGAACTGTTGGCCGGGAGTAATACTCTGCAGGACCTGGCTTCCCATGGCTTTTTCCTGCACGGACCCGCTGAATCTTTTCACGACCCTGTAATTAACATCAGCTTCAAGCAATGCCCGTTTAACATCACGCACTGCCTCGGCAACATTATCCTCAGTCAGCTTGCCGCGACCACGGAGCTTTTTGAAAATAGAATCGAATCTGGAAGAAAGTTCCTCAAACATAAGTCTTACTGCATTATTTTAATAATTAAGGCAATATGCAGAGATTGCCCGAAAATCTATTAAAGATACGTTCTGGATCTTTTGTACACAAGAATTATACTTGAAACCTGGCCTGTTTTATACTACAGACGCTTCATTTCGGTTTATTTATAGCCTTTTGAGAGGTAGATTCTAAGGTAAAAAGGCCAGAACAGACAATTGAACGATAAATCTCCTTTCGGCAGATATCGATTTAATTTACGGAAAAAGGAGCGTAATATTTTGGAACAGCACTATTATATGCGTACAGCACTTCAGGAGGCTCTTCGGGCGTATGATGAAGGTGAAGTCCCCGTGGGAGCCGTCATCGAAAAGGACGGAATCATTATTGGACGAGGCTATAACAGGATGGAGAAGATTCATGATGCAACGGCTCACGCAGAAATCATTGCAATCAGTGCGGCATCCGAGCGCCTCAGCTCCTGGAGGCTCTCCGGGTCTACTATCTATGTCACTCTCGAACCATGCCTGATGTGCATGGGAGCAATCATGCAGGCCCGAATCAGTACAATCGTTTATGGCTCCCCTGACCCCAGAGCCGGAGCTGTTGATTCTCACTACTATCGCCAGGAAATTGAACGAACGTACGGGTACTATCCAAATGTCGTTTCCCATCTTATGAAGGATGAATGCTCGCACCTCCTTACGACATTCTTTCAACAGGTACGTAAAAAAGACTAAAGTTTCTCTCTCCCCTTCCGATATATTTAACAGGAGATAGTATCGCAGGGAGGAGAAACGGCAAATTCTGAATCTCCCTGCTCAGTTGAAAGGAGGAATCTGAGCATAAAAAGTGGTAGTTCTCATGTACAAGATTAACTAAGGATAGTTGATCTACATCTACTCACAGGGAGGTTCATATGCGTATTAACCATAATATTAATTCAATGTCCGCCACAAATGCCCTGGTAAAAACGAACAGGGAAATGAGCAAATCTCTCGAAAAGTTATCTACCGGATTGAGAATAAATCGTGCAAGTGACGATGCCGCCGGACTGGCTATCTCAGAAAACCTCAGAGCCCAGGTCAGAGGCATCGCTCAAGCCCAGCGAAATGCACTCGATGGAACGGCCATGCTGCAGATCGCAGAAGGAGCCACCAATGAGATCTCCGAAGTCCTCCAGAGGATGCGTGAACTGGCTGTACAATCTGCAAATGACACTCTTACTTCAAAAGAAAGAAACTATGCGCATCAGGAGTTTGATGCTCTTCGCAATGAGATCAACCGCATTGCAGAGGTAACCAATTACAACGGGCTTGATCTGATTTCCTCCAAAGGATCCACCGAAAGATTCGGAGCGGTTGGCGCAACATCCAATACTGCACTCTGGATAGATTCCGGCTCTACAATCGGAACCGACAGCCTCACGATCACCATCGAAACAATGACCCTGAATTCACTCAACACTACACTGGCCTCAACAACAACACTCACCTCACAGACTAGTGCAGCCAATGCAATTTCACAGATCGATATCGCCCTGGATAGTGTCAACAGTACACGGGCCAAGATAGGTGCTTATGTGAACAGACTGGAACATGCTATTAATAACCTGATGGTGAGTGAAACCAATCAGGCTGCTGCAGAGTCTTTGATCAGAGATGTGGATTTTGCCAATGAGAGTGCCCGTTTTTCCAAAAATCAGATTCTGGTACAATCGGGCACAGCAATGCTGGCGCAATCAAATATGGTCCCTCAGAATGTTCTTACCTTACTCCGATAACAACCCGTCCCGCTCTTCAAAAGGCACCTTTAACGGTGCCTTTTGTTCTTTTCTCCCATCCAACAGTTTTTTATTGTACCGATACAGACAGCACCGGACAGGGCGAACTTCGGAGCACTTTTTCTGTGTTACTCCCAACTAACTTCTGGGAAAAAGAATCTCTTCCATTGGTTGCCATAACGATCAGGTCAGCTCCATACTTTTGCGCTGCTTTCAAAACTGAAGATACTACACCCTGAGAATACAGTTCAGTTTTCCACTCAAAACTAGTAGTGCAATCAGCGGGAATATCTGGAAATCTGCTCCCTACATGTATGCCAATGATGCTCGGTTCAACCCCTGGAAACAAGGACAGTATTCTTTTAAGGACCTCAAATGCATGCACCAGATATGCCGTGTTTTCAACAGGTATGAGGATAGTTTGCAGTGTGGTGTTTCCTGTGTTTTCATCAATAAATGAACGCGCTCCAGAGGGAAGAAACAGGGTTGTATGGCGAAAATAGTCTGCAAGGTATTCTGCCAGATTACGCCCGAAAAGTGTACCGATCGCAGACTGGTTCACAGTACCGATTACCAGAAGATCATGAGCGTGACGCTTCAATCTTTTAACAATCTCCCCCCTTTTGTTTCCCTCTTTAACGATTTTTTTGATTCGAAGCCCTGTTTTAGCTACATCACTTCTGCTTGAGCTCAACGGCAGCACACCCCATTTTTCAAGAATTTCCCTCACCCCTATATGCTCTATTGCCTCCTCTTCAGAACGCACATCAACAATCTCCAGTTCACCTTTTGATGCATACGCCAGTTTTAGTGCATGCACAAATGGTACAATACTATTAGTCGATTCATGAATGGGAAGAATCACGCTCAAAGGGGATACCACCTGTTCTTCAGAGTGATTAACCCCCGGAGTTTCTGTCATAATTACTCCTTGCAGCTCCATATTTAGCTTCTCCATAGACCAAGCAATCAACACAAAACCGGGTTTTGCTTAATCCATCAAATACTTATATTAAATTACCAGAAGTTATTTGTCGAAAAAAAAGTTTATCACTACAGTAATCTCCAACAAAAGCCCGCTGAATATGAAAGGTATATATATGAGTTCATGGAACATTGAAAGCCTGCGAAAAAGTACCGCTAATTTTGATTCACTCTCACCGGAACAACAAACAGCTTTTTTAACCACCATGAACAGCAGCTTCCCACCTTCAGTGTTCAGTGATCACCTCGCCAAACGACACTCTGCACTGAGAAATATGAACAATTCAAGAATCGCCCTGGATGGAGCATCCCAACATTACCCTGAAACGGTTGACTGGGAAACGATTCATCCCTCCCCAAAGGCATTGAACAACTTTGCCATAGTATTTACTGCCGGTGGTGAAGGTGAACGACTCCGGCTCAGTCTTCAAAAGCTTGGTACTCCTCCTGCATTACTGAGCAAATTTACAAAAGCCACGCACCCCTTACCCGATTTCTTTGAGGACTTCGGAACTCTTCAGACCAACCTGGCGATGATCTCATCATTTTGTTCAGAGTACTCCATCGATATCCCGGTTATCGTAACTACCGGGCCGGCGAACTCCGTAACAGCCACAGTCATTCCTGAACTATTGAATAAATTCAATAATTTTGGTTTACGTCATCTTAAAACCGTTGCTCAGGAAGAGCGTCTCCATTTTACCAATGATGAAAAAATCGTGTGCCATCTGATCAATGGAGTTCCATTTCCTGTCACTCAACCTGACGAAACAGGTGGTCCACTCATGAAGTTAAAGCAAAATACAGACACAAACAACGGATCAATCATAAACTGGCTTACCAGTCTTGGATGTACAAAGATGATTATTGTTCAGGCTACTGCACTCTACGATAAAAGATTACTACCGACAATGGCACAGGCATTACAATCTCACGACTGTCTGGGAGTCGGTATTCTCAGGAAAGACTTCCCAACAAAAGATCCATTTGGAACATTTGTGACGCTTCAGAAGAAAGATCAGTGCACAACAATGATTCTGGAGCAAGATGTTCGAAATGAAACGACCAGAACCATTAAAGATCCCTCAGGGAAATACTATTTACCATTCAATACCGGATTCTATGCACTTGAGATCAGTCTTCTGCAAAACTTTGATCTTCCCGACTATGCAACGCCTCCCAAAGAGATCACCCCTGAGTACCCCCGATCTCCCAAGGTAGGCTACGCGGCAACAGATCTGCTACCACTGGCAAGAGATCCTTTAATACTGACCATTACTGCAGAAATGTTCGGCGTTCTGAAAACAGCCGATGACCTGGAGGTGCTCTCAAACCTGGGTAAGAATTTTGGTCTGAATGAACTATGTAAAAATGTTATCAGTTCCATATAGAACAGAACTGTGTTTAAATGCTATACTCTAGGTTAATATGAAAATCATATCTGTACTCAATCATAAAGGCGGGGTTGGAAAAACCACCTTGACTGGATGTACCGCTCAGGCGCTTGCAATTATCGGATTCAGGGTACTTGCTATTGACAACGACAGCCAGCACAATCTTTCATCACTTCTTGGTGTCGGCGTCAGGAATCCCTCTATCAGAGATGTGTACCGCGCATCAGCAGATCAAGCACCCGCACAATTTCTGCGCTCGATTCGAAAGACAGAGCTTCCCGAGCTGCACATCGTGACATCATGCAGAGACCTCTGTGACGGTGATGCAGAGAAGAGCCTTCACCTTAAAAACACAATCGAAGCCTGCAGACTTGATCGTTTCTATGATTATGTCCTCATCGATAATGCTCCCGGACTCGATAATCTCCAGGCCTCTGCTATTCAGGCATCCCAGGAGATCTTCGTACCGATCGAGCTGCGCCAGTTTGCCGTGGATGGTGTAGTAGAGATGGAACAGACTCTCTCGATACGATATCCCGATGGGGGCAAAATCACCCGGATCATCCCGAATTTTTACCGCAATACAATAAGGCAGAACACGTTTATTGCTGCACTACAAAAGCTTTTCCCTGGAAAAGTCACTGAAACCGCAATTGCAATAGACCAGGTCTTTGATGAAGTCGTAACGGATGGAAAGATTCTCTTCCTGCACAGACTTTACTCTAAAGGAGCCGCCTATTATCTTAAACTGGTACACGAATTGTTTGATCTGAATGAAGAGTCGGTGTGGGAAACGGTTGTCAAAAAGAGAAAACAGCGGATACGTGATGAAGCACGACAGCGATACGAAGAGCAAAGGAGCGGACGGGAAAAGAATGAAAATTGAGAAAGGCTCACCGGCATTCGATAATATAGACGAACTCCTCACGGAAAAAATCA
>OBJA01002298.1_pt1 | contig 11250 bp, 8 predicted proteins | sample 1519751 | NCBI WGS metagenome assembly OBJA01 (sample SAMEA3881238, study PRJEB22517) | soil metagenome | biome: lake sediment; feature: soda lake sediment; material: sediment, water from around vicinity | place: India | collected 2013-12-23 | depth 3 m
GAGTTATATCCGGCAGATGTTTCCCGCTGGCCGGTGATTTACGGGGGAGGCCTGCCCCCTGGCGACGCCGGCGGTTATTTCGGGTTGCCCGCGATTTCCGGTCTGCTGGTCGGGACCTCGAGCCTCGAACCGGAGTCCTTCGCCGATATCTGCCGGCAGGCAGTCGCCGCCCTGAAGTGACAGGGATTTTCCGCCCGAACGGAGCCGCCCGCCTATTCGCGTTTTCTAGGCAGGAGGAATGAGATGATGAAGCCGGTGGTGCTGATGCCGGCCAGCACCAGGCCGAGGAAGCCCAGCGTGCCGATGAAGCCGGAAGCGCTGGCCATGCGGTCGGCCAGAATGAGGATGGCCGAGCCGACGATGAGCGCCGCGATGATCATGGCGATCCCCAGGAGTCGACTCGAGGTGTCGAGCTGTTCGGAAAGGTGTTCGATCCTCTTCAGCTCGAGGTTGAGGGTGAAACGGCGGTGCCGTGCCAGGTCGAGGAACCGCTGCAGGTCGGCTGGAAGATCCTCGAGCAGTTCGATGGTGTTGATCAGGGCGTGGAAAAATCTTTTGCGGATCGCCCGGAAACTGCGGCGGGGGACGACGACCTCCTGAATCAGCGGTTCGACATGCTCCAGCACGTCGAAGGTCGGGTCGAAATAGGCTGCGACGCCCTCGATGGTGGTCAGGGCCTTGGTCAGGAGCGTCAGGCTCTCCGGGCACTGGATCCGGTAGCGCTGCAGCATCGCAAAGAAATCGGAGAGCAACCCGGTGATGTTGAGGTGGGCGAGGTCGGTGTTGCGGAATTGGTCGGTCATATGGCGGAGCTCGAGGCGGAATTCCCGGTTGTCGAGCACTGCCGGGTCGACATCGGTCAGCTCCAGCACCACGCGGCAGAGGCGGTCGATGTCGCCTTTTACCATTCCCGCCACCAGATTGATGAGCTCATCGGTGGTCTTGCGATCCAGTTGTCCGGTAAGGCCGCAGTCGATGAAGCACAGCTTGCAGCCGGGCAGCAGAAAAATGTTGCCGGGGTGCGGGTCGGCGTGGAAGAAGCCGAAGCGCAGGCACTGTTTGAAGACCGCGTCGGTGCTGTTGGCGACGATGGTCCTCCGCTCGCTCTTGCTCAGCTCCAGCGGCGAAACGGTGGAGAGCAGCCGGCCGCGGATCTCCTCCAGAGTGAGAACGCTTCTCGTCGTCGCCTCCCAATAGACCTTTGGGAAGCTGATGTTCTCGTCCCCTTCGAAATAGCGGCGCAGCCTTTCGGTGGATTGCCCCTCGATGACCAGGTTGATTTCCTTAAGCATCTCCCGGGAAAATTCCTTGGCGACCGCCGCGGGGCTGTAGCCGAGATTGGAAAAATACTGTTCGAGGAGCTGGGCGAGGGTCTCCACCAGAGCCATATCCTCCTCGATGATCTCCCTCGCCCCCGGACGGATGACCTTCACGACCACCTCGTCACCGCTTTTCATCTTCGCCCGATGGACCTGCGCGATGGAGGCGGCCGCCAGCGGCGCTTCCTCGATCTCCGCAAAGAGGAAATCGAGACGCCCCGGGAATTCCATGAGCAGGACCTGATAGATGTCGTCGAAGGGCAGGTGCTTGCAGCTGTCCTGCAGCTTCTTGAATTCCGTCGCCCACTCCGGCGGGATGAGGTCCGGGCGGGTCGAGAGGATCTGGCCGAATTTAATGAAGGTGGGTCCCAGCTCCTCCAGGACCATACGGACGCGTTCCGGCCCGGTCAGGTTCTCCAGGCGGACAGTCTCGACGGTCTCGGACTCTTCCCGGACGGCGCCGAGCAGCCGATAGATCCCGGTATCGTGGATCAGTTGCCGGAACCCGAACTTGGAAAGAACCTTGACAATCTCCGCCAATCTTTTGGTATTCCTGATTGTGCGTCTGATTGTGGTGATCTTCATGGGTTGGTGAAGATGTTGAGGATGTTTGCGTCTTTTTCCCGGGCCTGCTTGAGCTGGGCGAACCAGGAGCCGATTGTGTCGGGGTCCCATGGGAGGTCGTCGTCCTCCCAGGAAAGGGCTGTCTCGGGAAAGAAGTCGTTGAAGATTCTGATGACGTCTTCGGTCCTGAGAATATCAGCATTGCCGTACATGAGAGCAAGGATATCCGCAACCTGGACGATGAGAGGATATCGCCGGAAAGATGGCGCCTCCCGGGGGCAGTGGTGATAGCCGACAGCCGCCGCCAGCTGCTGCGGCAGCAGCCATTTTTCGGCAAGCAGCAGCCCCACGCGGTCGTGGCCGACGGTGTAGCTGCGCCTCTCCTCGGCCGCCGAATTGCCGTAATTGTCGAGGCGGCTCAGCTCCCCCAGGATCGGATACTCAAGGGGAAAGGTGATGAACATGGCCAGCTTGCCGATGTCGTGAATGAGGCCGGCGATGAACAGCTCGCTCGGCGACAGACGGAAGTGTTCGCCAATGATCTTGGCGGCCAGGCCGCAGGTAAAGGCATGTTCGAAGAACAGGCGGACCGTCATCCGGCACCTGTTGTCCATCTTGGGAAAGGAGGAGAAGACGGCTTTGCCGATCACGATATTCCTGATCTCCTCATAGCCAAGGACGACAACGGCCCGTTCGATGGTGCCGACTTCCCGCGGGACCCCGAAGAAGGCCGAGTTGGCGACCTTCAAGATGGCGCTGCACATCGATTGGTCGGGGAGGATGGCCCGGATGAGATCGCTTGCATTGCTGTCGGGGTCGGAGGTTACGGTCATGACCTTGCCGACGGTTGCCGGCAGGGCCGGGAAGGCTTCGATCTGAGCATTGATGGAGGCGAGGTTGCGTACGGTCATGACAGTTCGGGGAGGGTGGCGAGTACTTTCTGTCGGGCTTGATGCACAACAGCCGGGTCGAGGTCGAACAGGCTGTTTTTCTCGATGACCGTCAGCAGCTGGACGACGAGGAAGGGGTCGAACTGCCTGCCCGCTTCTCTGGTCAGCTCTTCGATAATCTCCTCGGCAGCGAGCCGCCGCCGATAGGGGCGGTCGGCATTCATGGCAGCCAGGGAATCGACGATGCTGAATATCCGCGCCCCGAGAGGGATCTCCTCTCCCTTCAGGCCCTGGGGATAACCCGAGCCGTCGAACTTTTCGCCGTGGCAGAGCAGCACGCTGCGTTCGTTGGCGAAGTAGTCGAAGATGTTGGTCAGCTCCGTCAGCTTGAAGGGCAGATCGCCGAGGGTCTTCCGTTCCTGGTGGGACAGTTTGCCCGGTTTGCCGAGCAGGTCGTTGTGGAGCAGCGAACGAAAGCTGTTGGACAGGGCTATGGCGTTCTGAAAGGTCCGGATATGCTGGGACGGCAGGCCCAGCTGCTTGCCGAGCAGGGTGACGTACTGGGAGACGGCGGCGATATGGGTCAGGTGTTCGGGTCCGGCCACGTTCCGGGCCAGGAGCTGGAGCGAATCTATCACCGAGATTTTTGTCTTCTCCATGATGTGGCCCAGCGTTTCTTTCAAGAACGACAAGGACTTCTTTGGGGAAAGCTCTTCCTTGGCGTTTCCTGGGTTGTAGGCGTAAATCCTGTTGCGGCCATGGGCCTTGGCCATGAAGAGGGCCGTTTCCGCCATGGAGATGAAGTCGTCATAGCTTTTCGGGCGATGCTCCCGGAGGGAGGCGATGCCGGACGAGATGGTGATCGGCTGCTTCATCTTGTCGTAGATATAGGGTTTGCCGGAACAGGCACGGCTGATTTTATCGGCGAGCCTGCCTGCCTCCTCGAGGTCTGCGCCGGGCATGACAACAACAAAATCTTCGCCGGAAAAGCGGTAACAGGTGTCGGCCTCCCTGGTAGCCACGGTCAGCCTGGCCGCGAGTTCGTTCAGGATGAAGTCGCCGAAGCGGAGTCCCGCCGATTTATTCACCTTGTTGAAGAAATCGATGTTGAACAGCAGAATGGCCAGGTCGGCGCCGTCCCTCTCGGCCGCCGCCATCATTTCCCCGAGGCTTGCGGTGAGATGCCGGCGGTTGAACAGCCCCGTCAGGGGGTCCCGGGTGGCAAGGGCGTGCAGTTGTTTGTCGAGGATGGCGGAGCTGGCATGATGCTCGGCACTGATCTTCTGGACCTGGCAGAGAAACTGGATCCGTTGGCGGAAGATTTCCAGGGATGCGGGGATTGCGAGGCAATCCACCAACCTGTTGGTTCCAGGATCTGCGTGAGTGAATGACTTCTTGTCCTCGGTGACGAGCTGGAGGATGGGAGTGGATTTCGGCAGGGCGGGATTTTCCAGCAGGGCGGGGACCTGATCCGCACCGTTGCCGGTGAGGATGAGGGCGGCCTTGCGATACTCGTCGGAGCTGGGAAGGACACCCGGAAAAAAGCAGAGGGCGGACGAACAGAACGGATAAACCAGTGCTTTCATGCGCTCGCCTGAATCGAGGTCGGAGGGGGCGATATAGTATCCTTCGCTCATGGAATCAAAACCATCGGCTGTTGAGGCTTTCGTGGTGAGGCCAGGCGGCAACTTTCGGGTGGGGTTCGCCGTGATGGTTAACTATATCTTTATCGTAGGACAAAATGCAATTCAACATTCAACACTTTTCTTCGCAGGGAATCAACCAAATCGAAATCGGATGGGATCGAAATCCAATTATGAGTTCGATCCCAATGACGATTCGCCCGCGACACAGACTCAGAAGACCGCCAACCAACTCACCTGGGTTTTGAACAGCAAATGTTTCAAATGGGCAGAACAGTCTGCGGCGAGGCATGGAAGCTGTACGCAGACTCGAGCAATTCAATGAAAGGTTTTTTGATCCGTTTCAGGGGCGGAAGGGCCGGCAGATCCGGCAGGATGTCGGTTGCCGGCCGGGGGGGGGGGATCCTCAAGTGCTGGTCCAGGCTTCTGCCCGGGGTGAGCCGGCCTTCGGTGTGGAGAAATCTCAGCCGTTCATTATCCGATGAATTGAAGGTCTTGAGGAAGTTCAGAATGCCGGACAGATCGTTGTTGCGGTGGAAGGAATCGATGCTCGCGCAGATCTCCGCGTGCTCCTCGACGAGGTCGAGCCACGTTTCCCGGTAATCCGCGACATGCTTTCCCAGCGACCGGTAAACCTTGAGGGCGAGATCACGATACCTTCGCCGCCGGGAGAATCCTTCGCCCTTCACTCCGGTGAAGAGCTCGGCGGCCGGTGACTGCCCGCTGGAGCCGATAAAAATGTCCGGCAACCCGGCGAGGAGGAGAAAGTCCTTGAAGAGTTTTTCCTGGTGGAGCAGAAACCTCATGCGGCGGAGGTCCAGAAGAATTTCACCGAGATGATTCCTGTCAGCCTGGTGCAGCCTTTCCAGGTAGTCCCCGCTTTCCGTCTCTATCTGCGAGCGAAAGCCGAAGTACCTGCTGGCGATCTCCTGCTTGACTTCGTATTCTATGGCATTGACAAAATCATCCATTACAGAGAACCTTGAGGCGGCGGTGAGTCGCCGAATAATTCGGCAAGCGGATGGCGACCTGTTGCTTTCGGTAGTATAGTATTGTCGCGGATAACATTCACGGGCATTTCATGGACAGGGGTATGATTTCTGGCGGACCTCGGGACGATGTCGTCGCTCATCTCAAGGAGCGTGCCGATATCGTCCAGATTATTGGCGAGTGCGTGCAGCTGAGGCGAAGCGGCACCCGGTATCTCGGATTGTGCCCTTTTCACGGCGAGAAGACTCCCTCGTTCACCGTACATGGCGGGCAGCAGTTTTTCCACTGTTTTGGCTGTGGGGAATCCGGCGACGTCTTCAGCTTCATGATGAAGTACTATAACCTGGATTTTCCGGGTGCCTTAAAAGAACTTGCCCGAAAATACCATATCGAGCTGCCGGATCGTCCCCGGTCGAAGGAAGAAGAGGAACGGTCGAAAAAACGGGAACTGCTGTATGCGGTGAACGAAAGATGCGCTTCCCTCTACAGCGAATATCTCCAGAAGGCGCCCGGAGCGGAGGCCGCCCGCAAATATCTGGGGAAAAGGGGGGTGGGGGAGGATCTCCTGGCCGGGTACCGGATCGGCTACGCCCCGTCCGTGGAGGCGGCCGGCTGGAATTTTCTCGGCGGCCGGCTGAGTGCGATCGACCGGAAGAACGCGGTTCTCGCGGGCCTTCTGATCGAAAAGGAAAACGGCGGCTGCTACGACCGTTTCCGCGACCGCATCCTCTTTCCCATCATGGATATCGCCGGCCGGGTCTGCGGCTTCGGCGGCAGAATCGTCGGCGAAGGCCAGCCCAAGTACATGAATTCACCCGAGAGCGAGGTGTTCAGCAAAAGCAGGCTCCTCCTCGGTCTCTATCAGCAGAAGGAAGCGATCCGCCGGCAAAACGAGGCGGTGCTGGTGGAGGGCAATTTCGATCTCATTTCCCTGGTGGGTAACGGCTGCGCCAATGTGGCGGCCCCCCTCGGCACGGCCCTGACCCGCGAACAGCTCCGGCTGGTCAAACGTTTCACCGACAAGATAACCCTGCTCTTCGACGGCGACGCCGCCGGGATGAAGGCAGCCGAGCGGGCGGTTCCGCTGATGCTGGCCGAACAGGTTTCCGGACGCGTTGCCTTCCTGCCGGAGGGTCACGACCCCGATACCTTCGTGCGGGAGAAGGGCGTGGCGGAGTTGAACCGGTTGCTCGACCTGGCGGTGTCCCTGCCGGAATTCGCCCTGGACCGGATGATAGCGGAACATGGTCTCACCCTTGACGGTAAGAGCAGGATCGTGGAAAACCTGCGTCCCCTTATCGCGGCGGCGGCCTCGCCCCTCCAGCGTTCCGTGTTCGTTTCCCATTTCGCCGAAAAACTGGGAATGGCCCCCAAGCAGTTGGATGCGCACCTGGGAGCGCAGGCGCCCCCCGCACCTGCCGTCCCCGAGGCGCTTCCCCGGAAGGTCCGGGAAGAGCGAGCCGCGCCGCTCGCCATGGCGCAGAAGCAGCTGGTGGAATTCATGATCCTCCAGCCGCGATACTTCTCCCGGCTGGAGGAGGCGGGCCTCAGGCAGAGTCTCTCCGGCAGTATGGGAGAAATTCTCTTCCTTCAGCTGAAAAGTCTCTTGGAGCGGAATCCCGAGGCGGAGCCGGAAGAATTGTTGACTGTTTTGCCGGAAGGTGTGGAGCGCAGTTTCGTCGCCGAACTCTTGCTTCGGCCTCCCATCCGGATGGCCGACGGCGAGGAGGAGAAACAGAAGGCGGAGTTGGCCGACCTGCTGCAATACCTGCAGAGAATTCATCTGAAAAAAAGCGCCGATGAGCTAATGCAGCGCATGCGGATGGCCGAAAGGGAAGGGGATATGCATATGCTGCAGGAGTTGCTGATCGAACAGGTGAAGATACATCGCCAATTGCACGACCAGCAAGTGTGAGATTATCCCGTATTTATGAGGGGTTCAGAGACAGGTTTTTTGAAATAGCAGGGGAATTCGCTTGACTTTTTCAACGGTTTGGTTTGTTGTGAAGAGCGTGTTCCGTCAGGCGGTGGTGGGGAATCAGCCGCGGCGGAGACGGGTGGAGATGATTTCACTTTTTGTTTTACCGACTTTTCCCGTATATCGGGGGTGGGAAAGGAGTTGTACATGACGTTTTCAGGGCGTGAAGATGATCTGGTCAGAGAGGCGGATGAGGTAATGCGGGATTATGATTTCGACGCCGAAGCATCTTCGTTTGGTTTGGCCGATGATTTCGAGGATATTGCTGACGACTACGCTGCGCCCGTGGATCTGGCCGACCATGTTACCCAGGAAAGACGGAACGGTTCCAGTAATGATCGTCGCAGCAGTGCGTTCAGTGACCGGAGAAAACGGGACAGGCGCAGGGTGGCGCGATATACCGACGGCGAAAACGATAAGGTTGCCAAATCCCGGGCCTCCATCGATCCCATGAATATCTATCTCCGGGAAATGGGGACGCTCACCCTTCTCAGCCATGAGGAGGAATTGAAGCTTGCCAAGATGATGGAGGAGGGCAAACTCCGGGTCCAGAATGCGGTCTTGACCGCGCCTCTCGCCATTCCGGCTCTTCTCGAACTGGTGAAAGGCCTCGACTCGAACAGTGAAAAGATCTGTCAGATCCTCAGCGGCATAACCGACAACGAGTCCGGCACCATCAAACGGGAGAGCAAGGATTTCCTGGCCCGGGTTGATCAGGCGGTGGTCCTGCACCAGAAGCGGTCGGAGTTGCTGGCCGAGTATCGGCAGAAGAAGGCGGAAGAAGCCGAGGCCCGGCGATTGATCGGCGACATCGAGGCTCTGGGGTTCTCGATCGCCGCGCTTTTTGCCGACAAGCTCATCTGTGTCGAGTGCATCAAGGCAATGGCGGATGGCCTTGAAGAGTTGTCGAAACGTTTCCGCAAGGTCTTCGTCGGACTCATCAGCCAGCAGAAAAGCGACGGCCCGGAGGCAGCGGCAATGGCGCCTGAGGAGCTGGAACGCCAGGTCAACCGGCAGATGATGGAGGAATCCGGTGTCGATCAGCGCCGTCTGCAGCATCTCCTCGCCGACATAGACACCGGTTGGGATATGTATAAACAGGCCAAGGAAGGGCTGGTGAGGGCCAATCTCCGCCTGGTGATTTCCGTCTCCAAAAAATTCGTCAATCGCGGCTTGCAGTTCTCCGACCTCATCCAGGAAGGCAATATCGGTCTGATGAAGGCTGTGGAAAAATTCGACTACCATCGCGGCTACAAATTCAGCACTTACGCCACCTGGTGGATCAGACAGGCCATCACCCGCGGCATCGCCGATCAGGGCAGAACCATCCGGCTGCCCGTCCACATGATCGAAACCATCAATCGGTTGCTGCGGGCATCGAAAGATTTCATGCTGGAAGAACACCGGGAGCCGACTCCGGAAGAGATGGCGAAGCATCTGGGCACCGATGTCGGCAAAATCAAATCCGCCCTGAAGATAGCCAAGGATGCGATATCCCTCGATACCCCCGTCGGCGACGACGGCGAAACCTTCCTTGGCGACTTCATCGAGGACAAGGATAAGCTCGGGCCGGACCAGCTGTCGATGGTCGCCAGCCTGCGCAAGTGCCTGAATCAGGTAATGTCGTCGCTTTCGCCGCGGGAAGCGAAGGTCCTGCGGCTGCGGTATGGCATTGATGTGGAATGCGATCATACCCTGGAAGAGGTGGGCAAATGTTTCGCCGTGACGCGGGAGCGTATCCGCCAGATCGAGGCCCAGGCGATCATGAAGCTCAAGCATCCTTCGCGGGTCGAGGAGCTGAAGGTTTTCATGACCGACTGAGGCGGCGCCTCGGACTTCTTCTGCCGCCGGGAGTCTTGTTCTGCGGGATTCCCGACGGCCGGGCATTACCTGCCGGCACCCCGCACACCGCCGATTCCACTGCCACAATTACTTCGAGGACCCCTGATCGATCGCCCATGGCCGCAGCCCTTGATTGGATACGTCTCAGTCTGGTACCGGGATTAGGAATCACTGGGTTCTGGCGCCTTGTCGATCATTTCCGGTCTCCCTCCGCCGTTCTCCGTGCATCGAGGCAGGAACTCCTTCGCGTCAGGGGAGTCCGGGAGAGCCAGATTTCCGGACTGTTGATGAGAGAGGAGACCATGGCTCGTGGCCATAAGGAGCTCGATCTCCTGGCCGCGGTTGGGGCGGCGGCCGTCGCTTTCGATGATACGTCCTACCCGCCTCTGCTCAAGAAGCTGCCCGATCCTCCTCCCGTCCTCTACGTGCGCGGCCGGCAGGAGCTGCTGAGCAGGCCGGCGGTGGCTATCGTCGGCTCCCGGGCCGCCACCGCCTACGGAAGGAGAACGGCCTGCGCCCTGGCCCGGAACCTGGCCGATTCCTCTTTCACCGTGATTTCCGGGCTGGCCCTGGGCATCGATGCCGAATCCCATGCCGGCGCCCTTTCCGCCAAAGGGAGCACCGTGGCGGTTCTCGGCTGCGGCCTGGATGTGGTCTATCCGAAGCAGAATGCGAGGTTGTTCAAGGAAATTGCCGAGAATGGCCTGCTGGTCAGCGAATACCCCCTGGGCATCCCCCCTGAGGGTTTCCGCTTCCCGGCCAGGAATCGCATCATCGCCGGCTTGAGCCTCGGCGTGGTGGTGGTCGAAGCGGCCAGGCGCTCAGGGTCTCTCATCACCGCACAGATTGCCCTGGACTGCGGCCGTGAAGTATTTGCCGTTCCTGGACAGGTCGATTCCTGCAAGAGCGAAGGCACTCATTGGCTGCTGAAGCAGGGTGCGAAGCTGGTGCAGAATGTCCGCGATATCTTCGATGAGATCGGGATGGAAGGCGCCGCCGACGGGAAAGGGGACCGGCTCCCGATTGAAAAATCCTCTTGCAGTCTCGAGCCGGAGGCGAAAACTCTGCTCGACAGGATAGACACCTATCCGACTGCCCGGGAGGCTCTGCTTGAGGCGGCGGGGCTCGCCCCGGGACGATTCAGCGAACTGCTGCTGATTCTCGAGCTGGAGGGGTTGGTGGAGATCCTCGCCGGTGACCAGGTGAGGAAAAGGGTGTAGGCTTCTGAGGTCAGGACGTAATTCCCAACAGCTTTGCATAGGAAAACAATGAACAAAGGAATACTCATCGCGCCGTCGATCCTGTCGGCGGATTTTTCCCGGCTCGGCGCCGAAATCAAGGGAGTCGACGAAGCCGGTGCCGATATCATCCATATCGATGTGATGGACGGCCATTTCGTCCCGAATATCACCATCGGTCCCCTGGTGGTGCAGGCCGCCCGCCCGATAACCGATAAAATACTCGATGTCCATCTGATGATCGCCGACGCCGACAGGTATGTCGACGCCTTTGCCCGAGCCGGGGCCGACTGGATAACAGTGCATGTCGAGGCCTGCACCCACCTGCATCGGACGGTTTCCCGTATCCGCGAACTCGGCAAGAAGGCCGGCGTGGTTCTCAACCCGGCCACCTCGCTCGCCACCCTTGATTACATCCTGGAGGAGGTCGATCTGGTCATGCTGATGTCGGTCAATCCGGGCTTCGGCGGCCAGTCCTTCATTCTCTCGACGCTGGCCAAGATCCGGCAGCTCAGACAACGGGTAGACGCCCTGGGGCTCGAGGTGGGGATAGAAGTTGACGGTGGCATCGGCATCAAAACCATCGGCGATGTTGCCGAGGCCGGCGCCAATATTTTCGTGGCCGGTTCGGCGGTCTACGGCAGCGATGATTACCAAACGACGATAGCGTCACTGCGCGCTCAGGCGGAGGCGGGCGCCGGACGGTATCGGTAATCGACTCAGCGGAGGAGAAAAATGGTGTGCGGATATAAGAACCTGACTGAAAGCCCGGTCTACCGGCAGTTG
>OBJA01002299.1_pt1 | contig 11247 bp, 8 predicted proteins | sample 1519751 | NCBI WGS metagenome assembly OBJA01 (sample SAMEA3881238, study PRJEB22517) | soil metagenome | biome: lake sediment; feature: soda lake sediment; material: sediment, water from around vicinity | place: India | collected 2013-12-23 | depth 3 m
CGCCGCGCCGATGACGGCATTCATCGCCGCCAGCTCGTCCTCCATCTGGATGAATTTCCTGCCCGCCTCGGGGAGTTTGGCCGAGAGGGTTTCGGCAATTTCCGTCGACGGAGTGATCGGGTAGCCGGCAAAAAAATCGAGACCGGCATACATGGCCGCGAGGGCACAAGCCTCATTGCCCTGGACGAAAAAGGTTCTAGCCATGGTCTTCCTCCTTGCCGCCGGCGTCCTCGGTTATCACTTCGATGGCCAGATCCGGGCACATCTTCGCGCACTGGAGGCAGGCGATGCACTTCTCCAGGTGGGTGGCCAAGGCCTTCTCGTCGCCATCCAGCACCAGTACGCCCTTGGGGCACATGGCCACGCAGATGCCGCAGCCCTTGCACCAGTCGCGGTTGATGAGATGTTGTTTCGGTTTCTTTTTCGACATTTTTTTTGTTTTTCCTCCTTGGAATAGCTGTCAGCGATCAGCGGTCAGCTTTCAGCTACTGCATCCTTTGTGTAGCTACACTCCGAAGCTGTCATTCGACAGCCGACTCTTTTCTTTCAGGGCCGCTAGCGGCCTAGCTTTTAGTACCTTAGAAATGAATTTCGTGAAGGTACTTCCCCCCTTGCGGGGGGTTAGCTGACAGCTGATAGCTGACAGCTGACAGCTTCGAAATACTCCTCAACACTCGGCAGCCGCCCCAACACCCCGGCAATCGCCGTCAGCTCCGTCGACCCCAGATACACCTGTGCCCCATCGCCCAGGCGATTGTCGAAGTTCCTCGTCGAGGTGGAGATCACCGTCGCCCCGGGCCGGACCCGGGCCTGGTTGCCCATGCACAGGCTGCAGCCGGGGGTCTCCACCCGGCAGCCGACCTGACCGAAGGTGGCCAGGCCCCCTTCCGCTGCCATGGCGTCGCGGTCCATCCGGGTGGAGGGGGCGATCCACATCCTGGCCTTGGCGTAAGGCTTACCCTCCAGCAGCCGGGCGGCGGCCCGCAGATGGCTCAGATGCATCATACACGAGCCGATGAAGGCCTCGTCGATGTTCGCTCCCGCCACGGTACTCAAGGGACGGACGTCATCCGGGTCGTTCGGGCAGGCGAGGAGCGGTTCGGCGATGGTGTCGAGATCGACATCGATGGTTGCCAGGTATTCGGCATGATCATCGCGGCGCAGCAGTGCAGGCTTGGCGAGCCACTCTTCCAGGGCCGCAATGCGCCGTTTGAGGCACCCCGCGTCGGTATAGCCGTCCGCAACGAGCGTCCGGAGGAGCGTCAGGTTGTCCCTGACGTTGTCGATCACCGCAGGCAAAGGCAGGGCCAGGGTGCAGGCGGCGGCGTTCCGTTCCGCCGAGGCGTCGGACAGCTCGAAGGCCTCCTCGACCCGCAGGTCGTCCACCCCCTCGATCTCCAGGACCGTGCCGGCGAAAATGTTCTTCTTGCCCTGCTTGGCGACGGTGAGCAGGCCCTGCTGCCGGGCCACGTAAGGAATGGCGTTCACCATGTCGCGGACGGTGATGCCGGGCCTGCGGGTGCCGGTAAAACGCACCAGCACCGAAGGCGGCATCTCGAGCGGCATGAAGCCAAGCGCCGCGGCAAAGGCCACGAGGCCGGAACCGGCGGGAAAGGACAACCCCAAGGGAAAGCGGGTATGGGAATCGCCGCCGGTGCCCACCGTATCCGGGATGAGCATCCGGTTCAACCAGGGATGGATCACTCCGTCGCCGGGCTTCAGCGCCACGCCGCCCCGGCCTGTCGCCCCTTTCGTCATCGTCTCCCAGCGGGGAGGGTCGGACTTTTTAGGGTAGGCGGCGGTATGGCAGAAGGACTGCATGAAGAGCGGCGCGGCAAAACGCAGGCAGGCCAGCTCCTCGAGCTCCTGCACGGTCATGGGCCCCGTGGTGTCCTGGGAGCCGACCGTGGCGATCCGCGGCTCGCAGACCGTGCCCGGCTGGACTCCCGGAAGACCGCAGGCCCGGCCCACCATCTTTTGGGCGAGGGTGTAGCCCTGATTCGGTTTCGGTGCGGGATTCTCGATGTGGACGAAAACCTCCGGTTCGGCGACGCCCAGGGCGTTGCAGGCGGCCGCGGTCAGGCTCCTGCCGATGATCAGGTTCAGCCGCCCGCCGGCCCGGTATTCGTCGAGCAGGGTGGGGGGCGGGCTGTCGATCACGATTTTCCTGCCGGCGGCGGTAGTGAGGGTAAAATTGACGAGATCGAGAACCACCTCGTCGCCGGTCCGCAGTTCCCGCACGTCGCAGGACAAAGCCAGAGTCCCCGCATCCCGCGCGGTGGCGTGGAAGATCGGGGCGATGGTGGCCCCGAGCACCACCCCACCCCGCCGCTTGTTGGGCACGAAGGGAATGTCCTCGCCGATATGCCAGGCAAGCGAGTTGATCGCCGACTTGCGCGACGAGCCGGTACCGACCACGTCGCCGGCAAACGCCACCGCCCGGCCGGCGCGCCGCATGGCCGCGATCCTGTCGATCCCGCCCGGGAAGCGTTTGGTCCCGAAGAAGGTGGCGTGCAGCGGAATATCAGCCCGGGACTGGGCCTGGGTGCCGGGCGAGAAGTCGTCGGTGTTGATCTCGCCCTCCACTTTATAGATGGCAAGGCGCATGGTCTTCGGCACCTCGAGGCTTCCGATGAACCACTCCGCTGCCGCCCAGGACTGCAGGAGTTCCAGGGCATGGCGGTTGCTCTTTGCCAGTTCCGCTACCCGGTTGAAACCCTCATATACCTTAGTCAAGCCTTTCAGGGCCGTCGCCGAGTCCGCAGCCGTTCCCTCCCGCTCGAGCAGCCGGACCAGGGCCGCGACATTGTAGCCGCCTCCCATCCCGGACAGCATTCCGATGGCCCGGCCAGGGGCGAGCTGCGGGATATTCACCTCCCCGGCCGCCACTCTGTACAGCCAGTCGGCCTTCACCCGTGCCGCCTGACTCACCCCTGGCTCGACGCGCCCGGCGAGCAGCGTGAGCAGAATGGAGCTTTCGGGATTCCCCGCCTCGAGAAGCGCAACCAGTTCCGAGACCTGCTCCGCCTGCAGCGGCAGGGCCCCGAGACGCCGCCGCGCTTCTTCCTGTTGTCTGTATTCAACAAGCATGTTCTTCACCGTCATAGAGAAAAGTGGTTCGTCGGGCTCCTATCCTTCCCGGCAGGCCTCCCGTGCCAGGCCAACATCTTTTTTCCCGAACAGCCTGAGCAACACCGGCAGGATAAAGATCAGCAGGATAATGCGAAAGAGATGGTGGGTGGCGACGAAGGTCGAATCGTAGCCGAGGGCAAGCGCCATGGCCGCCATCGCCTCGACGCCGCCCGGCGCATAAGCAACCCACAACTGGCCGAAGGGCAGATCGAGGACCATGGCGGCAAACCAGGCGAGAAGGGCCGCCAGGCTGCTCGAGACCGCCACCCCCGCGAGGGCCGCCGCCAGCAGCCGCCGCAGGTCGGCGAGCGGGATGCGGCTGAACCTCGCCCCGATAACCGAGCCGGTGACGACAAAACCGGCGAACAAAAACCCAACCGGAGGCCTCCCCGCCACCAGCCCCAGGTAATGGGCCAGGCCGCTGACGAAGACCCCGGCGATGAGATAGGCCGCCGGGAGTCTTCTGATATTGAGAAGAGAACCGACCGCGAGCGTTGCCGCATAAAGCCCGACCGTAGCGGCGGCGGAAAGGGTCTCGCACCGGATCGCCCCGCCGCTCCCGCCACCGGGCGGATCGACCATGTCCAGAAGAGGCGGCAGGCAGGCGGTGATCAACAGCAGCCGCAGGCTCTGGATAACCAGGATCGCCCGCGCGTCGCCGATGCCGCCCGCGGCAATGGCCAGCGAATAGCTGAGCGCCCCCGGCGAAGCGGCAATCATTGCCGTCTCCCGCGACTGCCCGAAACAGTCGGTGAGCAGCCGGCTGCCGGCGAGGAGGATGACCGCCATGGCGAGCACCAGACCGGCAAGGCTCAGCGACCATTTGCCGGCCAGCTGGAGAAAATCGCCGTTCACCCCCGAGCCGAGCGAACAGCCGATGGCGGCAAAGGCCATGTTCCTGAGCCAGGCCGGGATGTGGGCGGGCAGGCGGCAGAGGGAAACGAGGGTGACGGCCAGGGTCGCGCCGATGAGGGCGGCGGCGGGCAGCCCGGCGGCGGTGGCGGCAAGCGCCCCCGCCCCGCCCGTCGCGAGGGTCGCCGTGACCCTGCCCGCCTGCCGCCACCCGCCGGCAGGGTCTGTCACCCTCTGCTTGCCCGCGTGTTCAGCCATGGCCCGTTATTCCGCGACACTCTCGGTGACCAGAGGGGCGACGGCAGCCCGGCGCCTGGCGAAGTAGCCGAACAGCGGGGGCAGGACCAAAATCAGCGCCGCCAGGACGTAGAGCAGGATGGCGGTCTTCGACTGGAGAAGAATCGACCAGTCGCCGGCCGAGATCGACAGGGCCCGGCGCAGGTTGTCCTCGAAGATATTGCCGAGCACCACCCCGAGGATCACCGAGGCCAGTGAAAATCCCATCTTGCGCAGGGCCCAGCCCAGGACGCCGAAGCCGATGATCATGTAGAGGTCGAAGGGATTGCTGACGATCGAGTAGACGCCGATGAAGGACAGTACGGCGATGAGCGGCGCCATGTATTTCAACGGGATGGTGAGCAGCCGGACGAAAAATCCGACCAGCGGCAGGTTGATGATCAAAAGCGCCACGTTGCCGATGTACATCGAGGCGATCAGCCCCCAGGCGATCTCCGGATGCTGCTTGAACATCAGCGGCCCCGGAGTGACGTTGAAGAGCAGGAGAGCCCCGAGAAGGATGGCGGTGGTGCCGGAACCGGGGATGCCGAGCGTCAGCATCGGCACCATCGCCCCGCCCGCCGCCGCGTTATTGGCCGACTCGGGAGCGGCAAGTCCCCGGATGTCACCCTTGCCGAAGTTCTCCTTCCCGCTGTCGCCGGCCAGGCGCTTCTCGGTGCCGTAGGACACCGCCGAGGCTACCGAGGCCCCGGTTCCCGGCAGGACGCCGACAATGAAGCCGATGATCGAGCAGCGCAGCACGGTCCACTTCACCGCCAGCAGGTCCCTGATCGAGACGAAGGACTTGTCCGATTTGAGCACCTTGACCTTGCCGGTGGTCATCTGCTCGATCAGGCTGATCATCTCGCCCATGCCGAAGAGGCCGATGACCACCACCAGGAAATCGATCCCGGACAGCAGGTCGGGAATGCCGAAGGTGAAGCGGGCCACCCCGGTATTCGCGTCGATGCCCACCGAGGCGATCATCAATCCGAGCACCGCCCCGAGCAAAGTCTTCACCGGATTCCTGCCCACCATGGCTGCCAGGCAGGTGAAGGCGAAGATCATCAGGGCCACGTAGTCCGAAGGGTTGAAGGTGACCGCGAGTCCCGCCAGCATCGGCCCGAACAGGGAGAGCAGGACGATGGCGAATGTTCCTCCGAAAAAGGAGCAGACGCCGGACAGCGACAGGGCCCGCCCGGCCTCGCCCTTCTTGGCCATGGGGTTGCCGTCCAGGGTGGTGAAGATCGCCCCGGCGTCGCCGGGGACGTTGAGCATGATCGACGAGACCCGGCCCCCGTACTCCGCGCCATAGTAGATGCCGGCCAGCAGGATGAGGGCCGATTCGGGCGGCAGGCCGATGCCGAAGGCGATGGGCAGCAGGATGGCCACCCCGTTGATGGGTCCGATCCCGGGCAGGGCCCCCATCAGCGTGCCGGTAAAACAGCCGATGAGGACGTAGAACAGGTTCATCGGCTGGAACGCCACGCCAAAGCCTTGGTACAAGCCAGCGAATACTTCGTTCATAGCGACCTCACATAAATTTGAAGAGCAGTCCGCCGGGCAGGTTGAGCGCCAGGAGCTTGACGCAGAGGAAATAGCCGACGGAACCGAAGCAGATGCCGAAGATGGCGGCTCTGATTGCCGAATCTCCGAGCATCCTGGCCAGGACCCCGCAGAACAGGGCGGTGGAGAGGATGAAACCGAGGTGCTCGTACAAAAAGGCATAGAGTGCGAGCAGGACCACCACTACGGCGATCCTGCGCAGGGAATCGCGGCCCAGTTTGAAGCCGCGCCGATCCGGCCGAATGAGGATGTAGAGGGAACAGAGACCGGCAACCGCCGCAAGGATCTGCGGCCAGGTTTCCGGCCCCAGGGGATCGTACTGAAAGGGCGCTCTGATCACCGTGAAGGCGAAATAGCCGTAGATCAAGATTATCGCCAGGGCAATGGACCCGAGAATTCTATCCGCCATAATAAGCCTCCCTCACCCCGCCTGCAGGGGTGGCTCCCGGCCCGGCCCGTCTCCGGGAAAGGCCGGGAGAATTTTGTCAAGATGTTGAAACCGATGGGCTTCCCAGCATCCTCTTTCCGACTCCGGCGCTGGCAGGGTGCACTCTGTGCGCCTGGGCGCGAAGAGCACCCTGCCTCACGCGCGACGAACAGCCTACTGGATCAAGCCGGATTCCTGGGCGATGGCCCTGAGCGTCGCCATCTGCCTGGTCACCTCGGCATCGAGGTCGGCGCCGGCCAGGTTGAGGGGCAACAGGCCCTTTTCCTTCTGGATCGTGGAGAATTCCGTGGTGGCATAGGCGGCCTTGAAGGCGTCGACCCAGCTGTTGTAGGCGTCGTCGGAAACCTTCTTGCCCATGTAGTAGCCGCGCAGGATGGTCCAGACCACGTCGTAGCCGAGTTCCCTGGCGGTGGGGAACTCGGCGAAGGGTTGGGGCAGGCGGTTTTCCGACATGACGGCGAGCATCCTGACGGTGCCGTCGCCGAGGTGGCCGGCCATTTCGCCGACATCGCCGGTATAGACCTCGATGCTGCCGCCGAGCAGCCCGGCGTAGGCTTCGCCGCCGCCGTCAAAGGCGACATAGCGCATCTTTCTCGGGTCCTTGTCGATGGCCTTCAACAGCAGGGCGGCCTTGACCCAGTCCTGGGAGCCGACCGAGCCGCCGGCGCCGACCACCACGCTGCCCTCGCCGGCCTTGAAGGCCTCCATGACGTCGGCCAGCGTCTTGAACCTGCTGTCGCTCTTCACGATGACCGCGCCGTAGTCCGCCCCGGCGGTGGCCACGAATTTGACGTCTTTCTCCGTCCATTCGCCGTACTTGCCGGTGGCCATGTTGAGCAGCGAGCCGGAGGAGAAGGCGACGATGGCGTTGGGATCGTTGGTGCGGGTGGTGTTGAACATGTTGATGGCCACCGCGCCGATGCCGCCGGGCATGAAGGTGACCTGCATGAGCTCGGAGAGCTGCGGCTTCAGGGCCATCTGGGCCACCCGGCAGGTCAGGTCGAAGCCGCCGCCCGGTTTGGCCGGGGCGACGCACTCCGGTCTCTCGATCTTGGCGGCCATGGCCGAACCGGCGGCAAGAGTTGAACACAGCAGGGCAGTCAACGCCAGTTTCCTCAGTTTCATACCATCCTCCATTGTGCTTGGAATTCTTCCGGGACCGGGGTCCCCCATGCGGCGGGCTCCCGCCATTACTGTTCCTTCAGTGCTGGAGGTACTATGAAATAGTGATAACGTCTGGTCAATATTTGGTTTTTTTATAGACTTTCGAGTTTTTCGGCGACTTTTGCAACTTGTGTCGGTGGGAAAAATGCAGCCGGGCCGCCCCGCAGGATGGGCCAAAACTTCCCTACTTGCAAAAGCCCAAATTCCTTCTATACTTCCTGACCATGAACCTGCTCGCGCCCGCCCTCTATAATTTCATCAGACCAAAGCGTCTGCTCGATTCGGTGACGGTGATCATCATGGCGCTGGTGGTGGTGCTGCTGGTCTCCATCGGCGGGATCTTTTCGCAGATGGCCTTCGATATCGTCGACAAGCAGACCAGGAACCGGGCCGTGCAGACCGCCAGGCAGTTCGCCCTGCTGCCGGAGGTCCAGTCCTTCGTCGCCGAACCCGACAACCACCGGGCGGTTACGCTCCTCGCCGGCCTCGTCCGCCGGCAGACCGACGTGGAGTACATCGTCATCACCGACCGGCGCGGCGTTATCCTCAGCCACCCCGATCAGCGCCTGGTCGGCACGGAGATCGACGATCCCCTGTCGCCCAGGGCCCTGCGCTACGGCAGCGACTACTCCCAGCGGACCTTCGAAAACGGGAGACACTTCATTCGCGGCGCGGTGCCGGTCACCGACCACCGCCACGCCATTATCGGCATGGTGGCCGCCGGCTACCCGGTGGAGTCCATCCGCCGGGCCTCCGACATCTATCTGGAGAAGATCGTTTTCTTCACCTTCGTCTTCATCACCCTGGGGCTGATTGCCGCCATCTTCATCGCCAAAGGGGTCAAATGGGTGATCTTCGGGCTCGAGCCCTCGGAGATCGCCTATATGTTCCAGGAGCGCACGGCGCTGATCGAATCGATCCGCGAGGGCATCATCTCGACCGATGCCGCGGGCGTCATCACCCTGGTCAACGAGGCGGCGCTCAGGACGCTGAATCTCCGGGACCGGAGCGAGCTGCAGAACCGCCATCTCCGGGACTTCTTTCCGGCCCTGGACACCGCCCATATCCTCGCCACGGGCGAGCCGGTCTCCGACCGGGAGTTCATCCTGGCCGGCATCCCGATCATCGTCAACGTCGAGCCGGTCGGCGCGGGCCGCGGGCTGGTGGTCACCTTCCGCAAGAAAGAGGATATCGACATGATCGCCCGGGAGCTCTCCCAGGTGCAGGCCTTCTCCGACATGCTGCGGGCCCAGACCCACGAGTACAGCAACAGCCTGCACACCATCGTCGGCCTCCTCCAGATCGGCGCCTACGACGAGGTGCTGGCCTTCATCGCCGACGAGACCAAAGGCCACCGGAAACTGATCCGCTTCCTGGCCGAGAACCTGCCTGACCGGATCCTCTCCTCCATGATCATCGGCAAGTACATGCACGCCGGTGAGCAGAAGGTGGATTTCCGCATCGACCCGGAGAGCCGGATGGTCGACCTGCCGGACAGCCTCGACCGCCACACCCTGACCACGGCGCTCGGCAACATAATCGACAATGCCATCGAGGCGGCAAGCGGAGGCGAGGCGCCGGCCTGGGTCGGTCTCTTCATGTCCGACTTCGGCCACGACCTCGTCTTCGAAATAGAGGACTCCGGGAGTGGCATCGATCCCGCCATTGTCGAACGGATATTCGAGAGAGGCATTTCCACCAAGAAGGAAGGCAAACACGGTTACGGTCTCTATCTGGCGAAAAAGTCCATCGACACCCTGGGCGGCATGATCGAAGTTTCCGGGGAGAAGCCCACCCGTTTCGAGATCATCATACCGAAAGGAAAGAACAGCCATGGAAGGAGCAACCATGAAGGCGCTTGAAGTCCTGATCGTGGAAGACAACCTCAAGGCATCCCGCACCCACCAGGCCTTCGTGGAGCGGGTCGGCGGCTTCACCGTGACCGGCATCGCCAACACCATCGAAGAAGCCCGCCTCCTGCTTGTCACACTCGAGCCTGACCTCATCCTTCTCGACATCTACCTGCCCGAGGCAAACGGCCTGACCTTCCTCCAGGAGATCAGGGCGGGCAAAACCGGAGCCGACGTCATCCTGATCACCGCCGCCCGCGAGGTGGAGATGCTGCACAGCGCCCTGCAGGGAGGAGCCTTCGACTATATGATCAAGCCGGTCTTCTTCGAGCGTTTCAGAGAGTCCCTGGAGACCTATCGGGCCTATCGCCGCCAGCTGGCCGAAGCCGGCTCGCTGTCCCAGGAGCACGCCGACCGGCTGTTCCGCAAGGCCGCCCCGGTGGCGGGGGCGAGCGGCGGCGACCTGCCCAAGGGCATCGACACCGTCACCCTCGACACCATTGTCGGCATCTTTAGCAGCCGTAAGGGGCCGCTCAGCGCCACGGAGGTGGGCGAGGCGGTGGGAGTAAGCCGCACCACGGCCCGCAAATACCTGGAATATCTCATCTCCACCGGCACCCTCACCATCAGCCTCGATTACGGCACCAAGGGACGCCCAGAGCGGAAATACCGGCTCAACCGGCATGGACCTTGCCGGTCCGAGTGAATGAGCATGGGGAAAGAAATGTCCGTTTCCGGCAACGATGTTTCCCGGACACCTTCCAGGCGGCGGGAAGAGACGGCAGAACCGCCGTAAGACAACACTCCGCGACCGGCTGAGGAACACCGGCCGGAGGCGGCTGAAACTCTAGAAGCTCTGTCTTCTTCACACGGTGTAAAATGCGTTCCACGCACCCGGCACATGAAATCCACCTTACTCCTGCCTGCTCCTTTAAGAATGGAATCCCCCGGCTTTTGCCAATTTGGTTGCACCCTATCGTTTCACCCATTGGGGTGCGCAACTCAGTCCACCCTATGTTGCCTTCCTGACATCGCGACCTTGATGACGATGGAGAGCAGGATGCTCAGCCAGAGGACTGCACTCGTGCCGCTCTCCATCAGGACCCGCCAATCCCCGCCGCTGATGGACAGCACCATCCGGAAATTGTCCTCCAGGGGCTTGCCGAGAACGTAGCCCAGGATCAGCGGCGCCAGCGGGTAATGGAATTTTCTGAGGCCGTAGGCGAAGAAGCCGATCGCCACCATGAGCAGCAGGGAAACCATGCTCGGCCTGACGGTATAGACGCTGACGAACGAGACGACGACGATCACCGGCATCACCACCCATCCCGGGACGGCCAGGAGTTTCGGGAAAAACCGGGCGAGCTTGAGGTTGAGCAGCACCAGCAGGATGTTGCCCAGCAGCATCGAAACGATGAGGGCCCAGATGGTTTCCGGATGGTTGCGGCAGAACTCCGGGCCGGGGTCGACATTGGCCAGCAGCAGGGTGCCGTGCAGGACCGCGGTGGTGGCGCTGCCCGGGATGCCGAGGGCCATGAGGGGAAAGAAGGCCCCGAAGGCGCAGGCGCTGTTCGCTGCCTCCGGGCCGATCAGGCCGCGCGGATCCCCCTTGCCGAAGTGCCCGGGATCGCTGGCCATTTTCTTTTCGAAGCGGTAGGCGGCAAGGTTCGCCACATAGGTGCCCGCCCCCGGCAGGAGACCGATCAGGGTGCCGATCAGCGAGGAACGGAAAAAAGCCCACTTGAGCCGCAGACATTCGCCGAGAAGACCACGGTATGGCTCCAGCCTCGGCGACCTGCGGTGGATGACCGCCTGCTCCACCAGGAGGAAGGCCTCGCTCAGGGTGAAGACTCCGATCACCACGATGATGAAATCGATGCCGTCGAAGAGTTCGGGGATGGTCGAGGTGTAGCGGAAGACGCCGGTGGCCCAGTCGATGCCGACCACCGACATCATCAG
>OBJA01002300.1_pt1 | contig 11244 bp, 10 predicted proteins | sample 1519751 | NCBI WGS metagenome assembly OBJA01 (sample SAMEA3881238, study PRJEB22517) | soil metagenome | biome: lake sediment; feature: soda lake sediment; material: sediment, water from around vicinity | place: India | collected 2013-12-23 | depth 3 m
TTCCATTTTAATTTAAAATCAACAGGAATTTTTTTGGTTGCTTCACCAATTATTTCCAGGCTCCTTATTATGGCACGTTTCAGAGTCTCATCCGCCATAAAATCATCTTTTGATTTATCCGGAGGTACAACTGAAAATATATAAGAACATTCTTCACGGATATGCTTTAGTTATTCAACAGGATCCTTATACATAATTTACTTCATTTAAAATCCAGGGGCCGATATATGGGCTCAATCCATTTCTTGTCACAACATCAACTTTGTAATGTTTAAACATTTCCTCAAGAATATCATACACAGCCATCAGGTTGTCGAATGTTTCCTTATCATGTTCAAAATCAAGAAGAATATCAATATCACTGTTTTCCAGCTGTTCATCCCGTGCATAGGAACCGAACAGGCCAACTGTCCTTATACCTAATTTCGAAAACTCATATTCTTTCGATTTCAAAGCCATCAATATTGACTTTCTATTCATCATCTGATCATCCTTTTCACAAAATATAGTCAATCTTTTGTGTATATGTATATTGTAAATTCTTGAAATGACCCTCAACAGTTGAAGGATAAATCCATGAGATCCCGGGGCACAATTTCCTGAAGAGGTATTGAAAATACCGAAGTGCCTGTTTATATTTTATGCCTTCCTCAGAATTTTATCCATCTTACGGCCTTTTGCCAGTTCATCCACCAGCTTGTCAAGGTACCTCACCTGTCGTGTTAACGGGTTTTCAATTTCTTCGACCCGGTAGCCGCATATTACCCCGGTAATCAGGGATGCATTGGGATTTAACTTTGCTTTTTTAAAGAAGGTTTCGAAGGTTGCATTTTCATCGATCCGTTTTCCGATTTCCTGTTCATCAAAGCCGGTCAGCCATTCTATGACCTGGTGCAGTTCTTCTTTTGTCCTTCCTTTTTTCTCCACTTTGGTCAGATAATGGGGATACACCGAAGCAAAAGTCATCTTTGCCATCCTTTCATCGTGTTCAGTTGTTGCTTTCATCTGTTTTTAAATGGTCGGTTGAAACTCGCATGATGAATTTCATCCGTATTTATGTTAACGAATCATGCTCGTATTGTATAAATATAATTTTTCTGTTCTTAATAACAATCTGATCAGGCATGAGATTCATGTCCAATTTACAACTTAAAATTTGGTTAGCCTGCCAGCACTTTGAAGTTATGCCTCATTAAAAACCTTATTTTCAATTCCTGAACCTTAGCAACAAGGCTGCCGGATCAGGCCGGCATAACCTTATTACTTTTTTTATTGCTACAAAAACTACAGCAATTTCCGATTATAAAAAATTGCCATAATAAGGTAATGGGGTCAGGGGAAAGAACCTATTGACCTGTTCCTAAATTTAAACAACTAAAAAATAAAATTTTAAACAATATTGAACACAGTCAGACACAGTGTTAACCGCCAAAAGGCTGTTAACTGGCATCCATCGTCCCGGTGGCTGCTTAGATTTACAGGATTTTTTGTAAATTGTAACCTCCAAACATATTTTTCTAAATGATACATTATGGGAACCGATGAAAAATCTGCCGGCAAAGCAAAATCAATTTCCGACAGCCAGTATAAGAAGGAGCTTAACAAGCTGCAGATAGAACTGGTAAAGCTGCAGGAATGGATAAAAGTGAAAGAGCTGCGGGTGGTTGTTGTATTTGAAGGGCGCGATGCAGCAGGAAAAGGAGGAACCATTAAGCGAATCACCAAGGTACTGAATCCCCGCATTTGCCGTGTGGTGGCTTTGGGCACCCCGACTGAAAAAGAAAAAACACAATGGTATTTTCAGCGGTATACGGAGCAGTTGCCCGCGGGTGGAGAAATGGTGTTGTTCGACCGGAGCTGGTATAACCGTGCAGGAGTGGAAAAGGTGATGGACTTTTGCACCAACGATGAGTACTGGGAATTTCTTCGCTCCTGCCCCAATTTTGAGCGCATGCTGATACGCTCGGGTGTCATTCTCATCAAGTACTGGTTTTCGGTAAGTGAGGAAGAACAGGAGCGGCGATTTAAGGCACGCAATGCCGATCCTACAAAGCGGTGGAAACTGAGCCCGATGGATTTAAAATCACGGGAGCTGTACCTGGAATATTCAAAAGCCAAGGATGAGATGTTTGCCTACACCGACACCAAAATCAGTCCCTGGTACATGGTGGATGCCGACAATAAAAAGCGAGCCCGACTGAATTGCATACATCACCTGTTGTCGATGATTGCATATGAAGACCTGACACCTGACCCGGTAAAGCTTCAGCCAAGAAAGGACACCAAAGGTTATGTCAGGCCACCCATCAATGAACTTACTTATGTTCCAGAGGTGTATTAGAGGTGTTTGTTGAAATTGTTTCAGAGTCTTTATCTATCAGTTTTCAAGTGTGACCGTCATCTGGTAAAGATGACGTTCGTGGGCTTCAAGAAAATCCTGAAATAATTCTTCTTTCCCGTCCGGGCTGCATCCCCTTTTAATCAATTCAAGGTAAGCATAAGTCCATGGAATCACGGAATAGATACCTTCTTCCCACACCATAACCTCTTCTTTTACCGCCAATGTAGCCGATTGTTGCAGGATGGTTTCCAATGCACCTTCTATTTTCCTTTTCATGGGAATTCCAGCCTGCTGCAAGGCACGGCAGGTGGTTTTTAAATCGGGCCATTCAGGAACCCTCTGTTCATTTAAAAATACAGCAAAATGACTGGGGGCGTTGCCATGTAAAAGCACCCATGCGGCATAATGATTCACATCATTCACCTTCAGCACAGTTTCTTTTGGCGGCGGATTCCAAGGCCTGTAGAAATAATGAACCAGTTCTTCCTCCAGGGCATTGGCTGCTTCATGAGTTAGCACACCATCTGTTCTCAACTTATTCAGCAACTCAATTCCGCTTTCGGAAAGCATATAGTTTGTGTTTGCAACAACCTCTGACAATAAACGCTGAACCCACTGAGGCAAAAGAAATACTTCAAGCTGGCTGACAAAAATTTTTGGCAACATTTTCATTTCTGGAGTCAGGTGGATTGCCTTCAATTTTTTACCCGGGAAATCATATTTCCTGCCCAACGAATATCCCAAACATTCAAATATATGCCTGAAGGCCCAAATCCCTTCTGGTTGTTCCCCTGTGTGGGTATTGAGGGAGCGAAATCCTACATGATCCAAAACAACCATCCCTCCATGACGATATACCAGATCGTTATAATAACGGGCATATGAAACCCGTTCCCTGAATCTTCCCCAAAGCTTGTCAATCAGGGTTGCAGCAATTTCAAATTTATTTCTTTTCATACTTGCTTAAACCCAAAAAGTAGCAAGCAGGTTACCAAATAAAGTATGTTTAAAAATATGTATTTGATAATTTTTAATTTTTCTGGAATAAGAACAGCATGTTAATTGCATGAATTTATATGCAATTTTCCTTCAATTAGGATTATAGTCTTTTTTCTTATTTTTTTTCATGAACTTCAACACATCGTTCTTGGTAAAAAATGTTGTAGCACCAACTTTAGTTGCATTCAGTGCACCTGCCGCATTTCCAAAGCACAATGCTTCCTGTATTGATTTACCCTGCAGGTAAAAGTGTATAAAACCTGCAGAAAATGCCATTCCTGAACCAATATTATCAACCATTTCAATTTGATAGCCGGAATCAAAAAATTCACTCCCGGACTTATGAAAGGCAAAAACTCCTTTAGGTCCCCGGGTAATCAGTACAACATCGATATTAAATTTTTCAACCAGCTGATTTCCAAAAAAACTCAAAGTGCCATTCTCCAAATCCAGCTGTTCGGTTAAAAATTCTATTTCCTTCTCTTTTATACGGACAATTTGTGCAGAATGCAGCAATTGGCTTACAACCAGCTTATTAAAAAAGTGCTGAAATAATTTTAAATCCAGGAACTTAATAGATCGGGGAGATTCCTTAATCAGTTCACGGATTGTATTTTTAGAGATTCCGAATCGTTGGGGCAATAAGCCATAAAACAGACATTCGGCATTGCGGGCAAGTTTTAAAGCTTCAGGAGTAAATTCTATGTGATCAAAAGCGACATCGGGTGTTACATTAAAAACAGGCTCGTGCTTTTCATCAAAGACAACATGAACCGTTCCGGTTGGAAATTCGGAATCGACCTGAACATTGTTCACCGAAATGTTTAACTCTTTTAAACGCGACAATGCCTCCTTACCAAGAGTATCATTACCCACACGTGAAAGCAGATGGCCTTCCTCGCCAAATGAATTGCAGCGAAATACTATGTTCGAAGGTGTGCCGCCCAATATTTTACAATTTGGAAGCACATCCCAAACTACTTCACCAAAAGCTACGATTTTTTTTCCCATGATTTTAATCCCCCGGCAAAAATAAGGATAAAACAAATAGATTTCAAATATTGCAGGTGCAGCTAAATGTTAATAATTACAGATTTATTTCTTTGGCCGGTTAAAAAATTTCCATTGGAACAATACATCTTAAAAATACATGCTGTTGAGAAATGCAAAACTTCAAAAAGTAAACCGATAAAATGCAGCTACCGGTGAGTGCATCTGCCTTCCCCTGGAAAAACATTTTTTCATACCTTGCGTTCTTGTGATAAAGTGAATGAGAATGAATTTTCTTGCACATTTATATTTATCGGGAAATGATGAACAACTGTTAACTGGCAATTTTATAGGAGATTATGTTAAGGGTAAAAATTTCCTGAATTATCCGGGTAAAATACGTGAAGGGATACTCCTTCACCGCCGGATTGATACATTTACAGATGCACATCCTTTATTCAGGGAGGTGAAGTTACTCTTCAGAAAAGATTTCAGGCTTTACTCAGGTGTGGTTACAGATCTTGTATTTGATCATTTTTTAGCCAGGCATTGGCATCTGTACAGCAACGAAAGTTTAGCACAATTTGCCAGGAATGTACATACAGTGCTTATCAACCATTATTTTTATCTCCCTTCACGTGTACAAGGTTTCCTTCCGGTGCTGATTAAAAACCGCCGGCTGGAATCATATGCACATCTTTCAGGCATCTATCAGGCATTGGATATAATGAGCAGGTATACATCCTTACCCGGAAAAGCAGGCAAAGCAGTAGAAATAATGCAGAACCAGGTTGAGTTTATAGCCAGCCGCTTTTCACCATTCATGAATGCACTTATTGCCTATGCAGAACAGGAAAGCGGAATGGTGATAAAACATTCGTCAAATGATTCAGAAGTTTCTGTTTGATCAGGCATGCATTTCATAAAGATTCTCATCGAAGAAGAAACTTTCGGCTCCAAAGGCAGGCTCCAAATCATCAATCCATATGGCGTCTGGATTATATTTAGCAAAAAATGGTTTGCCTACCCAGTTTGGATCACGCCCTTGCAGGAAATTCAAAACAAAAACCCTTTGGCCATTTATTTCCGATACACCTGCAATCTGAACCTTCCCGGGATGGCATGACATGCTGGGCCCCTTAACCGTGCGGCATATACCACTTACCTGATTATACGCATTGCGGAAAATATGCCAGGCCTGATTCAGCGTAACGGCAAAATAATCACGTGGCCCGGTATCCCGGGCAACAAACATGTAATAAGGGATTATGCCAAGTTTCACCTGTTCACGCCAATTCTCAGCCCAAACATCAGCATTGGCATTTATGTGCCTTAACAATGGCGACTGAGACCGTATTTGTACCCCCGCCGAAGTTAATCTGGCTACTGCTTCTTTCACAGCATTTGTTTTTAATTCGCCAGGATGATTAAAATGTGCCATTAATGCTATATTAATGCCTTTCTTTTTCATTTTTCTGAAAAGACGGAGCAAATCATCGGCATCTGAATCTGTTGTAAACCGGTAGGGCCAATATGCAAGGGATTTTGTCCCTATGCGAATGTTTTTAAGGTGAGGGATACCGGCTTTTAAAATGGCATCGAAATATGTTTCAAAAAAACGGGTTTTCATAATTGCCGGATCACCGCCTGTAAACAAGACATCCGTAACTTCAGGATGTTTTTTTATATACTTTACCAATACATCGGCTTCTTTCATGGCAAATTTAAATTCATTAAGCGCAAACTGCGGCCAGCGAAAACAAAACGTACAATAGGCATGGCAAGTCTGACCCTGGGTTGGGAAAAAAAGAAGTATTTCCCTGTATTTATGTTGAATGCCATTGAGTTTCTCTCCTTCAAAAACAGGAACATTGCTTTCCTGCCCGGCCGGATTTGGATTCATGTTCATTCTTATTCTTCGTACTGCTTCCTGTATCTCCTTCCCGGGTGCATTGTTTTTTAACAAAGATGCTACCAAATCAAAACTTTTCTTGTCAAGCATCTCCTTCTGAGGAAAATTAAGAATAAAAGATGGATCGGTTTCAAAATCATTCCAGTCAATTAATTCATCCAGTACATAATTGCTGGTTTTAAACGGCAATACTGTTCCTACAACTTCAATATTGAATTTTTGCTCTTCAGTTAAATTGTCTATTTGTGGGATTTCGCGGAAATTGTGTAATGAATAAGATTTATACTCCATAACAGATAAAATTTTCGGAAAAGAATGCAAAACATTCTTTTTTAGGTTGAAAAATCCTTCTAAGGATTTAAGAATGACTACTGAAAAATTGCTGATTTTTTCAAAGTTGTGCGAATATACAAAAAAAATGCTTTTTTTAAAAAAGCATTTATATGACAATTATCATATGTAAACCGATACTAACTCGACAAATAATCATACCGGCTTGCATCAAGCCTTAAGAAGATGAACAACAGAATGGTAAACGACCATAATGAAGACCCGCCGTAACTGAAAAAGGGCAAGGGTATCCCAATAACAGGCATCAGGCCAATCGTCATCCCGATATTCACCATAAAATGAAAAAACAGAATACCAGCAACAGAATATCCATAAATCCTTGAGAAACCTGAACGCTGGCGCTCAGCCAATATTACCAGACGGATAAACAACATAAGGAACAACAATACAACTACAGAGCTTCCAATGAATCCCCATTCTTCACCAACTGTACAAAAAATAAAATCAGTGCTCTGCTCAGGTACAAAATTGTATTTTGTCTGAGTTCCATTTAGAAATCCTTTACCCGAAAAACCTCCCGACCCGATTGCTATTTTGCTTTGATTTACATTATAGCCTATCCCCAGCGGATCGGATTCAATCCCAAAAAGTTCATTAATACGTGCCTTCTGATAAGGTGCCAGCATTTTATCAAATGCATAATCTACCGATAATGAAAAAATCACAGATCCAATCAATACCATTGATATAACCATGTAACTTTTAAGGTTCTTCTGAAAACTGTAAGCCAACACCATCATGCTTCCCATAACCAGCATACCTTCAAGAAAATGTTCGGTTTCATAATCCGATTTTATGACAAAATTAAGCACCTTAAGGAAGATAAAGGAAGCTAACATAATCATACAAATTCTAAAAAAATGTTTTAGCCCCGGATTTGTAATCAAATAAACCAATAGCGCAAAGCTGGTAAGGGCCGAAAACAAGGTGAGAGGTGTCAATACCAGCGAGAAGATAAAAAGCAAGCCGCCAAGGGTAGCAAAAAATAACACGATCTGGGACATGCCTTCACGATATAAAACAATGATGAAGATTGCATACACAAGGGCTGAACCCGTATCGTTCTGCATGAAAATCAAAAGGGCCGGCAACATTATAATGCCTGCAATAACTGCTAAGGACTTGAAAGATTTTAGTTTAAAACCATAAGAACTCATATATTTCGACAAAGCAAGCGCGGTAGCGAATTTTCCAAATTCAGCAGGCTGAATACTAAAACCTCCGACCACAAACCACGATTTTGATGCATTTATTTCAGTTCCTACAAGCAATACAAGTATAAGAAGAAAGATTACAAAAGCATAAATATACCAGGCAAAAAATACATAGAAATCAGATTCAATTATAAGAATTACAAAAGCAATAAGCATGGCCGCACCTATCCACATCATTTGCTTTCCATATCGTTGCGAGATATCAAAAATGCTTTGATGTTCCGGATCGTAAACAGCAGAATAAATATTTAACCAGCCCATTATTACCAAGGTAAGATATAGCAAGATGGTGAACCAGTCGATATTTGCCCACAGGCTGTTTCTTTTTGCCATACTTATTTCGGTTGATTTGGATTTAATAGATTGGCATTGATCATCCGTGTTTCCACCCATTTTCTACCGGGTGAAATCGAATCGTTCAAATATTTCTCCACCAGCAGACTGGCAATAGGCGCTGCATAACGTGCTCCCCATACACCATTCTCTATATATACCGAGATGGCAATTTTCGGATCATCCTTAGGAGCAAATGCCATGAAAACCGAATGGTCTGAACCGTGGTTGTTCTGGACGGTTCCTGTTTTCCCGCACATAACCACACCCGGTACTCTTATTAAGGCTCCGGAGGAAGAAAATTCTACAGATCGTTGCATTCCCAGGATTATGGGTTCGAAATGTTCTTCTGAGATGCCGGTATTGTTAGGTTCTCTGTATTGTTTATCAATCTGTGAGTTTTCAATGCTTTTTATCACATGAGGTGTATAATAATGCCCCCTGTTTGCGATTGCTGCAGTATAATTGGCAAGCTGCACAGGGGTTACTCCCAATTCACCTTGTCCGATTGACATTGATCGTATTGTAAGTGGCCTCCAGCGACCTCTGCCATAAATCCTGTCGAAGTAAGAGCCTTCCGGCAGGCTACCCCTGGATTCAACCGGCAAATCCAGCCCAAGCTTTTGCCCCATTCCAAACCGTTGCACATGTTCTCTCCACACCTTATATCCTTCGGCAGTCGTTGAGTATTTTGCTAAGATTGACCGATAGGTATTCCACATAAAGGGGTTGCATGATTCCTTGATGGCATCTGTTACAGTTAGCGGCGAGTGATGGGCATGGGTGCACCGGATGGGGGTGAAACCTTTTCCGGCACAGGAAAAACGGGTATGTTCAGTGATTGATTGCTCTTGGAGGGCAATAAGGGCATTGACCACTTTAAATGTTGATCCCGGAGGATATTCAGAAAGAAGTGCTCTGTTAAATAATGGCTTAAGGGTATCGGCAAGAAGCTTTCCATAATTGGCACCTCTTTGCCTACCTACCAGCAGGCTTGGGTGGTATCCAGGAGCACTGGCTATGGCAAGTATTTCTCCGGTTGAAGGCTCAATAGCTACCACGCTGCCTTTTTTATTCTGCAACAACTCTTCGGCATACCTCTGCAATTCGATATCAATTGAAGATATCAGGTTATGTCCTACTTTTGCAGGGGAATCCTCCTGCCCTTCCAAAAAACTGCCTTGAATCCGGTTGTGCACATCAACCAGGAATTTCTTTTTGCCCTTTTCGCCTCTAAGCCACTCCTCATATGTTTTTTCAATGCCACTGACACCAATGTAATCGCCCATGCTGTAATAGGCATCCCTTTCCAAATCTGCAGGATTCACTTCACCAACATAACCCAGCACATGAGCAGCCACAGGATATTTATATTCGCGCAAAGTACGCGATTGGGTGTGGAATCCTTTATATCGGTATATCTTCTCCTGCAAGGTAGCATAGGTTTCAGGCGAGATTTGCTTGACAATTATAGATGGCTTATATCGTGAGTATTGTCGTGCTGTTTTTATTCTCAACTCCAGATCCTCTTTTGTAATTTCAAGCAAGTTGCACAGGTATAAAGTATCGAAAACTCCCACTTCGCGGGGTGTAATTAACAGGTCGTAGGCGGGTTTGTTATGAACAAGGAGTTTTCCGTTTCTATCAAAAATAAGACCTCTTGCAGGATATTGAGTTACCTCCCGCAAAACGTTGTTGGTAGCATAAACCTTATAGGCAGGATCCAACATCTGAATCCTGAATAATCCCATTATGAAGATTATTGTTACCAGAACAAATACACTAATGATGGTGTAACTTCTTTTTGAAAATTTATTCACTCCTCCTACTCCCTAAATATTAAAAATTGACTCACAATAATAAGAAAAACTGAAAACAAGGAACTAAAAACAACCTTAATTAAAGTTGTCAGAAAGTGGGTGAAAGTAAAAAATTCGAGGAAGAAAAAAATAAAATGATGTGAAAAAACCATAATAACGGTATAAGATAAAAACCAGGCAAATGAATTTTGTTTTAATCCCGGATAATTATTTCTGTCTTCCTCACGATTGGATATGGTTCTGATGACAAAAGGCCTAATAAATGCTATAAAAACGGTTGCAGATGCATGCATTCCCAGACTGTTTGAAAAAACATCAATCAGCAGTCCCAGCAGAAAACCTGATATAAGCAAAAAGTAACGCGGGGTATTAACAGGCAATAGCAATATGAACAGGATATATACAAATGGATTTATATAGCCCCCAAAATGCACCTGGTTAAATATCAGTACCTGTACCAATGCCAGTACAAAAAACATGAATCCATATTTAATCAGGTTTCCCATTATCTTTCCCTGCTATTTTCAAGTTCAAGGATCTCCTGTTTCCCTGCAATTTCCACCACTTCAACATGAGACAGTGATTTAAAATCTACCGAGAGCTGCACATTTATAGAGTAATAATTTTCTCCATCGGGACGTGTAAAATCGCTCACAGTACCAATAAGGATTCCTTCAGGGAAGACAGCAGAATACCCGCTGGTTACGATGGTATCACCAGCGGCAACATTAACGTGCAGCGGTATCTCCGACAGCCTGGCGAACCGGTAATCGTTACCCAGCCACTGAAGAGAGCCATAGTATCCACTGTCTTTTAGTTTTGCTGAAACACTCCACCGGCGATTAAGGACTGACAGCCCCATGGAGTACGATTCGGAAACTTGTCCCACTACCCCGACTATACCTCTTGCAGAAATAATACCCTGATCCGGTTTTATCCCATCCTTACTGCCTTTATCAAGGGTAATGTAGTTAAAAGATCTGCTAACGGAATTATTAATAACTTTTGCAACAGTATACCGAATGGTTGTATCTGGCAACAGTTCTTTATTCAATAAAGCATCAGCATCTACAATCATAGGGCTGTTTTCCAGCAACATACGCAACCTTGAATTTTCTTCAGCCAACTCCCGGTTATCGCGCACCAATCCAAAATAACCAGAAATGGAATTATACATGCTGTAGACAAATCCAGTTATCTGGTTTGCAGAATTCAGATATTTTGCTTTCTGAAAACTGTTGTAATTAAAAACCATTGCCAGGGCAAGGGTTTCCAACAGAATAA
>OBJA01002301.1_pt1 | contig 11239 bp, 10 predicted proteins | sample 1519751 | NCBI WGS metagenome assembly OBJA01 (sample SAMEA3881238, study PRJEB22517) | soil metagenome | biome: lake sediment; feature: soda lake sediment; material: sediment, water from around vicinity | place: India | collected 2013-12-23 | depth 3 m
GGCAGCGCGGTGCTCACCGGCATGCTCCTGGCCTTCGTCATTCCGCCGGGAGTCTCTCCGCTCCTGCCGATTCTGGCCGCCGTTTTCGCCATCTATATCGGCAAGCACCTCCTGGGCGGCATCGGCTACAACTTTTTCAACCCCGCCCTGCTCGGCCGGGCCTTTCTGCTCGCCTCCTTCCCGGTGGCCATGACCTCCGCCTGGCTGCCGCCGGTACAGGACTTCGCCATCTTCTCCTATCTGGGCACCCAGGTCGACGCGGTGGCGACAGCCACGCCCCTTGCCGTCATGAAGGAACAGGGCATGGCCGCCTTCACCCAGGCCTTCGGCAGCGGCGCGAATCTCTACAGCAGCTTCTTCCTCGGCTGGCGGCCCGGCTGCATCGGGGAGACCTCGGGCTTCCTGCTGGTCCTGGGCGGCCTCTATCTCATCTATAGAGGCTATATCACCTGGCATATTCCAGTCTCGACCCTCGGCTCCATCGCCCTCCTCACCTGGATCTTCGGCGGCGAGGGCTATTTCGCCGGCGATCCGCTGCTGGCCGTGCTCACCGGCGGGGCCATCCTCGGCGCCTTCTTCATGGCGACCGACTATGTGACCAGCCCGGCGAACAAGACTTCCAAGATCGTCTTCGGTGTCGGCATCGGCGCCCTGACCGTGCTCATCCGGCTGAAGGGTGGCTATCCCGAAGGCATCTGCTATGCGATACTTCTTATGAATCCGCTCGCCACCGTTCTCGACAGCTTCTTCAAACCGCAGCGTTTTGCGCCGCCCGTGGGAGGTGCGAAATGAAAGATATCATCTCGATTGTCTTCCGGCTCACCGTGTCCTGCCTGCTCGCCGCCTCGGTGATGGGCATCTTCTTCATCCTCACCAGCAACGCCAAAAAGCATAACGAGCACGTCAGGGAGCAGCAGGTCCGGTTCGAGCTGCTCGGTTACAAGGGGGGAGCGCAACCGCCTGCCTCGATGGCCATCCACGAGATCTACCGTTATGTGATAACGGGCAGCGACAGGCAGTCCATAGGCTTTCTGGTGCCGAAAGGCACTGAAGGCCACGGCGAAGGCGAGGGCTACCTGCTGGTCAATATCGACCTGAACGGCCAACTGATCAAGGCCGATCCGGTTGCCCTGAGTGAAAAGGATGCCATTGAAGCCAAGCCACGCCAGAATGCGGTGGAGCAGGCTGTGGGTCCCGGCTACGAGGTGAAGTTCGCCGATCAGACCGTCGTCGTCACCGACAACGGCCAGCGGGTCGCCTATCTGGTCGGCGGCAAGTTCCAGGGCTTCAAGACCTTCATTCACGTCATGCTGGCGCTCGATCCCGACTTTACCGTCCTCGGCCTGGAAGTCCTCGAACACGAAGAAGATCCGGGACTGGGCGCGGAGATCGAACAAGATTACTTCAAGAATCAGTTCAAGGGCAAACCCTTCGAGGCACTCAAGGCGATCGGCGTGGTGAAGTCGCCGATCCCGTCCGATTACCTGAATGCCTTGAACGGCAAACTGAGCCAGGAGGAGGTCCTGAAGTTCCGCGAACAGTATAAAGACAAGGACGTCTATGCCCTGACCGGCGCGACCATTTCCACGGTTGCCGTGGCCGACGGGGTGAAGGGAATCGTCACCAAGTTCGCCTACCGCATGGCTGTTTTGGATAAGGTACTGAAAGAACAGCAGCTTGCTGTATCGTTCTAAATCTTGAGAGGTAATCGACGTGGCAAATGATAAAACAAGCATGCAGCTGCTAACGAGAGGCATCCTTGCGGAGAACCCGATTTTCAAGCTGGCCCTCTCCATGTGTCCCGCGGTGGGTATCTCCACCACCGTCATGAACGGGTTCATGCTCGGACTCGCCGTGCTGTTCGTCCAGGTTTTCTCCAGCATGACGATCTCGCTCTTCAAGAACGTGATTCACCCGCGGATCCGCATTCCCACCTACACCCTGACCATCGCCACCTGGGTCACGGTCATCGACCTGGTGCTGGCCGCCTATCTGCCGGAGGCCTATGCCAAGATGGGTATCTTCGTCAAGATCATCGTCGCCTTCGCCATCATCACCATGCGCCTGGAGATGTTCGCCTGCAAGGAATCGGTCAAGGATTCCTTCTGGGACGCCTTCGGCATGGGGCTCGGCTTCATGATCGGCATGATGGTCATCGGCTTCGTCCGCGAACTGCTCGGTTCGGGGGCGGTCCTGGGCTATGACGTGCTGGGTTTCAAACCCCTGCTCTTCTTCATCCTGCCGAGCGCCGGCTTCTTCGTGGTCGGGCTGATGATGGGCTTTTTCAACTGGATCGAAGTCTATTACAAACGTAAGAAAGGGGTGAATTGATGGCTCCGGCAAAATATTTACAGCTAATTTTAGCGACCTTGATCTTGTGGCTGGCGCCGACTTCCGCGCTGGCCGAAGGGCTGGTCGTCGGTCAGGAATTCAAGGGGGACCGGGAGATCGTCGTGTCCCTCTCCGGTCCCGTGGACAAGGCGGTGGCCGAAGATCCCGCCAACTATACGGTTTTCGAGGAGCCGGATCCGGATATCCTGCTCGAGGTGGTTTCCGCCGCACTGTCGGCCGACGGCAGGCGCGTGACCCTTACCTTCAAGGACAAGCTGAACACGGCGATGACCCACGTGGTGGTCGCGCGCGGCCTCGCGGGCATCGAGAAGACGACCTTCACCGTGAGCAAGTCGTATCTCGGCTATCTCTTCGGCATCCTCATCTCGGCCCTTCTCATCAATAACTTCGTCTTCACCAAGTACCTCGGGCTCTGCGTCTTCTTCGGCACTTCCAAGAAGAAGACCACCGCCAAGGGCATGGGTGTGGTCTTTACCCTCGTCACCCTGGTATCGGCCCTGATGAGCTGGGCGTTCTACAACTTCATCCTCGTCCCCTTCAACCTCAACTTCCTGCAGATCGTCGTCTTTATCGGCCTGACATCCCTTACCGTACAGGCCATCGATACGATACTGAGGAAGGTCAACCCGATCCTGTTCAACTCCTTCGGGGTGTTCCTGGTGCTGGTTATCGCCAACTGCGTCATCATCGCGGTGCCGCTGATCCTCGCCAACAATCATTACAATGCCTTCGAGACCTTCATGCTGGCTCTGGGGGCGGGCGGCGGATTTCTGCTCGCGCTCTACCTGATGAGTTCGGTGAGCGAGCGGATGCAGCTTGCCAATATCCCGGCGTCCTTCAAGGGCTTGCCGATTGCGTTTATCGTTGCCGGGCAGTTTGCCATGGCGTTTCTCGGTTTCTCGGGCCTGCAGATCTTTTAGACTGCCGCTTTAAGATCAACCGGAATTTGTTTGAGAGTGAGTAATAAAAGATTATGGATGCGGAATTGATAAAATTGGCCTTAGGCGGCCTGGTTCTCCTTGGTTGCATCGGCCTGTTCTTCGGTATCGGACTGGCCATCGCCGCCCATAAATTCAAGGTGGAGGTGAACCCTCTCATCGAGCATGTGGTGGAGTCGCTGCCGCTCGCCCAGTGCGGCGGTTGCGGGTATCCCGGCTGCGAGGGCTATGCCATCGCGGTGGTGACCGACCCGGATGTCCCGCCGAACCTCTGTTTCCCCGGCAAGGAGAAGGTGGCCAACAAGGTCGCGGAATTGACCGGTAAGAAGATGGCGGCGGTCGAGGACCAGATGGCCGTGGTCCGCTGCTCGCGGGTCGAGGGCCGGGTCAGCCACAAGCATGAGTACTATGGCTTTGCCTCCTGCACCGCCGCCAATCTCGGCTTCGGCGGCCCGTCCGCCTGCCAGTACGCCTGCATCGGGCTTGGCGAGTGCGCCGAGGTCTGTCCCTTCGACGCCATCGAGATGGTGGAGAATTTCCCGGTCATCAATCCCGACAAGTGCGTGAGCTGCGGCGTCTGCGTGCGGACCTGCCCGAAGCAGATCATCGAGCTTCAGACCATGAAGGCCAGAGTCTTCGTCCCCTGTTCCACCAAGGAACTCGGCAAGAATGTCAAGGCGGTCTGCCAGGTTGGGTGCATCGGCTGCAAGATGTGCGTCAAGGCGTGTCCGGCAGGCGCGGTAACCTACGAGAACAACCTGGTGAAGATCGACCAGAAGGCCTGCATCGCCTACGGCCCGGGATGTGAAACCGCCTGCGTCACCAAATGCCCCAGGGATATCTTCCGGCATTATCAAGTACGCCAGGTGATCGCGAGAAATGCGGCGGACGGGCTCAAGATGGCGAATTGACACCGGGGGGAGGGGCGATATCCCGAAAAGGCCCGGGAGCCACTCTTAAGAATAGAGGTTATTTTGTGATTTTCCTCACAATTACGGATTGGAAACGAACATGAAAAATCAAGAGAAGCAATTCGATCAGAAAAGAAGGTCATTTTTGAAACTCTCCGGCCTTCTGGGTCTCGGTGCCGCATCCGCGGCGTTGCTCCCCGCCGAAAAGGCCGAGGCCCTGCTCTTCGGCAACAAGGAGTACAAAGTCACCAAGACCACACTGGCCATGGGATCCTTTGTCTCGATGACCGCCATCCACCCGTCCAGGGACGAGGCGGAAGAGGCTATCGGCCTGGCGTTTGAAGAGATGGATCGGCTGAACAAGATCCTCACCCACTATGAGGCGACCTCACCTGTCGGGTCGCTGAACGGCTCCGGCAAGCTCGAGGCCGCCCCCCGTGAGGTGCTCGATGTGGTGGCCAAGTCACTCTACTTTCACCGCGAAACCGGAGGTGCCTTCGATATCACGGTCAAGCCGCTGATCGATCTCTACAAAAACAGCTTCGCCGCAGAACACACCCCGACCGAGGCGGAAATCGAAAAGGCCGCGAAGCTGGTCGGCAGCCAGGATCTCCACTTCCACAACGGCACGCTGCTGTTTGCGCGGAGCGACATGGCCATCACGTTCGACGGCATCGGCGTCGGCTATATCGTCGACCGGGCTTCCGAGGTTTTGCGGGAGAGGGGCGTGGTCAATCATCTCATCAACGCCGCCGGCGATATCCGCGTAAGCGGCAAGGCTGCGGGCGGCAAGGCCTGGACGGTCGCCATCCAGGATCCGGCAAAATCGCGGGAGTACCCGAACATCGTCAGGATGCAGGATGGGGCCATCGCCACCTCCGGCAACTACGAGGTCTACTACGACAACGAAAAGCTCTTCCACCACATCATCAATCCCCGGACCGGCCACTCGCCCCGGCTGGCCTCGAGCGTGACGATCATGGCGCCCTCCTGCATGGATGCCGACGCGCTGTCCACCAGCGTCTTCGTCATGGAACCGCAGGCCGGCCTGCAGTTCATCGAACGCCAGGCCGACTACGAGTGCTTCGTCATCGACCGGGACGGCACCAGCAGACACACCTCCGGCTGGCCGGTCTGACAAGCTTCTGTCTTATTGTGAAAGGGGCGCAGGCGAAAGCCTTGCGCCCCTTTTTTTTGCGGAATACTACGAAAGGTGAGGTGTGAGTAGGGGCGAAAAATCTTTCGCCTCTACGGCTGCAACAGTCGTTGCTTTGAGCTTGATCGCTGACAGCTGCTTTTCAATCCTTGAACCGCGAAGTGTCCAGGTTGTACTTCTTGCTCTTGTACTGAATGGCCCGGCGGCTGATGCCGAGAAGCTCCGCGGCGTTCTTTTTCACCCCTTTGGCTTGTTTCAGCGCTCGGATGATGGCCTCCTTCTCGCTTTGTTCCATGGTGAAGTCGTCTTCGAGCGGGGTGAAGGTGACCTCGGGTTCGTCGTCCAGTTGGAGATCCTCCGGCATGATGCGGTTGCCGCGGCAGAGGATGATCCCGGTCTGCAGGGCATTTTTCAATTCCCGGACATTCCCGGGCCAGTTCAGGCTCTGCAGCCAGTTCAGGGTTTCTTTCGGCAGGATGCACGGCGTCATGTTGTTGCGGCGGCAGTAGTCGTCGACGACATGGCGGGCAAGCTCGGGGATATCGGCCCGCCGCTCCCGCAGGGGTGGAATCTGCAGGGTCACCACCTTCAGGCGATAGTACAGGTCCTGGCGGAAGCTTCCCTCCTCGACGGCCCTCTTCAGGTCGGCGTTGGTCGCGGCCACCACCCGGCAGTCGATGCTCTTCTCCTTGATGGCGCCCACCTGGCGGATCTTCCGCTCTTCCAGGAAACGCAGGAGCCTGCTCTGCATTTCGGCGGAGATGTTGCCGATCTCATCGAGAAAGAGGGTGCCGCCGTTGGCCGCTTCGATCAGTCCCTTCTTGTCCTGGATGGCGTGGGTGAAGGAGCCCTTGACATGACCGAAGAGCTCGCTCTCCAGGATGCCCGGTGGAGTGGAGCCGCAATCCACCACGATATAGGGCTGGTTGCACCTGCTGCTTGTATGATGCAGGAGCTTCGCGATATACTCCTTGCCCACTCCGCTCTCGCCGAGGATGAGGACGTTGGCGTTGCTGCCCGCCACCTTTTGCAGCAAGGCGTGGAGATCCTGCATGGCAAGACTTGTCCCCCAGACGAAGCCGCTGTCGTCGGTCTGTGGCCGGGCGGGAACGGGCGACCCTTCCGCCGCCGCCAGGATGTCGGTGATCTTCTTCACCAGTTCCTTGCCGTCGAAGGGCTTGGTCAGATAGTCGACGGCCCCGGCCTTCACCGCCGTCACCGCATCCGGAATGGTGCCGTAGGCGGTCAGAAAGATGACCGGCAGCTGCGGCAGAATGGCCGAGGCTTGGGCAAAGAGTTCCATGCCGCTCATTTCCGGCATCTTCATGTCGGAAACCAGGACATCCACCGGCATGCTCTTCAGGACTTCGAGGGCGGTGGGCCCGTTCGAGGCCCGGCAGACGTTGAAACCGGCGGCCTGGAGTCTTGCTTCAAGTACCTCGAGGATACTCTGGTCATCGTCAACAATGAGGATGCGTCCCGTTTCGCTCATAGTCCCCTTCTTTTCCCCTGAAAATTCTCATCGATAGCCTCGAGTTCCTCGAGCTGCTTCTGCAGTCTGCCAACCGTCTCGGCCAGGTTCGCTATCTCCTTCTTCTGGTTGGCGATGATGCGGTCCTTGCGGTTTTCCTGTTTTTGTCGTTCGCGGCTTTTCCTGTCCAGAACGTCACTCTGGTGTCTCAGGGCCAGGACCAGCAGCCGGCGGTTTTCGAGAAAAGGCGCGTCGCCCTTTTCCTCATCCCATTTCTCCAGGTTGGCGAGACCCTCGGCCAATTCCCGGTGGGTGCGGGCCATGACGATCTGGGTGCAGGCCAGGCCGTACAATGCCTGATTCCGATCATCGAGCTCATAGCCTGTTTCCTCGTATTCGCGTTGAAATTCACGCAGCGCCTGCTCATATTCGCCATTCAGGAAGAGGAGCTCGGCATCGCTCGAGAAGTGCATCCTCGGCTCGGGGGGAGGCGGTCCCGGGGGAAGAAAGGCACAGGCGCTGCCGAGCAGAAGATACAGAAGGAGAACGGCATTTGCGAATCTGGTCATTCCTGGGGTTCTTGCGCCAAATGATTCCATTTTACGAGTGCGTGACACAGGCATTCTCCGCCCGGTTCTGCGGGAGCGTCTTGCCGGCCTTGGCCGGGGTCGGCAGGGAGAAAGAGAAGGTACAGCCTGCCTCGGGGTTGTTGGCCACCCTTATCGTGCCGCCGTAGCTGTTGATGATGCGCCTGGCGATGGCGAGCCCGAGACCTACGCCATCGAGGTGGCCGCGGGCGTTCTTGGTCCGGTAGTACTTTGAGAAGATAAGTGATTGCTCGTCCTCGGGGATACCGGGTCCGGCATCGGACACATGAAAGAGGAGGAACCTGTTGCCCCGCTCCCTGGTCCAGGAAACGGTGACCATGCCGTTTTCCGGGGAATATTTCACGGCATTGCCGACGATATTGACGAACACCTGCTGCAGTTCCTCCTTCACTCCGAATATTCCCGGGCAATTGTGCAGGCTCAGGAACTTGAGCTTGAGATTCTTGGTCTTGATGAGAGGGTAGAAGAGTTCGGCGCTGCCCAGAACCAGCTGTTTGGTGTCGACGACCGTCGAATTCTTCTCCCGGTGGTCGCCCTCCAGGACCGAGACGTTGAGCAGGTAGTTGAGGAGCTTATTGATCCGGCGCAGTTCGAGGCCGGCGATTTCCAGGAATTTCCTCTGCTTGTCGTTGATGGTTCCGAGGACCTCCTCGACGATCATATTGACCGATTCATGGATGGAGGAAAGAGGTGTCCGGATTTCATGGCTGAGGGTGGCGATGAATTCCGAGCGGAGCGTCTCCTCCTCGTGGAGCTGCCGACTCATGTCGTTATAGACGCCGGCGAGTTCTCTGAACTCCTCGCCCCCTTTGAGGGAAATGGGGCGGTGCTGCTTGTCGAAGGAGATGCGTTTCAGTCCCAGGGAGAGGGTTTTCAGCGGCAGAAGGATGGATCGGGAGATGAACCAGATCCCGCAAATACCCATAAAGATCGAAATCCCGAAGCCGTAGAGTCCGTATCTGGCACTGATCCTGCTTTGTTCGTTGAGACTCTGAAGGGCCAGTTCGATATCCTGCTGGTTCTGGCGCTTGGCTCGGTTGATGCTGTCGATCCAGAAGGTGAGGACCTGTTCGGTGACCCAGTCATGGCCGACTTCGGGGGGAGCTCCATCCCAGCGGCCCTCCTTGTGGCGGCCATAACTGAACTGCAGCTGTTTCCAGGGGGCAGGGTTACCTTCCGGAAATCCCGGTGACGGTGATGAAAGCTGGACGACCTGGGCGAGAGCCGATTCGAAGGCGGTCATGGATTGCGCGAAGTAATCGGAGTACCGGCTCTTCTCGAGGAGCCTCAGCTTCCTGTGGTTGGCGTCCATGTCCAGGAGATTGGCTAGGATCACCTCGGATATTTCTCCTATTTTTTTGTTTTTTCCGACAATACGTTCGGTAGTCTCGACCATTTCCCGAACGTTGATGAGCAGGATGGAAACCGTTCCGGAAAATACGAGAAAAAAAAGAAAAAAGATGAGCGCGAGCTTTTGCCTGATGCCTATTCTGACAGCCATTGCTTAATCCGATTGTCCGAGATCATTTGCCAACCGATTAATTTTAGCAAAGGGTATGCCAGATGTCACCTCTTGTTCGGAAATAATACCTGGAGGTACCTCCGTGGACCGAGCAGGTACTCATCAGTTTCGAAACAACGAGGGGGCGCGGCGCAGAAAGGATCGGCGCGGGGTCCGAGGGTAAAATCTTCCCCGAGACGAGCGCTAAAGGGAAAGATTTACTCTCCGGCGACAAAGGACCTGGCGGCGCAACGGGACGAGTCCCTTCCGCTTATTCCTCATCCTGCAGGAAAGCCAGCCTAATTGCCTCATCCACATGGACAGCGGTGGTGTCGAACAGGGGGAGCGGCGTCTGTTCCGGACTGACCAGCATGCCGATCTCGGTGCATCCGGCGATAATTGCCTCGGCGCCCTGTTCGGCCATTTCCGCCATTATCCGGAGGTAGTGTTCCCGCGAGCGGTGTTTGACGATCCCCCGGCACAGCTCGTCGAAGATGATGCGGTCGACCAGTTGCCGGTCGGGGGCGGAGGGAATGAGTACCCGAAGACCGTGGTCCCGCAGCCGGTCGCGGTAAAAGTTCTCCTCCATGGTGAATCTGGTGCCGAGCAGCCCCACCGTCTCGAAGTGTTGCGCCTCGATCGCCCTGGCTGTGGCATCGGCAATGTGCAGCAACGGGATGGAGATGGCCTCGGCAATGGCCGGAGCCAGTTTGTGCATGGTGTTGGTGCAGAGGAGCAGGAAATCGGCGCCGGCCGCTTCGACCCTGCGGGCCGACTGGACCAGCACCCTGCCGCACTCGGGCCAGTCGCCCTGTCGCATGAACTGTTCCAGGGGAGCAAAATTTACGCTCACCATGGCGATCCTGGCGGAATGGAGGCCGCCCAATCTCTGGTTGATGCCCTGATTGAGCAGACGGTAGTAATGGGCCGTGCTTTCCCAGCTCATGCCGCCGAGCAGACCGATCGTTTTCATAGTCTTTCCCGCTTGAATATGTGTTTATTGGCAGGAGTGAACCCTGCCAGAGAGCCTGGTTATTGTCTGCCGACTGCAGGCTCGAGCATCTCCGCCGCCTCCCTGATTCCGGCGGCGGCCAGGACCGCCTGCAGCGAGCGGAGCAGTTCGCGGAGGACGGCGATCTTCGGCTTCGGCGAGAGCAGGTGCAGCTCGAGCGTCTTGATATCCATGACGATCTCCTCCAGCTGGTCATAGGCGAGCGAACGGCCGGAGACTGCCTCCCGGATCCGGCGGACCATCTCCGCGACCGTCTGCCGGTCATGCTCGGCAGCCACTGGCCCCGGGCCGAGGGAGAATCCTTTGCCGCTCGAGGGTTCGGCCGGGGCGGCAAGACCGATACTCGCCAGGCCGTCCTCGGTGATGCCGATGCCTCCCGACAGGGTCTTCAATTCCGCCAGGCCGTCGATGATCAGGGACTCGGCCAGGCTTCCCGCCTCGCCCTTGTCCAGGCCGATTGCCGCCCCAACCTCGTGCATGGAAACCTGGGCCGCAGTGTCTCGCCCGGTTTGTCGGGCCAGTTCTTCAAGAAAGCTTCTGCCGTGAAGTTCATCGAGGTTCATTGCATCTCCTTTTCAGGTGGAAGGGTGGAGGAACCGGTCAGCCAACGTTGGAACATGGGCAGGGAGAGCTGGCGGTCGATCAACAGCCCCGGATTGTAAAAAGGATCCCCATGACTGAGAAGGCGGGACCATTGCCTTTGAAAACGCTCTTTTTCCAGGTCCAGCATCCGCGGATCCGGAAGATCCGCCAGGCTCGCCAGGGTCGAGGTGCAGTAGGGGGTGTAAATATGGGACTTGCCTTCGCGGTGCAGGCGGAAGGCCAGGTCCTGGACAAAGAGCAGCCAGGGGAATTCGGTGTCGAAGCCGCCGGCCTCGCGAAGCAGCTCGGCTCGGATGAGACAATGTTCGCCGGTCATGCTCCGAACCTCCTGGGGGCAGTGCAGGCCGTTCATCAGCACCGAGCAGTTGGCGAGAAAGCGGGCGAAATAGGCGGGCGAGGAGATGCTGCAGTCGGGGATGGGGGTGACTTCCGGGATGCCGGCAAGGTCCGACGCATAGTCGACCCTGCCGCCGACGAGGCCGACGCCCTGGTCCTGGCCGTATTCGAGCAGGGCGGCCAGCCAGCCGTCGCAGGGCGCATCGATCGAGCAGTCCGCGAGGGCGACGAATTCGCCGCGGATACGGTCGAGGGCCGTATTGCAGGCGGCGGCCAGCCCCAGCCGGCCACGAACGAAAAGCGCCTCCTGCGCGCCCGAGGTCGAGGCCCGGGTCATGAGCCGCGTGCGCA
>OBJA01002302.1_pt1 | contig 11221 bp, 9 predicted proteins | sample 1519751 | NCBI WGS metagenome assembly OBJA01 (sample SAMEA3881238, study PRJEB22517) | soil metagenome | biome: lake sediment; feature: soda lake sediment; material: sediment, water from around vicinity | place: India | collected 2013-12-23 | depth 3 m
TGATCGCGGTGGACTCGTCGGCCTGGGCATCCCGGCTGCGCTACCAGCTTCCCCAACTACTGGCGTGCGCCCGGCAACTGGATGGGCTATCCGGCGTGAAGGCGATGCGGGTCGTGCTGCTGGCGGCCTATCCCGCCGAGGCGAAAGAGCCGTCGCACCAGGCACCCAGACTTTCCAGGGAATCGGCACACACTCTGCTGAGCTGTGCCGAACATATCGAGCATCCCGGGCTTAGCGCGGCACTGAAACGGCTGGCGAGCCGCGCTGGCTAGCCCGTTTTGTATTGAATTGCAGGATTCACCCCATCCCGGCGTGGCGCCCCCTGCTTGGTTATCTCAAACGCTATAGCCAACCGCCGGCTGGATATAGGAAATTGGGGCCAGCTGTGGATCGTCAAAGCTGACCAGTTCCCATGCCGACTCATCCGCCAGCAGGGTACGCAACAACTGGTTATTGAGGGCATGACCGGACTTGTGCCCGCTGAAGGCACCGATCAGGCTGTAGCCCAGCAGGTACAGATCGCCGATCGCATCCAGCACCTTGTGCCGGACAAATTCATCCTCGTAACGCAAGCCATCCTCATTCAAGACGCGATAGTCATCGACCACGATGGCATTGTCCAGGCTGCCGCCCAGGGCGAGATTATTGGCGCGCAGCACCTCCAACTGGCTCATGAAGCCAAAGGTGCGGGCACGGCTGACCTCCTTGACAAAGGAGGTGGTGGAAAAATCAATCACCGCCTGCTTGCTCTTGTTGTGAAAGGCCGGGTGGTCGAAGTCAATCGACAGGCTCACCTTGAAGCCATCATGCGGCTCAAACTGCACCCACTTGTCGTCCTCCTCCACACGCACCATCTTTTTGATCCGAATGAAGCGCTTGGCGGTATCCTGTTCGACGATCCCCGCCGACTGGATCAGAAACACGAATGGCCCAGCGCTGCCATCCATGATCGGTACCTCGGCGGCGCTCAGGTCGACATAGGCATTATCGATCCCCAGCCCGGCCAGCGCGGAGAGCAGGTGTTCGACCGTTGAGATCCGTACCTCGCCGTCGGCCAGGGTTGACGAGAGCGTGGTATCACCGACATTTTCAGCGCGTGCCCGAACCTCGACGATGGGATCCAGGTCGATTCGGCGAAAGACGATCCCGGTATCCACCGGGGCAGGGCGCAATGTCAGGTAGACCTTGTTGCCGGTATGCAAACCCACGCCGGTTGCCCGGATGACATTCTTGAGCGTACGCTGTCGGATCATTGTGTTACTAACCTTCTGATTTCGCTAGCCCTTCACGGACATGGAGGGGCTATAATACAGCGCGCATAGTAGCACGCCTGCCAGCGCCATGCCTAGTGAGCAATATCACAGACTGAGTCGGGGAGTCATAGCCCGAACATTGCATTTGTCGCACGATGATCGCGCAGAATATTGATTGCTCAGTGCATTTTCCGAAGGAGCGGTGTAGTTATTCATACACCCGACTGAGTAAAATGTGCTGTGCAATCAAGAGACTAGCGAGGGGCGTGTACAAATGCAACGTTCGGGCTAATCTGCCTGGCGGCGCAAAAATGCCGGGATGTCCAGGTACTCCATATTGCGCATCGAACCGTTGTCGTGGTTCTCCTTGCTCTGGTTGCGCATCACGGTGGGACGATCATAGTCGATATCACTGTTGGCGACATTCTCGGCCACCAGTTTGACCGGCTGCTCCATCGCCGCCCGTGCCTGCCCCAGGCCGGTCGCCACCACGGTAACCCGTAACTCGTCCTGCATTTCCGGGTCGATAACGGTGCCAACCACCACCGTGGCATTGTCCGAGGCAAAGGCCTTGACGGTGTTGCCGACCTCTTCAAACTCGCCAATCGCCATGTCCAGGCCGGCGGTGACATTGACCAAGATCCCCCGGGCACCCGACAGGTCGACATCCTCCAGCAACGGGCTGGCAACTGCCCGTTCGGCGGCCTCTTTGGCGCGATCCTCGCCCTTGGCCGCGCCGCTGCCCATCATCGCCATGCCCATCTCCGACATCACCGTTTTGACATCGGCAAAGTCGACGTTAATCAGGCCGGGGCGGGTGATCAGCTCGGCAATCCCCTGCACCGCGCCCAACAGCACATTGTTGGCCGCCTTGAAGGCATCCAGCAGGGTCACCTGCCGGCCCAGTGCGGTCAGCAACTTTTCATTGGGGATGGTGATCAGCGAGTCGACGTGTTTTTTCAGTTCGGCAATCCCTTCCTCGGCGGCCTGCATCCGCTTCTTGCCCTCGAAGGGGAAGGGCTTGGTCACCACCGCCACGGTGAGGATCCCCATCTCCCGGGCGATCTGCGCGACGATCGGCGCCCCGCCGGTACCTGTGCCACCGCCCATGCCGGCGGTGATGAAGATCATATCGGAGCCGGCCAGGGCTTCCTCGATCCGATCCCGATCCTCAACCGCCGCCTGACGGCCCACCTCGGGATTGGCGCCTGCACCCAGCCCCTTGGTGATATGCGTGCCGATCTGGATCACGGTACGGCTCGAGGCCTTTTCCAGAGCCTGCGCATCGGTATTGGCGCAGATGAAATCCACCCCTTCGATATTTGCGCAAACCATGTGTTCGACGGCATTGCCACCACCACCACCGATGCCGATGACCTTGATGATCGCACTCTGACTCTTATCCATTAATTCAAACATTGCACACCTCCACGTTATCGGCGGGGCCAGCCCGCCAAAATTCATCAATTCAGAAATTTCCCTGGAACCAACTCTTCATCCGCTGCAATACACTGCCCATACCACCCTTGCCACCGATATCCGACAGCCCATGTCCGCGGTTGTGCATCCCGAACAACAATAAACCCACCCCGGTCGCGTAGATCGGGTTTTTCACCACATCCGCCAGCCCGGCGATCCCCTGCGGCATCCCCAGCCGTACCGGCATGTGGAAGATCTCCTCCGCCAGATCAACCGCACCCTCCATCTTGGAAGTGCCGCCGGTCAGCACGATCCCCGCCGCGCAGAGATCCTCGAAGCCGCTACGGCGCAACTCAGCCTGCACCAGGGTGAACAATTCCTCATAGCGCGGCTCCACCACCTCGGCCAGGGTCTGGCGGGCCAGTTTGCGGGCTGGGCGATCACCAACGCTCGGCACTTCGATGGTCTCGTCGGCATTGGCCAGTTGCGTCAGCGCGCAGGCATACTTAATCTTGATATCCTCGGCATGTTGGGTTGGGGTGCGCATCGCCACGGCGATATCATTGGTCACCTGATCACCGGCGATCGGGATCACCGCGGTGTGACGGATCGCCCCCTCGCTGAACACCGCGATATCGGTGGTGCCGCCGCCGATATCGACCAGACAGACCCCCAACTCCTTTTCATCCTCGCTCAGTACCGAATAACTCGAAGCGAGTTGTTCAAGAATAATGTCATCCACCTCCAGGCCGCAGCGGCGCACGCACTTGATGATGTTCTGCGCGGCACTGACCGCCCCGCTGACTAGGTGCACCTTGGCCTCCAGCCGCACCCCGGACATGCCGACCGGCTCGCGGATCCCCTCCTGGGTGTCGATGATGAATTCTTGCGGCAGCACATGCAGGATCTTTTGATCGGCGGGGATCGCCACCGCCCGCGCCGCATCGATTACCCGCTCCACATCCCCATGTGTCACTTCCTTGTCCTTGATCGCCACGATGCCATGTGAATTCAGGCTTCGGATATGGCTGCCGGCGATCCCCGCATAGGCCGAGTGGATCTGGCAGCCGGCCATCAATTCGGCCTCCTCCACGGCGCGCTGGATCGACTGCACCGTCGACTCGATATTCACCACCACGCCCTTTTTCATGCCGCGCGACGGATGTGAGCCGATCCCGATGATCTCGATCTCGTTACTCGGTGTGACCTGCCCGACGATCGCCACCACCTTGGAGGTGCCGATATCCAGTGCCACAATCATGTTTTTATCCGCTTTTTTCGACATCATCTTTCCTCTCCGCTTCACGCGGTGGCCGGCGCATAACCTTCACGCCAGCGGATTGCAAACCCATTCGTGTAACGCAGATCCACCCGTTCTATCGCCTCCAGTCGCGGCGCCAGCACCTTGGGATAGACCCGCACAAAACGCAGCAAACGCCGTTCCACCTCATCGCGCCCCAGGCCCAGATGCAGGGTATCCCCTACCTGCAGGCTCCAGGCACGGCGTTCATCCAGCGTGACGTGGCTGATCGCCAGTTCCAGTGGGCGCAACATCTGTTGCATTTGCCGGTATTCACGCATCACGGCCTTTTCACTGCCCTGCGGGCCACGCAGCAGGGGCAACATCTCCCAGGCCGCCAGGTCACCCGGCTCAAAGCGCTCCCCCTGGTTGTTCAGCAGGCCACCCGCCGCCCAGCGCGCCACGGCCTGCTGTTCATGCACGCTGACCACCAGACCATCCGGCCAGTCCCGGCGCACCACCGCCCGCTGCACCCACGGCAGTAACTCCAACTCACCCCGTATCAGCGCCACATCCAAATGCAGGAAACCATGTTCAGCATGGGCCAGGATGACCTGCCGGATCTCCTCCTGGCCAACCCGCTGCAGCGGCGTATCGATACGCACCGTATGCAACGGCAATGTGGCGGGATCGAGCATCCGCATCCCGCCCCAGCCCAGTGCCGCCGCCAGGCCCGCCAGTAGCAGCAGCCACCCCAGCCAACGGACTTGCCGCGGCTGCGGTGGAGCCAGGCGTGTCGCCCCCTGGATACGCCGCCTAGCCCGCATCTTCCCGGCACTCCATACTGCCCTCCAACACTCGCCAGACCAGCTCATCAAAATCAATCCCGGCAGCCTGCGCCGCCATCGGTACCAGCGAATGGCTGGTCATTCCCGGCACGGTATTGGCTTCCAGCAGCACCGCCCGCCCGTGCTCATCCAGCAGGATGTCTATCCGCCCCCAACCCCGGCAACCCAACACCGCAAAGGCCTGTAGCGCCAGCGCCTGCATGGCCTGCTGCTGTTGCCCCGGCAGCTCGCAGGGACACAGGTAGCGGGTGTCATCACGCAAATATTTGGCCTCGTAGTCGTAAAAGGGCCTGCTGCTTTCGATCTTCACCACCGGCAGGGCCTCGCCATCGAGGATCGCCACGGTGTATTCGCCGCCGCCGCAATACTGCTCGGCCAGCACCAACTCATCATGTTGCCGGGCCAGGGCAATCGCCTCCGGCAATTGTGCGAGTGCTTCAACCTTGCTGATCCCAACACTGGAACCCTCCCGAGCCGGTTTGATGAACAACGGCAGACCCAGTTGTTGCACCACCGCACCCAGCTCACTGTTGGCATCCACGCACAGCGAGCGCGGCACCGGCAGGTCACACGCCTGCCACAACAACTTACTGCGCCACTTGTCCATCCCCAGCGCCGAGGCCAGCACCCCGCTGCCGGTATAGGGCATCTCAAGACTCTCCAGCGCCCCCTGCATAACGCCATCCTCACCGCCACGCCCGTGCAGCACGATAAAGGCACGGGCAAAGCCGCCCTGCTGCAACTGTTGCAAGGTATCCAGTGCGGCACAGTCGATCGCCCTGGCATCGACGCCCCGCCGCTGCAGTGCGGCAAGCACCGCCGCGCCGCTTTGCAACGAGACCTCCCGTTCGGCGGAATGGCCGCCCATCAGTACCGCGACCTGCCCGAACTGCCCTGGCTGACTGACTCGCCCTACCATCTGGATGCCTGCTCCTCACCCACGATCTGCACCTCGGTTTGTAACGCCACCCCATGCACCCGCTGAACCTCGGCCTGCACATGCCGGATCAGCCATTCAATCTCCGCCGCCGTGGCCTTACCCAGGTTGACAATAAAGTTGGCATGTTGCTCCGAGACCATGGCCTGGCCATGCACCATACCCTTCAATCCGGCACTCTCGATCAGGCGGGCGGCAAAATCACCCGGCGGGTTGCGAAATACCGAACCGGCGCTGGGCAGGCGGGTCGGCTGGCTGGTGCCGCGTCGGGCCAGCAGTTCCCGCCCAGTCTGTTGCAGTGCCGCCACCTCGCCCGGCTCCAATTGGAACAGCGCGGTGACAAACCACTCATCCGCCGGCCGGCTGACATGACGATAGCCCACCTCAAACTCAGTGGCCTCGCGCCAGCGGCGCCGCCCCTGCCGGTCGATCATCTCGACCCGCACGACCCGCTGCCAGGTCTCGCCGCCGTGGCAGCCGGCGTTCATGGCCAGCGCCCCGCCCAGCGTGCCGGGGATACCGCCCAGAAATTCCAGACCGGCCAGTGCATGGCGGGCGCACCAGCGCGCCACCTTGGCGCAACTGGCGCCGCACTCAACCACTACTTGCCGCTCCGCCAACAACTCGATCCGATCCATCACCCCGCTGGTGGCGATCACCGTGGCGTCGATCCCGCCATCGCGTACCAGCAGATTGCTGCCCAGCCCAACCCAGCAGAGCGGTTCATCCTGCGGCAGGCCCTGCAGGAATCCGGCCAGATCCTCGATCGAGGCCGGCCGATAGTAGCGCCTGGCCGGGCCGCCCACCCGCCAGGTGGTATGCCGCGCCATCGGCTCGTTTTCCAGCAACTCGCCCCGTGCCGCTGACCGTTGCAGAACCATCATGACGACCCATCCAGTTGCCGCGGCAGACGCTGGGCCAGCCCGCCGATATCCCCGGCGCCCATGGTCAGCAGGATATCCCCGTCCAGCAGCACCGCCTGCAGGGTCTGCACCAGATCGGACTGTTCACTGACAAAGATTGGATCGACCTGGCCACGCGCCCGGATCGCCCGGCACAGGGCACGACTGTCCGCCCCCGGCACCGGCTCCTCACCAGCGGCATACACCTCCAGCATCAGCAGCACATCCGCCTCGGCCAGCACCTCACTGAAATCCTCGAACAGATCCCGGGTACGGCTGAAGCGGTGCGGTTGAAACAGCACCACCAGGCGCCGCTGTGGCCAGGCGGCACGGGCCGCCTGCATCGTCGCGGCAATCTCGCGCGGGTGGTGCCCATAATCATCCACCAGTTGCACCCGGCCCTGTGGCAGGGTGATCTTGCCACCCAACTGGAAACGCCGCCCGACCCCCTCGAAGCACGCCAGCGCGCGCACCATCGCCTGTTCATCGATCCCCAGATCATGAGCCACCGCCATCGCCGCTAGGGCGTTCTGCACATTGTGCAGGCCCGGCATGTTCAGGGTGATCGCCAGCGGCTCGTCACGCTCCGGCAGGATCACCTGAAAGTGGCTGCGCAGCCCCTGTTGTTCGACCGCGACGGCACGCACATCCGCCTCGGCGCTAAAGCCGTAGCTGAGCACCCGGCGGGTCACGCTAGGCAGCAACTGACGCACCTCCTGATCATCGATACACAGTACCGCCAGGCCGTAGAACGGCAGATTGTGCAAAAATTCCACAAAGGTCTGGCGCAGGCGGGAAAAATCGCCGCCATAGGTCGCCATGTGATCGGCATCGATATTAGTGACGATCGCCGTCATCGGTTGCAGATGCAGGAACGAGGCATCGCTCTCGTCGGCCTCGGCTACCAGGTAGTGACTTTCGCCCAAGCGGGCGTTGCTGCCGGCGCTGTTCAGCCGCCCGCCGATCACAAAGGTCGGGTCACAGCCCGCCTCGGCCAGGATGCTGGCCACCAGGCTGGTGGTGGTGGTCTTGCCATGGGTGCCGGCCACCGCAATACCGTGGCGAAAACGCATCAACTCGGCCAGCATCTCGGCGCGCGGCACCACCGGAATACGATGGGCCCGGGCGGCCACCACCTCCGGGTTGTCATCCTTTACCGCCGAGGAGATCACCACCACATCGCAGCCTTCGATATGTTGCTCGGCATGGCCGATGTAGATCTGTGCCCCCTGTTGTTGCAGGTGGCGGGTGACGGCATTTTCCTTCAGATCGGAGCCACTGATCTGATAGCCCAGGTTCAGCAAGACCTCGGCAATCCCGCCAACCCCGGAGCCCCCGATCCCGATCAGGTGGATATGGCGGATCCGTCCCATGCTGCCACGATACCGTGGACTATTCATTGCCTTCTCCTCGCCCTGTGCGTCCTGCCTCACCCGCTGCCGCGGCCAGCGCCAGACAGGCCTCGACCACCTGCGCGGTTGCTCGCGGCAGGCCCTGCACCCTGGCCCGTTGTGACATGGCCAGCAGGCGCTCCCGGCCGCTGGCCGCATCCTCGCCAAACTCTGCCAACAGGCCGGCCAGTGTCACCGCATCCAGTTGCTGCTGCTGCAATCGAATCGCCGCCCCGTTGTCCGCCAGCCAGGCGGCATTGGCGCTCTGGTGGTCATCCACCGCATGGGGAAACGGCACCAGGATCGACGCCACGCCCGCGACAGCCAGCTCACTGACCGTCAAGGCTCCGGCCCGGCACAACACCAGGTCGGCCCAACGATAGGCCTCGGCCATCTCCTCGACAAACGGCAGCAATTCCACCTCGACCCCAGTCTCGATACCGGCCGCCGCATAGTGCTGGCGGGCCGTTTCCAGGTGCTGTCTGCCGGTCTGCTGGCGTACCAGCGGGCGTTGCCCCTCGGGCAGACGCGCCAGCGCCTGTGGCAGGATCTGGCTGAACACCAGCGCCCCCAGGCTGCCGCCGAGCACCAGCAGGCGCAGCGGCCCCTGTCGTTTGGCCAGGCGCTGCGCCGGTTCCGGCAGTTCGACAATCTCGCGGCGCACCGGGTTGCCGCAGACCTGTGTCCGTGCCTGCAGGCGTGGCGTGACAAAGACCTGCGGGAAGGCGCACAGGATCCGGCTGGCCAGTGGTGCCAACAAGCGGTTGGTCAGACCGGCAATGGCATTCTGTTCGTGGATCAGCAACGGGATGCGGCGCAACCAGGCCGCCAGCCCGCCCGGCCCAGTGACAAAGCCGCCCATCCCCACCACCACTGCCGGGCGGCGCCTGGCCAGCACCCCCAGGCTCTGCCACAGGGCTCGGGCCACCCGCCAGGGCGCCGCCAGCCAGCCGCGCAGTCCCTTGCCGCGCAGGCCACTGATGCCGATGTAGTCGATCTCGTAGCCGGCGGCCGGCACCAGTTGTGCCTCCAGGCCGTTGCGGCTACCCAGCCAACTGACGGTATTGCCCTGCGCGCGCAAGGCATCCGCCACCGCCAGCGCCGGGAAGACATGCCCCCCGGTGCCGCCGGCCATGATCAGGATATGTCGTCCGCTCATGCCGGCCTCCTGCGGGCACCGCTGTCCCGGTTGGGTAATTCCATCGCCACCCGCTGCACCAGCGCCAGACCGACGCAGATCGCAATCAGGCTGCTACCGCCGTAACTCATCAGCGGCAGGGTCAGTCCCTTGGTCGGCAACAGTCCCATGTTGACCCCCATGTTGATGAAGGCCTGCAAGGCGATCCACAGCCCCACGCCATAGCAGAGCTGACTGCCAAACTGCATCCCAGCCTCGGCCGCACGCTGGCCGATCGCCAGGATCCGCCCAATCAACAGCGCAAACATCACGATCACCATCGCCCCACCAAAGACCCCCAATTCCTCCACCAGCACCGCATAGACAAAATCGGTATGTGCCTCGGGCAGGTAAAAGAGCTTTTGCACGCTGCTGCCCAAGCCGACCCCGAACCACTCTCCACGGCCAAAGGCGATCAGGGCCTGGGTCAACTGAAAGCCGGAATTGAAGGGATCGGCCCAGGGATTGAGAAAGGCGGTCAGCCGCTCCATGCGGTACGGGGAGGTCACCGCCAACAGGCTCAGCGCACCACCGGCCAGCATCACCAGGATGCCAAACAGCCACAGCCTGACCCCGCCCAAAAACATCATCCCCAACGCGGTGGCGCTCAGCACCACGGCGGCACCAAAATCGGGTTCGGCCAACAGCAACACCGCCGCCAGTGCCACTAACAACATCGGGCGGATAAAGCCCATCACCGTGGTGCGGGCCTGCTCACCCCGGCGCACCAGATAACCGGCCAGATAGACGATCATCGCCACCTTGGCGACCTCGGAGACCTGCAGGTTGAACGGCCCGATCATCAGCCAGCGGGTACTGCCGTTGACGGTACGTCCTACGCCGGGCAGTAGCAGCACCGCCAGCATCACCAGCGACACCACCAACAGCAACGGCCCCAACCGCTGCCAGATAGCCAACGGGATATGCCATACCACCAGAGCCATAGCCAAGCCCATGCCGGCATACAGCGACTGGCGCACCAGATAGTAGCCGGGGTCGCCGATCTGCCGATCGGCAATCGCCACCGAGGCCGAGGTGATCATCACCAGGCCAATCCCCAGCAGCCCGCCGGCCAGCAGCAGTAGCGTCCAGTCCAGCGGCGCCCGGCGCTGTTGCAGCGGGGTATAGTCATTCTCGTGCAGTAGCGTGGCAAGCCAACTCATGCCACCTCCCGCCCCAGGGCGGCACAAAAATGTTCGCCCCGATCCTGATAACCGCTGAACATATCGAAGGAGGCACAGGCCGGGGAGAGCAACACGCTGTCTCCTGCCTGAGCCAGCGCACTGGCCTTGCCAACCGCCTCCTCCATGCTGGCGGCATGTTCAATTGGGCAGCAGCCATCCAGTACCGTGGAGATCCGCTCAGCATCCTCACCGAGCAGCACCACCGCGCGAGCACGCGCCGCCAGCGCCGCACGCAGCGGTGAAAAGTCCTGCCCCTTGCCCTGGCCACCGGCAATCAGCACCACCTTGTTACCCGGCACACCGCTGATCGCCGCCAGACTGGCACCGACATTGGTACCCTTGGAGTCGTTGTAGTAATTCACCCCGTCACGCTCCACCACCCACTGGCAACGATGCGGCAGGCCGGCGAACTCACGCAGAGCCTGCAGGCGCGCCTTGAGCGGCAGACCACAGGCCTCGCCAAGGGCCAGCGCGGCCAGCGCATTGGCATGATTATGCCGGCCGGGGATGCGGATCTCCCGGGTTGCCATCAACAGGGTATGCCCACGCGCCAGCCAGTCCTCGTCATGGTGGCTGCGCAGCCCGTAGACGTGTTCATCCTGCGGCTGGCCCATCCCGTAGCGCCAAACCTCGCGCCCCGGCTCGGCCATCGCCGCCACCAACGGGTCATCCTGATTGATCACCATCACCCCGTCACCACGATAGATGCGGGCCTTGAGTGCCGCATAGTGGGCCAGCTCGCCATGCCGATCGAGGTGATCCTCGCTGACATTCAGCACCACCGCCGCCAGGCAATTCAGCGACTCGGTCATCTCCAACTGAAAGCTGGAGAGCTCCAGAACGTAGTAACGCGGCAACGCCAGACCGAGC
>OBJA01002303.1_pt1 | contig 11220 bp, 10 predicted proteins | sample 1519751 | NCBI WGS metagenome assembly OBJA01 (sample SAMEA3881238, study PRJEB22517) | soil metagenome | biome: lake sediment; feature: soda lake sediment; material: sediment, water from around vicinity | place: India | collected 2013-12-23 | depth 3 m
GGCGGACAGGACGCGAAGCACGAAATCTGCCACGAAGGTCTAGCGTCAAAACGTTAGCGGTCAGTGAAAAAAACGCCAGTTACAACAATTCTAGATAGAAAAAAGATTAATTTTGAATTTATTTTAATGAAGAAATTTACAGAATGATTGAAATTGCAGATAAAAAACTAACTAATTTTAAATTTATTGATTTATTTGCTGGAATCGGTGGGTTTCATTATGCACTTTCATCTTTGGGAGCAGAATGTGTTTTTGCGTCCGAATGGGATACATTTGCGGCTGAAACATATAAGCAAAACTTTAAATTAAAACCACAAGGAGATATTACACAAATATCTGCTAATGAAATACCACCTCATGATATTTTATGTGGGGGATTTCCTTGTCAAGCATTTTCTATTTCTGGAAAACAAAAAGGTTTTGAAGATATAAGGGGAACTCTATTTTTTGATATTGCTCGTATAGTTGAATTTCATAAACCTAAAGTTTTATTTTTAGAAAATGTTAAAAACCTTTCACAACATGATGATGGAAAAACATTAAAAATTATTGAAAAGACTTTAAAAGATTTAAACTATACCGTTTTTCATAAAGTCTTAAATGCTAGCAATTTTGGACTTCCACAAAACAGAGAAAGAATCTATATTGTTGCTTTTAGAAGTGATATAAAATCTAATAAATTTAATTTTCCAAAACCACCCAATCCTCCAGTTTGTTTATTAGACATAATTGAAAATAGTCCTATTAATGCCAAAATTATTGAACGGAATGATATTGAAATTTATAAAGAATATATTCCACAAAAAAATATTTTTAATGAAATGACTTTATTGAATAAACCTATTCAAATAGGAAAAGTTAATAAAGGAGGTCAAGGAGAACGAATTTATCATCCACTTGGTCATGCAATTACATTATCAGCATATGGAGGTGGTGTTGGTTCTAAAACTGGACTATATTTAATTGATGGTAAAATAAGAAAATTATCTCCGAGAGAATGTGCAAGAATACAGGGGTTTCCAGATAGTTTTATCCTAAACAAATTAGATTCACAATCATATAAACAATTTGGAAATAGCGTTGCTATTAATGTTTTACAAAATATTCTCTTAGAAATCATTAAAATTATTTGTTAAAATGAATGAAAAACAAACTACAGGTTCTAATACCGCAAAAAACGGATTCAAAAATGAAGATGATATTGTTGAAAAATTTAATAATTGGAAAAGTGACCTTGATGCTCAAGCATGGTTAACAATAATGAAATATAAGCTTAAAGAGATTGAATTTGTTGAAGCTATAAAAATATCAGGATACAAAACTGATGTACAAGTACAAGTGAATATAAAATTAAAAAAGGCTTTGGATGTACAAAATTTACAAGTTAAATTAGTTAGCAATCCAAAAGGATTTAATCAAATTGACAAGCGTTGGGTAGATAAATATGTAGAAATGTGGGAAATCCCTAAGAATGTAACTTCAATTCTTAAACGATATACCGGAGAAGAAATCCCGAATATTAAAAAACCTGCCGATAAAAGAAGAATGTTTGCAAATGAATTTACTGAAAATGAGCAAACCATAATATTAAAATGGTTAAAAAAGAATCAAGCTCTTATTGTATCTGACATTTTAAAAGGACGTGGAAAATTTGCAGCAGAATGGATGTTAGTTGCTCAAAAAGTAAATAAAAATGCTAGATGGATATTAAAACCAATGAATTATTGCATGAATCATTTTGGTAATGGAGAAATTGAAATCACGGCAAGAGGGAATTTTAAAATAGGCAGAATTACAATGCAAAGAAAAGGTGGTGATGGTGGAAGAGATACTGCAAAAATGTTGCAATTTAAAATTAATCCTGCTGAAATATTTGAGAACTAATCACCGAACCGCTAACATCGTATATAAAACATTTGGCAGTCAGTAGGTTATCGAGCGTTTCAGCTCGTATCAAAGGCACTTGTAACTTGACAAGAAAGTGCTTCGAAATGCCAAACGTTTCATATACGTAACCGTTGGCAACAAGTGTAAAAAGACAGACGACCAGACAGATACGATAGTGATAAATAATAACGAAAGAAAGGATTTAGCTTTTTGACAGGACAGTGCAAATTTGATGGAAATTTATTTTGTTTTTTTCTTCCCCCCGCAAAAAAAGAAGAAAGAAACCCCACCCACATTGCACACATTGGCAAGCCCCACATGCCAACCCTCAAACCAAAGCTTGCCAAAGAGTGCAATTTTGCCGACCCACTCGGAACTAAAAACAGAAGTAGTATTTTTTATATTGTGAAACGAGATAAAAAATCTATTTTTGTGGATTCAATTCTAAAATCAATGAATAGGATAAAGGAAGTATTAGAAGAAAAAGGAATCAAGCAAAAATGGCTTGCTGAAAAGCTAGGTAAAAGCTATAACATGGTTAATGGTTATGTGCAAAATAGACAGCAACCTAAACTTGAAATTCTATTTGAAATTGCTGAGATTTTAGGAGTAAATCCAAAGGACTTAATAAAGGAAACAAAATGACAAGCATAGCACAAAGACTAGAATTACAAGCTAAAATATGGAAAATAGCCAACGAAGTTCGTGGCTCAGTTGATGGATGGGACTTTAAACAGTTTGTCTTAGGAACTCTTTTTTATCGCTTTATTAGTGAGAACTTTACCAACTACATTGAAGGCGGTGATGATAGCGTAAACTATGCAAACTACCCTGATAAAGACATTACACCCGAAATAAAAGACGATGCGATAAAAACCAAAGGTTACTTCATTTATCCAAGTCAACTTTTTGTGAATGTTGCTAAATCAGCCAATACAAACCCCAATCTGAATACAGACTTAAAAGCCATTTTTGATGCTATTGAAAGTTCTGCAAACGGTTATCCATCCGAACCTGATATAAAAGGATTGTTTGCTGACTTTGACACAACAAGTACACGACTTGGTAATACAGTTGAAAGCAAAAATTCTCGTTTAGCTGCTGTTTTAAAAGGTGTAGAAGAACTGAATTTTGGAAATTTCGAGGACAATCAAATTGACCTTTTTGGCGATGCTTACGAATTTCTAATATCCAATTATGCTGCCAATGCTGGTAAATCAGGCGGTGAGTTTTTTACGCCTCAGCATGTATCTAAACTCATTGCACAACTTGCAATGCATAAGCAGACAGCTGTAAATAAAATCTATGACCCTGCTTGTGGTTCAGGCTCGTTATTGTTACAAGCCAAAAAACATTTCGACAATCATATTATTGAAGAAGGTTTTTATGGGCAAGAAGTAAATCACACTACTTACAACCTTGCTCGGATGAACATGTTTTTGCACAACATCAACTACGACAAGTTTAATATTGTCCTTGGCAATACACTTATTGACCCGCACTATGGCGATGAAAAACCATTTGATGCCATTGTTTCTAATCCGCCTTATTCCATAAAATGGATTGGTGACGATGACCCAACGCTAATTAATGATGACCGTTTTGCACCTGCTGGTGTTTTGGCTCCTAAATCAAAAGCAGATTTTGCTTTTGTTTTACATGCCCTCAGTTATCTATCAAGTAAGGGAAGAGCTGCTATTGTTTGTTTCCCTGGTATCTTTTACCGTGGCGGTGCAGAGCAGAAAATTAGAAAGTATTTGGTAGAGAATAACTTTGTTGAGACAATAATTTCATTAGCACCAAACTTATTCTATGGAACTCCAATAGCTGTTAACATTCTTGTACTATCAAAGCATAAAACCGAAAATAAAACGCAGTTTATTGATGCAAGTGGTGAGGATTTCTTTAAAAAAGTAACCAACAACAATGAGCTTACTGATGCCCATATCAAAAAGATTATGGATATGTTTGACAGTAAAAAAGATGTTGAACATGTCGCAAAAACAATCGCCAATTCTAAAATAGCTGAAAACGATTATAACCTATCTGTTAGTTCTTATGTGGAAACAAAAGATATACGAGATAAATTTGATATAAATGTGTTGAACGATGAAGTTTTAAAAACTGTGGAAAAGATAGATAAACTTCGTGCGGATATTGATACAATAATAAAGGAAATAGAAGCATGAGTTATTTAGACAAATTATTAAAAGGTGTTCAGGTTGAATGGGGCATTTTGGGTGATTTTACTGATTACGAACAGCCAACTAAATACCTTGTGGAGTCAAATAATTATAATGACAAAAACACTATTCCAGTATTGACTGCTGGTAAAACCTTTATTCTTGGATATACCGATGAAAATGATGGTATTTATGAAGCATCCAAAAACCCAGTAATAATTTTTGATGATTTTACGACTGCCAACAAATGGGTAGATTTTGATTTTAAAGCAAAATCATCCGCAATGAAGATGATAACTTCAAAGGATGAATCGAAATCACTATTAAAATATATTTTTTACTGGCTAAATACTTTACCAAGTGGTTTGGTTAATGGTGACCATAAAAGACAGTGGATAAGCAACTACTCAAATAAACAAATTCCAATCCCTCCTCTGGAAATCCAAAAAGAGATTGTTCGTATTCTAGATAAATTTACGGAGCTTACAGCGGAGCTTACAGCGGAGCTTACAGCTCGTAAAAAACAGTACATCTTTTACAGAGAACAGTTTTTTGAATTTGCTGACGTAGAAATTCAGAGAGAACCATTAGGCGTAATTGGAGAATTTCAAAGAGGAAAACGTTTTGTAAAAGATGATATGATTTCAGAAGGTGTACCCTGTATTCATTATGGTGAGATGTACACCTATTATGGAACATGGGCAAAAGAAAGCAAGTCATTTCTTAGCAAGGAATTGGTAGAAAGAAAAAACCTAAGGATTGCCGAAAAAGGTGATGTTGTTATTGTAGCTGCTGGAGAAACCATTGAAGATATTGGATTGGGAACTGCTTGGTTAGGTCGTGAAGGTGTGGTAATTCACGATGCTTGCTTTTCATTCAGAAGTTCGTTAAACCCTAAATACGTTGCCTATTTTACACGGACTAAACAATTCCATGACCAAATAAAAAAGCATATTTCTTCGGGTAAAATATCTGCCATTAATGCAAGAGGTTTAGAAAAGGTATTAATCCCAGTGCCTTCGCCAGAAGAACAAGAACGTATTGTTACAATCCTTGATAAATTCGACATACTCACCACTTCAATCAGCGAAGGACTGCCGAAAGAGATTGAGTTAAGGAAAAAGCAATACGAATATTACCGTGATTTATTACTAACCTTTCCAAAGAATAAAATAGAATCATAAAATGGGACAGTCATTATTACAAATAGCAGAAAAACTAAGAGATGCCAAAAATATAACAGATGCTAGAGAAGCAAATATTTCTGATGTAAAAGTGCAATTAATTTACGCATTTAATGGTATGGGAAAAACACGCTTGTCGCGTGAATTTAAGGAATTGATTGCACCAAAAGAGGAAGAAACAGAAATTAAAGCACTTTACTATAATGCATTTACTGAAGACCTTTTCTATTGGGATAACGATCTATATGGTGATACCAATAGAAAACTAATTATTCGCCCAAATAATTTCACAAAATTGGTACTTAAGGATTTGGGTCAAGAGCCTAACATCATTAATAAGTTTCAAAATTATACCAGTGATAAATTAACTCCAAAATTTAATGAAGAATATACAATAAAAAATAATAGGGACGAAGATGTTATTATTCCTGCTTATTCTGAAGTTACATTTTCAATAGAAAGTGGAGATGAAAACAAAGTTCCAAATGCTAAAATATCAAAAGGTGAAGAAAGTAATTTTATTTGGTGTGTATTTTTCAGCCTAATGGAACAAGTAATTGAAGCATTAAACACAGTAGAGATAGACAATCGTGCTACTGATAAATTTAATAATTTAGAATATATTTTTATAGATGATCCTGTTAGTTCATTGGATGATAGTCATTTAATTGAATTGGCTGTAGATATTGCAGAGTTAATAAAGGCTAGTACTTCAAATTTAAAATTTATTATCACAACACACAATCCATTGTTTTTTAATGTTCTCTATAACGAGTTTAGTAAACCTAAATTTAAAAAATACATATTAAATAAGCTAGAAGATGGAAATTACAATTTATTAAATCAAAATAATGATTCTCCATTTGCTTATCATTTACATGTTTTTGCATTTCTGAGAGATGCAGCAATTTCAGAGAATATTGAAAAATATCATTTTCATCTACTTCGAAATGTCTTAGAAAAGACAGCTACTTTTTTAAACTATACCGAATGGGGTGAGTTGATAAAAAAAACACCTCTTGAAGATGAAGCTCCTTATGTAAAACGAATTTTAAATATAACAAGTCATTCGAAAGATTCAGGAGATGAATCAAGAATTATTAATGATGGCGACATACGTATTTTTAAGCGTATTCTAAAGGAAATTATTGTGACATTTAAATTTAATATTGACACCTCTAGTATACAAATATGAGCTCATATAAAACCATAGCAGAATCAAATAACTTTATTGTACTTGATAAATTCACCAAGTATTTTGAAGTAAATGAGGCACCTGCTGTTTATCAAACAGAGGCGGCACTGGAGAAGGAATTTATCCAAGACCTAATCAATCAAGGTTATGAAAATCCGATAAACTTAAATACACCAGAAGCAATGTTGGCGAATGTGCGAGCACAACTACAATCGCTTAACAATATGGTATTTTCGGATGGTGAATGGACTCGTTTTGTAGAAGAATATTTGGACAAGCCAAGTGATAACCTCGTTGAAAAAACAAGGAAAATACACGACAACTATATTTATGATTTCGTTTTTGACGATGGGCATATCCAAAACATCTACTTGGTAGATAAAAAGAATATTACACGAAATAAAGTACAAGTAATTTCGCAATTTGAACAAAAAGGAACAAATGCCAATCGTTATGATGTAACAATATTAGTAAATGGATTGCCTTTGGTTCAGGTTGAACTAAAAAAACGTGGAGTTGCTATTCGTGAAGCGTTTAATCAAGTTCACAGATATTCAAAAGAAAGTTTTAATAGTAATAACTCGCTCTATAAATACATTCAGATTTTTGTCATTTCAAACGGTACTGACAGCCGATATTTTGCAAACACCGTTGAGCGAAACAAAAACAGCTTTGACTTTACCATGAATTGGGCAAAAGCTGACAATACGCTGATTAAAGACCTAAAAGATTTTACAAGTACCTTTTTTCAGAGAAAAACACTTTTAGAGGTTTTATTAAAATATTCTGTTTTTGATACAAGCGATACGTTACTTGTAATGAGACCCTATCAAATTGCAGCAACAGAAAGAATCTTATGGAAAATTGAAAGTTCGTATCTGGCAAAAAAATGGTCAACCAATGAAGGAGGTGGTTATATTTGGCACACAACAGGTTCGGGAAAAACGCTTACCAGTTTTAAAGCAGCAAGATTAGCAACGCAACTTGATTTCATTGACAAGGTATTCTTTGTAGTTGACCGTAAAGATTTAGACTTTCAAACTATGAAAGAATATCAAAGATTCTCCCCTGATAGCGTGAATGGTTCTGATAGCACCGCAGGTTTAAAGAGAAATATTGAAAAGGACGACAATAAGATTATTGTAACGACAATTCAAAAATTAAATAACCTCATGAAAAGTGAGGGAGATTTAGCCATTTACCAAAAGCAAGTGGTTTTCATTTTTGATGAGTGCCATCGTTCGCAATTTGGTGAAGCACAGAAGAACTTGAACAAGAAGTTTAAAAAGTTCTATCAATTCGGGTTTACAGGTACACCAATCTTTCCGCAAAATGCCTTAGGTGCTGAAACTACCGCAAGTGTTTTCGGTCGTGAATTGCACTCTTATGTTATTACGGATGCGATTAGAGATGAAAAAGTTCTGAAATTCAAGGTTGACTATAATGATGTTCGACCTCAGTTTAAGAACATAGAAACCGAACAAGATGAAAAAAAACTGAGTGCAGCAGAAAACAAAAAAGCGTTGCTTCATCCAAAACGCATCAAAGAAATATCAGAATACATCTTACAGAATTTCAAGATTAAAACCCACAGAAATCAAGGAAGCAACAAAGGCTTTAATGCCATGTTTGCCGTAAGTAGTGTTGATGCAGCCAAATGTTATTATGAGGAATTAAACAACCTGCAAAAAGAGAAAGAGAAGCCATTAAAAATTGCAACAATCTTTTCCTTTGCTGCAAATGAAGAGCAGAGTGCAATAGGTGAAATAGTTGATGAGACTTTTGAACCTTCTGCAATGGATATTAGTGCAAAAGAGTTTTTAACGAAAGCAATCAATGACTATAACGCAATGTTCAAAACTAGTTATGGAGTTGACAGCAACGAATTTCAAAATTATTATCGAGACCTTGCAAAACGTGTAAAAAATAAAGAGATTGACCTAATTATAGTTGTCGGAATGTTCTTAACGGGTTTTGATGCTCCAACACTCAATACACTTTTTGTTGACAAGAATTTACGTTATCACGGTTTGATTCAAGCCTTTTCACGTACCAATCGTATTTATGATGCTACAAAAACCTTTGGTAATATTGTTACTTTTAGAAATTTAGAAACAGCAACAGTTGATGCCATTACGCTTTTCGGGGATAGCAATACCAAAAACGTAGTTCTTGAAAAGAGCTACAAAGAATATTTAGAGGGTTTCACAGACATTGTTACAGGTGAGGCACGCAGAGGTTATATTGAAGTAGTAAAAGATTTAAATGAGAAATTCCCTAACCCAGACGAAATTGTAAAAGAGAAAGACAAAAAAGACTTTGCAAAATTATTCGGAGAATATTTGCGAGTAGAAAACATACTCCAGAATTACGATGAATTTAACCACCTCAAAGCGTTTCAATCATTAGATAAAAATGACCCTAACGCTATTGAAGAATTTAAAAAAGCTCATTTTGTGACAGATGAGGATATTTCAGTAATGCAAAAAATTGAATTGCTGAAAGAACGGACAGTTCAGGATTACCGTTCAACTTATAATGATATACGTGACTGGTTAAGGCGTGAAAGATTTGGAAAGGAATCAGAGGAATCAAAAATTGATTGGGATGATGTAGTGTTTGAGGTTGACTTACTAAAATCGCAAGAAATAAATCTTGATTACATTCTTGAATTAATTTTTGAGCATAACAAGAAAACCAAAGACAAAGACACTTTGATTACTGAAATACGCAGGGTTATTCGTGCAAGCGTTGGAAATAGAGCAAAAGAAAGTTTGGTTGTTGATTTTATCAATGAGACCGACCTTGACACACTACAAGACAAAGCGAATGTAATAGATTCATTTTTTGCATTTGCTCAAAGCAAGCAGAAAGCGGAAGCATTGGAATTAATCACAGAAGAAAATCTAAATATAGAGGAAGCAAAGCGTTATATATTAACTTCTTTAAGACGTGAATATGCAAGTGAAAACGGAACAGAACTTAATGCTCTTTTACCGAAAATGAGTCCTTTAAATCCTCAGTATTTGACTAAAAAGCAGAGTGTTTTTCAAAAGCTAGTTTCGTTTGTAGAGAAATTTAAGGGTGTTGGAGGTCAATTATGAACGCTCAAGGCACAGTATTAAATACATTTGCAAACCAACAAGAGCTATTCCTTAAAAAAGGTTTACAAAAGTTTGCTATCCAATGCTTAACCAACAATGATTTAAAATTGAAAATATGAAAATTGAACATCTTAAAAACATAATTCAGTCTTGTAATATAAATCTATTGATAGGTTCTGGCATTTCAAAACCATATTTAGAAACACTAGGTGACATTGAGAATTGGTTAACTGAATTAGAAAAGGTAAAAGAAGAAATAGATGAAAAAATATATAATATAATTAAAGCTTCAATTTTTAAAGCATATTTTACTAATGTAATTTATCCGAATACAAAAAAAGAAATAATAAAAAGGCATCCTGATTTTGAGATAACTATCAATAATTATATGGAGTTGTTATTACATCTAAACAGCATTGTTCTTAACAGACACAATTCTCTTCTAACTAAACAGATTAATCTATTTACAACAAATATTGACCTATTTATTGAGAAGTCATTAGAGAAAGCAAAACTTGAATTTAATGATGGTTTTAAGGGAAGATTGGAACCAGTATATGATTTAACAAATTTTCAGAAATCATATTCCAAAACAAGTTTACATTATGATAACATTTCGGAAATACCAGTTTTTAACCTTCTAAAAGTGCATGGGTCTATAAACTGGAGACAGAATGGCACTAATGCGGTTACTCTTTTTCAAAATATTATTCAAATTCTCAGACCTATAAAAGATGCAATTGACGAAATTGATGCAAAGTATTTTATCTCGACCGATAAGACAGTCGCTAATGAATCAGTAACTTTGTCCATTTTACTAGAAAGAGCTGAATTGCCGAATATTCTAGAAGATATGGATTTAAATACTTTTGACAATTTTTTTCAAAAATATGCAGAGCTCGTAATAGTTAATCCCACAAAAGCAAAATTCAAAGAAACTGTATTAGAAGAACAGTATTATGAGATGATGAGAATATATGCAAATTCTTTAGAAAAAGTAAACTCACTTTTATTTGTTATGGGTTTTTCTTTTGCGGATGAACACATTCGAAACATAACGATAAGAGCTGCAAATTCAAACCCAACATTACAGATTATTATTTTTGCATATAATGACGATGCTAGTGATATGATTCTATGCAATCTAGGAGCATTTAACAATGGTAATATTACAGTGCTTACACCGACTAATTTCATAGAAAATTGTGGACTTGACGATGAAGAGAAAAAAAGGTTAAAAAGTCGTTTAGATTATTTTGATTGTACTGCAATTAATCGTGAGATTTTTTCTGTATTATCTAAAATGGTTAAGTCAATCTCAAACAGTTAGATTATGATTGATTTACAGATAAATAAAACAAGCGAAATCACTCAGAAAAATTCTATTTTTAGAATTGGCAAAGTTTTTTCTGTAGATGGTTTAGAAATAAAAATAAAGGTTGATAAGGAAAAAAATTCTTCACATCTTTTATATAAAGGTGAACTATTAAAAAATATTTCAGTAGGTGGTTATCTTAAGATAGCAAAGGGCTTTACATCCATTGTTGCAAAAGTTAATGGAGAATACATAAAAGAGGAAAAATACTATAATAAAGAATATAACAAAGAAGAAGTAACCCTACGGTCATCTACACATTGAATTAATTTGATTTATATAGTAGTTTTGA
>OBJA01002304.1_pt1 | contig 11213 bp, 8 predicted proteins | sample 1519751 | NCBI WGS metagenome assembly OBJA01 (sample SAMEA3881238, study PRJEB22517) | soil metagenome | biome: lake sediment; feature: soda lake sediment; material: sediment, water from around vicinity | place: India | collected 2013-12-23 | depth 3 m
GTTAAACTGTCCATGAGCGCCTCCCGGATGCGATCGATTTGTTTGTAGAAACATAATCTTACGCAAAAAGGCGGGCGCTCACTTCCTCTTTTCTTATCCCGAACTCAGGTTATATAGACAGTTCGACGTTAAAGGTCTGACCATATTTGATTCAATTTTGTGAGTTTCTGTTTTCTTTGCAGACGGCCGTAGTAATTAAGTATGAGAAATTGGCTTCACTCTACGTTCTATCAATCTGTACGTAAGTGGTACTTACTTACCGCAATGAGTAACGTGAGTAGCAGAGATCGGCAACGTACTGGGATTCTCAACATAAATCTGTTTTACGCACTCAACCTCATTCTTATCTGAATAAACCAGCCAACGGCGATTGTGAAGAGGAAAAGCAGGTTTGTTCTGTTCCCTGGTGGAAATGTGTCATTGATGCCTGTACAGGATAGTACGACTGTTTCGGGCATCATTATTATCGGCCGCTGAGAATGTTTGCAGGCAGCTTTCTCATTCAACGTAACCATCGCTGGCGCAAACTGGCTCCGGATAAAAGCCATCCACAAGCCGACCCAGAGGAGTAGAAAGAAATCCCGGACGGGTAGGGTAGGTAGAGAGACCGTCCGGGATGGGGGAGGGTGAGATTGCATGGAGAGATAGTTAATGAGAAGCAATCTCATTGTTGATAATAATGATACATATGTTGGAAGTCAAGCGTTTTTATATAAATTTGTCATGAAATTTTTCTCATTGATATGGCAGTCATTATTTGTTTTCATTCTGGTGGAAAATTCTGAAGCGGGTTTCTCCTCTACCATACCGTCATGCGGTTTTGTCAGACCAGGTAATTGATTAGTCTGACATGATCGATGACTTTTATTTTATTGCTAAATAATCAAATTCAAATAATAATTGCGAATAGTTATCGTTTATTATCTGTCTGGTTAAGATTCATGCCATTACCCGATCGTTTATCTTGCTTGAATATTGAAACATTGTATTGCGATCACCATGGCTGGTTATTCAGATGGTTGAGAGGCAGATTGGGTAATGCAGCTGATGCCGCAGATCTGGCGCAAGAAGCTTTCCTGCGTTTATTAGGCAAGCCTTGCCAATTCGACAGTTCTGATGGGGCCCGTGCTTATCTGAGAGTCATGGCCAAGGGGCTCTGCATTGATCTGTGGCGCCGTCGTGAAGTGGAGCGGGTATGGATGGATATCATCGTTGCTCAGCCTCAAGCCACGGTACCTTCTCCTGAGCATTGTGCCATCGTCATCGAGACATTGTGTGAAATCGCTGCCATGTTAGCCAGGTTTCCGGAGAAACCGGCCAACGCTTTTATCATGGCACAGGTATACGGGATGACTTACAGGGAAATCGCACTCGAACTGGGCGTATCTGAGCGGATGGTCAAAAAGTATATGGCTCAGGCCATGTTGCATTGCGCACTTATCGAGGCCGGGTATGTCACAGCCTGCTGATACGACGGATAATACTACTGATACATCTTTTTCCTCCTCAAAGGAAGCTGTGGTTACGCAAGCCAGTTTCCAAAGTTTGGAACAGGCTGCTCACTGGTATGCTGTTTTGAATGCCGATGATGTTACGCAAGATGATCATGCCGCATGGCATATCTGGCTGAGTCAGCATCCTGAGCATCGCATCGCCTGGCAGCATATCGAAGCGGTCAGCCGGCGTTTCCAGACATTACAGGTGGAAGAGGGGCGGGATGCAGCAGTGGCCGCCCTCAAAGCCGCACGCAAACCTAATCTTTCGCGGCGGAAGGTGCTCAACGGTGCCGTTGCCGTTGCGGGCATCAGTTTGTTTGGCTGGGCCACCTGGCGTCATACACTGCTACCCGATCTGATCATGGCCTGGACGGCGGATCATCATACCGGGGTGGGAGATATCCGTGAAATTGCCCTGCCTGACGGATCTCACCTCTGGCTGAATACCGACAGCGCCGTGAATGTGGACTACCATCCTGCCGTGCGTCATCTGCAACTGATCTCAGGAGAAATCCTGATCCAGACGGCATCTGACCTGCAATCTCCGAAACGGCCTTTTGTCATCGATACCGAACATGGTCGTTTGCAGGCACTGGGTACCCGCTTTACCGTGCGCCTGGATCAGGGAGAGACTTATCTGGCCGTATTTGAGGGGTCGGTAAGAATTCGCACCGCGAATACCCGCACCCGCGAAGTGATTACGGCAGGCTGGCAAACCCGTTTTACCCGGGACGGGATAACCGGGTTGCAGCAGGCAGAGCATGCCCGGCAAACCTGGGCACAGGGGGTACTGCTTGCCGACGATATGCGACTGCAGGATCTGGCGACTGAATTGAGTCGCTATCGTACCGGTTACCTTGGTGTCGCGCCGGAAATCGCCGATCTGCGCGTAATGGGTGTTTATCCGATAGATAATCTGGATCGTACACTGGCCATGCTTGAAGAAATTTTGCCGGTACGAGTAAAGCGTACGTTGCCCTGGTGGGTAACGATAGAAGCGCGATGACAGGTAAATAAATTTCAGTTTTTTAAAGAAAAGAGTTCCCCTTTTTACGGTTCGTTCGATTGACAAGATGAAGCATTCATTTTGTCGATTAACCAACCGAGGAACTCAACCGTATGCTCGCCCATGTTGTTTTTGCTACTTATTCCATTCATTCATTCTCATTCTATGGTCTGCTGATACAGGCGATCCGGCTGATCTGCGTCGGCTTACTGCTGATATTGATACCATCAGCCTACGCCCAGCAGTCTGCCCAACCAAAAACCTATGCTATTCCACCCGGGCCGCTGACCGCTACCCTCAACCAGTTTGCGGCAAAAGCAGGGATATTCATTGCCGGTACGGCGGATTTAACCGGGGGGAGAACCAGCCCGGGATTGCAAGGCAGTTACACTGAAATTGAAGCCTTGCGCTTACTTCTGGCTGGTACCGGTCTGGAAGTCAGAAAACAGGAAGATGGCAGTTATGTATTACATCACGCTGATACAACAGGGCGCACTTCAGCGGATGTCACCCTGCCTCTCATGACCGTCAGCACTGCTTCCCTGAAACAAGGCACAGCGGAAGAAGGTTATCGAGTCAGTAATGTCAGCGGGGTTGGTTTATGGGATGAGCGTAGTTTGCGCGATACGCCCTATTCGATGAGTGTCGTACCCTCTGATCTGATCGAGAATATAAACGCCCAGAATATGGAACAAATCTTCAAAATGAACCCCCTGACTCAGGGGGAGGATATTAATCGGCACAATGGTGTACCTTTTGTTACTATACGTGGATTCCAATCAAACAACCCGATTTACGATGGCATACCCATGGCTGATGCAAATGGTTCTGCTGTGTCAGTGATCGAGATCGATCGGGTTGAAATTCTCAGCGGAACCTCAGGTTTCCTCTATGGTGGAGGCAGGGTGGGCGGAGCCGTCAATTATGTGACTAAAAGCCCGACCGATGTCCCGCTTAGAAGGTTGACATTTGGTAATTACGGCGGCACCCAGTTTTACGGTCATGCCGATATCGGCGGGAAATTTGATGACCAAGGTCGCTTCGGTTACCGCGCCAACCTACTCTATCAGGGCGGAGATACCGCCATCGGTGAACCAGTCAACCAGAAAGTAGCCAACATTGTATTGGATGGGCATCTTACCAATGCCCTCTATGCCGATGTTAAATATACCTATAACGATTACAGAAAAGAAGCACCACAACCTTTTTTTAATAGTACAGGGGAACGAACTGCGATCGATACCAGCAAACGCTACTCTCCCAAATGGGCATCCAATGATATAGAAAGCCATAAAGCCTATACCAGCCTGCGCTGGGATCCGAGTAAATATTTCACTCTCAGAAGTGCCTTTTTCTATCAGAATACCCGCGCGAAAACTAATCTGGTTACTTTAAACCAACAGGTAGATCGGACTTTTATCCCCAGAATATCAAGCGGTAATCCTTCGCAAAAGTATGAAAATTATGGAGGGTATATCTACCTGGATACTCGCTTTTCAACGTTTGCTGTCGACCATAAGCTGACCGTGGGTTATTCCTCTACTGTTATTGACCAAGTTGCTATTGATGGTTCTTACTGGTCTGGTACAAACCTCTCGCTGAGTGAAATTAAGAACATACCTAAACCGGCCTGGGGAGAACCTTCCAATGTGCTGTCAACCTATCTTGGCCGATATAATAATATTCTGATTGGAGATGATATTACCTTCAATAAGCAATGGTCTGCAATGGTCGGGTTTAACTATGCTACTACCATGAGTAGATCGACTGGTTTTTATGGCAATGGGAGTAAATATGAAAAATCCGCACTGACGCCTACTGTTTCACTGCTGTATAAGCCGATCGAAGAGGTAACTACCTATGTCTCTTATATGGAAGCACTTGAAAGAGGTACGGTAGTGGGTAATGCCTATACCAATTATGGACAGGTATTCCCACCACTCGTTAGCAAGCAGTATGAGGTAGGTGCGAAATATGATATCAACTCCAACTTGTTACTAAGCACTGCACTGTTCCGGATTGAAAAAGCCAATCAATTTTCAAATTTAGCTACACCTCTCCCCACTTATATTCAGGATGGGTTGCAAGTCCATAACGGGGTGGAACTGGTTTTAACCGGTAAGATCACCGATAATCTGACTATCATGGGAGGTGGCACCCTGATGGATCTCAGTGTAGAAAAAGCCAATGACCCTGCTCTGGAAGGCAAAAAACCGACCAATGCTGCTTCTAGAATGGGCAAGATTTATGCGGAGTACGCGCTACCGTGGATTACAGGGTTGAGCCTGACTGGGGGTATTTACTATACAGGAGAGAGATATGCTGATGCGGCCAATACCGACAAAATTCCGAGTTATACCCTGTATGATATTGGAGCCCGGTATACTACTCGTGTACTCGATAAAGCGCTGACCGTGCGCCTGAATGTCATCAACCTGACTGGTAAAAACTACTGGCAAAACGCCGGTTATTTGGGTGTACCGAGGACAGTAGCATTTTCTGCTAGTATGATGTTTTAACGCTTTAGTTTGACTATTCCGGGCTCAGAGTAAGTAGGGCCCGGCGGACTTCTTCCTGAAAAATCCAGCAGAAAGTCTTGCCATTTCCCGAATTGCTCACGCATCAAACATTTCCTCGATTGTCTGTGCTATCAGTATTCGTTTCCCCAGATCAGCAAAGTTTGCGAGTCTGCTGCCCTGACTGGGTGTCTGGTCGTATATAAAACCAGTCTTGCAAGTCGGGTACCTTACCTTATAAAATAAGAATCGTTCTCATTTTATTTTTGTGTTCGCACATGTGCCTGACCAATGACGAGGAGAGCGCTGTGCCAGCCATGGATCTTGCAGCGCACCGGGTTCACGTTTTATATACCGACCATCACAACTGGCTGTATAACTGGCTGCGTCGCAAACTGGGCAACGCCTGTGATGCAGCGGATCTGGCGCATGATACCTTTCTGCGTATCATCGCGCGGCAGATACCGGCGCATCCGGATGAGGAGCCGCGTGCGTTGCTCACGCATATCGCCAAAGGATTGGTCATTGACCACTGGCGACGACAGGATGTGGAGCGCGCCTATCTCGAAGCATTGGCTCATCTGCCGGAGGTGGAAGCCCCTTCACCCGAAACGCAGCTGCTGATCCTGGAAGCGCTATACCGCATTGAAGCTATGTTGCGCGGTTTGCCGGCACGTACACGGGATATTTTCCTGCTGGCCCAGCTCGACGGGCTGTCCTACCGGCAGATTGCTGATCAAACCGGCTTTTCGCTCATTACGATCAAGCGACATATGCGTGCAGCCTTCGTTGCTTGCCTGATGCTGGACTGATTCATTCATAACAGTGCCTCATTCGCCTGAACCCGACATCGAGCCAGCTATCCTGCTGGAAGCAGCCGATTGGCTGGTACTGCTCCAATCCGGCGAAGCCACGGAGCATGACCGGGTGGCTCTGGCACACTGGCGTGAGCGCAGCTCTGCTCATGACGCTGCCTGGCGGCGTGCTGAAAATATGCTGGGTACTTTCGATAAGGTACCGCCAAAACTGGGTCGTGATACCTTTTCGCATCTGGGCAATCCTGGCCGCCGGCAGGTGCTGCGTCTGGGCTTGCATGCACTTGCCATGCCTGCTGCCTGGCTCACCTGGCGACACAGCCCCTGGCAGGAATGGGTGGCTGATCTGCGCACCGCTACCGGTGAACAGAAATTCATTGATCTGGATGATGGCACCCATCTGGTGCTCAATACCACCAGTGCAGTGAATGTCGCTTTTACCACTGCTGAACGGCGCCTCCTATTACTGGCTGGAGAGATCCTTGTGACTACCGGGCGTGATCTGTCTCCTGTATCGCGCCCCTTTATCGTGCAGACTGCTCATGGCAACTTGCGCGCACTGGGTACGCGCTTCACTGTACGTCGTTTCGATGACAGCACCCGGGTAGCCGTGTTTGAGGGGGCTGTCGAAGTTCATCCGGCTGTATCCATTCAAACAACGGTTCTGCGTGCAGGTGAGCAGATGATCTTTACCGGATTGGACATGCAGCCCGCGCAGCCAGTGGAAACCAGTACCACACTGTGGGAACATGGCATGGTGCTGGCCCGTGACATGCATCTCAGTGAGCTGGTAGCGGAGCTGAACCGCTATCACCGTGGCGTTCTGCGTTGCGATCCCTCTGTTGCCAGTCTCGCCGTCTCCGGTGCTTTCCCGGTGAATGACATACCCGCCAGCCTGGCGCTGCTGGAAACGACCCTACCGGTACGCATCAGCCGTACCACCTCGTGGTGGATTACGGTGCAAGCCCGCTGAGAGGCTTTACCGTTATTCGGTATATTTGGCTCAAAATTAGCTCATTTCCTGATTATTTGGCTCATTATTGAGCTGATTTTGAGCCGAAACATGATAAAGTGAGCCAATTACGAACCAGTTGAGCCGATTCATGATGACCAGGGACAAACTACTTGATCTTCTGCGTGCGCAGGCACAAACAGAGCAGCCCTGGCTGAGTACCGGCAAACTGGCTGCCAGGCTCACCACCATCAGTCGATCCACTGTCAAGCGGCAACTCGATGCGCTGCTCAAGGCGGGTAAGCTGCTGCGCGAGGGCCAGGGCCGCGCGACACGCTACAGGCTTGCCGACGCGCCGCCTGCCACTCCCAACGTCATCCCCATCGCTGCTGATACCTCGTCCCCCGGTGCGAGAATGGCTTGGTCCGCATCCGGGCAGACCTTGCTGGTACAGCTCCAGCGGTCGCTGGCCGCGCGCCAGCCGGTCGGCTACCAGCGTGCCTTCGTGGACAACTACATTCCCAATGCAAGTTCCCTGCTGCCTGAAAGCCTCTCTCAAGTTCTGGCCGTCGAGGGGTGCATGCGAGGCCAGCAACCCGCCGGTACCTATGCGCGCAAGGTGCTGGGGCCTTTGCTCATCGACCTGTCCTGGTCTTCCTCGCGCCTGGAGGGCAACCGCTATTCCCTGCTTGCCACGGAAGAGCTTTTCAAGCACGGAACGACTGCCAGCGACCTGGACGCAGTCATGCTGCTCAACCACAAGGCCGCCATCGAATTCATGATCGACGCAGTGCCCGAATACGGCTTGATCTCTGCCGTGATTCGCAACCTGCACGCCATCCTGATGCAGGACCTGCTGGCAGACACCAACAGGCTTGGCAACATCCGCCGCAAGGTGGTCAACATCGGTGACACCACCTACGTTCCAGCGCAGGCACCGCCGCTGCTGGAAGAAATGTTCGAGCACATCGTGGACAAAGCGTGCCAGGTCAAGAACCCGGTGGAGGCGGCATTCTTCCTGTGGGTGAACCTGGCCTACCTGCAACCCTTCGAAGATGGCAATAAGCGCACCAGCCGCTTGTCGGCCAATATTCCGCTGATGCTCTACAACTGCGCACCGCTGTCTTTCCTGGATGTGGAGACCCGGGACTATGCTAGCGCGATGATGGGGGTGTACGAGCATGGCGACGTGGCACTGGCGGTGGACCTGTTCGCGTGGGCCTACCGCCGCTCAATCCGCAAGTACGCTGTCCAGCTCGACGCGATGGGCGTACCCGATCCGACGCGGTTGCGGTTCCGGGAGATGCTCAACGAGGCTATCGGCCGGGTGGTCCGCGATGGGCAGACGGCCAGCCAGGCGGTGGCCACGCTGACCCTGTCTGCGGAGGATGCGCAGGTTTTCCAGCCCATGCTCGCGCAGGAGCTGCGCATGCTGGAACTCCACAACTGTGCCCGCTACCGGCTGACGATGGGGCAGGCCCGGCAATGGATCGAGGCGGGGCGGCCCCAATAGCGCCTGTTGTACCTCGGCGGCTCGCAAAAAAATTACGATTCGGCTGATACCTTTTTCGTGTTCATCCGGTGTATCAGGTGAAAGCATGTTCTGAACGCGCTTCCACTACTTGATCAATACTAACGAAAGGTACACAGATTATGGTCTTCAGGCGCTTCCACCTCTGGCAATCAGCCTGCACTGCAAGGTTTGCATTCTCTTCCATTACTGATTTCTGCAGCACTCTCCTGATTTTCAAAACCAATGCATTCATATTGGTGATCACCTGCATCCTGGTCAACCTTACTGGCGCAGTGATCATACCGAATGCTGCTATGGCTGCTGAAGCCCTCGATAACACCGCTCAACGGGAGTATGCAATTTCTGCCGGCCGGCTCGGCGATGTGCTGGCACAATTTGCCGCTGTGGCGGGCGTGCCGTTATCCTTCGATCCACAAATGCTGTCGGGATTGAGCAGCAAAGGGTTGCAAGGCCGCTACACCGTCCGTGCAGGATTTTCACGCTTGCTGGCGGGTAGTCGTTATGAACTGGTAGAGGCAGGTAATGGTGGTCATTCATTGCGCCGGATAGCAGCCGCGAGTGGAACGGTGACATTGCCACAAATGACGGTAAGTACACAAACCCTGAAACAAGGCACAGCGGAAGAAGGTTACCGGGTCAGTAATATCAGCGGGATCGGTCTTTGGGGAGAACGCAGTTTGCGCGATACACCATACTCGATCAGCGTTGTCCCTTCCGATCTAATCGAAAATATCAATGCCCAGAACATGGGGCAAATCTTTAAAATGAATCCCCTGACCCAAGAGCCGAACATCCACAATCGCCTTGGTATACCCATGGTCACTATACGAGGATTCTCAACATCTACCCCGGTTTACGATGGCATACCAATGGCTTCATCAATCGGCTCTGCTGTGTCAGTAATTGAGATTGATCGGGTTGAAATTCTCAGTGGAACCTCAGGTTTTCTCTATGGTGGTGGCAGAGTGGGCGGAGCGATAAACTATGTGACAAAAAGCCCAACTGATGTCCCGCTCAGAAGGTTGACGTTTGGTAATTACGGTGGTACCCAGTTTTACGGCCATGCTGATATCGGCGGGAAATTCGATGAACGAGGCCGTTTCGGTTACCGGGCCAATCTGCTCTACCAGGGGGGAGATACCGCCATTGGCGAACCGGTAAACCAGAAAGTCGCCAATATTGTTCTGGATGGCCGTCTCACCGATACTCTTTATGCCGATGTCAAATATACTTATAACGATTACAGGAAAGAAGCAACACAACCTGAATTCTATCTGACGGAAAGAACTACGATCGATACCAGTAAACGCTACGCTCCCAAATGGGCTGCGAATGATATAGAAAGCCATAAAGCTTATACCAGTCTGCGCTGGGATCCCAGTAAGTATTTTACCCTTAGAAGTGCCTTCTTCTATCAGAATGCCCGTTCGAAAGGCAATCAGATAACCTTAAATCAACAGATAGACGGAACTTTTATCCCTCGCACGACAAGCGGCAATGTCTGGGATCAGTATGAAAATTATGGGGGCTATATTTACTTGGATACTCGCTTCTCAACCTTTTCTGTCGACCATAAACTGACGCTCGGCTATTCATCCACTGTTCTTGATCAAGTTGCGCCTATTGCTGCTCCTAGTAGGTCTGATACAAGTCTTTTGCTAAGTGAAATTAAAAACATATCTCAGCCGAACTGGGGAGGATCTTCTGGGTTAAACAACACTTATCATTCCCGATATAATAATATCCTGATCGGCGACCATATTACCTTCAATGATCAATGGAGCGCGATGGTCGGGCTTAACTACGCTAGTACGATAGAGAGAGGAACTGGTTGGTATGGTGATGGTACTAAATATGACAAATCTAAGCTGACTCCCACTGTTTCACTGCTGTATAAACCGATTGAAGCGGTAACTACCTACGTTTCTTACATGGAAGCACTCGAAAGGGGGTTGATAGTAGGCAGAGCTTATACTAATTATGGAGAAATACTCCCGCCATTGGGCAGTAAGCAGTATGAAGTGGGTGCAAAATACGATATCAATCCCAACCTGTTGCTGAGCACTGCACTGTTCCGAATCGAAAAAGCTAATCAATATTCAAATCTAGTAACTCCTATCCCCACTTTTGTTCGAGATGGTTTGCAAGTGCATAACGGGGTAGAGCTGGTTTTAACCGGTAAAGTAACTGATAATTTGACTATCATGGGGGGTGGCACCTTGATGGATATCAGTGTGGAGAAATCCAACGACCCCGCTCTGGAGGGTAAAAAGCCAACCAATGCCGCTTCCAGAATGGGCAAGATTTATGCAGAATATGCACTACCATGGGTCCCAGGGTTGAGCCTAACCGGCGGTATTTACTATACTGGGGAAAAATATGCTAGTGCTGCTAATACCGACAAGATTTCCAGTTACACTCTGTATGATATCGGGGCACGATATGCAACTCGTGTACTGAATAAGTCAGTGGTAGTACGCCTGAACGTCATTAATCTGACTGGTAAAAACTACTGGCAAGATGCTAATTTTTTAGGCGTACCTAGGACTATTGCATTTTCCGTCAGTACGATGCTTTAATACTTTAGCTTCAACATTTAGCTATCCGGGCTCGAAAAGAGCCCGGATAGCCCTAATCGCTGTCATCGCGAGGCCTTCCAGGCCGTGGCGATCCAGTGCTTTCATCATCCTTGCTGCTGGCTTGTCTTACTCCTTCAGGGTTTGCAACACATTTCTTTCATCTGCAAAACGCGATGTTGATCATGCAGTGATAGTATAGAGCGTTTTTCTTATAGTTGGAATCGAAGGGATTTCCCCGTGAGTTAAAATAAGAGAGGATAGAGGTGAGAGATGCCGAAAGCTTATTCAGAGGATTTGCGCTGCCGGGTAGTGGCG
>OBJA01002305.1_pt1 | contig 11210 bp, 6 predicted proteins | sample 1519751 | NCBI WGS metagenome assembly OBJA01 (sample SAMEA3881238, study PRJEB22517) | soil metagenome | biome: lake sediment; feature: soda lake sediment; material: sediment, water from around vicinity | place: India | collected 2013-12-23 | depth 3 m
AATACCTGGCCACCCTGTTCGGCCTGGCTACGCGCGCCCATCGCCATCTGGTTGGCCTGACGGGCATTGTCGGCGTTCTGGCGCACCGTCGAGGTCATCTCCTCCATCGAGGAGGCGGTCTCTTCCAACGCCGAGGCCTGTTCCTGGGTGCGCTGGCTCAGGTCATCATTACCCACCGCGATCTCGCGCGCCGAGGTGCCGACCGAGTCCGAGGCCGTGCGTACATCACCGACGATCGCCGAGAGCTTCTCGTTCATGGTCTTGAGCGCCTCCAGCAAGCGCCCGACCTCGTCGTTGCGCTCGATCTCGATGCGGTTATCCAGATTGCCCTCGGCGATCCGCCGGGCGACTGCCACTGCCGTGCCGATCGGTACGGTAATGGCGCGGATTAGCAGCCACGACATCAGTGCCACCATGATCAGACCACCGACGATGGCGGCAATCGAAATGGTGCGCACCAGATTGTATTCCTCCACCGCGGCCAGGTACTCCTGTTCGGCCACCCGGCCCTGCAGGGCCAGCAGGTTGAACATATCCTCGCGGGCGCGGGCAAACTTGGGGCCGGCATCCTGCTGGGCATTCTCCCGCGATGCCTCAAAATTCCCGGCACGGGCCAGCTCCAGGGTGCGGTCACGCGAGGCTCGATAGGCTGCCCATGCCGCATTGAAGCTCTCGGCAATGGCCGCCTCGTCGATCGTCAGCGTGGTCGCCATGTATTTGGCCCACAGTTCGGCGATCTGTCTGTCCAGTTCCTGGGTATCGGTAATCATGCGATCGACGACGTCCCAGCTCTCTGCGCTCATCGCCACCACCGCATTGGTGCGGATGCGGTTCAGCATGTCGATAATCATGCCCAGATCCATCAATGGCACGGTGCGATCCTCGTAGACCGTTTCCAGTCCATCCTTCGCATGACCCATACCCACCATGCCGACTGCACCCACGCCCAGCAGCAGTACACCAAGAAGGCTCAGGGTGATGATCAAACGCATTTTTATCGTGATCGATTTCATGTTGTCATCCTCAAACTGAAAACAGGGTCGTTGTTATTCTGCAATGCTCGAAAGCGCATTCATTTCGTCATGGCGCAACAGACGATCGATATCTAGCAGCATCACCATCTGCTCATTCACCGTGGCCAGGCCGCTGATAAAATTGGCATCCACCACCGTACCGAAATCCGGCTTAGGGCGTACCTCATCGGCTGGAATATTAAGCACATCCGAGACCGCGTCTACCACAATGCCAAAGGTGCGTTCCTGGCCCTCCGCAACCACCGACAGGACGATGACCACGGTGGTCGGGGTGTACTCGATCGACTCCAGGCTGAAACGCACCCGCAGATCGACGATCGGCACGATCGCCCCGCGCAGGTTCAGCACCCCCTTGAGAAAATCCGGGGCATTGGGGATGTGTGTCACCGGCGTCCAACCCTTGATCTCCTGCACCCGCAGGATATCCACGCCGTACTCTTCGCCGGCCAGGGTAAAGGTCAGGTACTGGTTGGCGGCGGTATCCGCATGACCGCTGGCGGCCATCCCCCCCGCACGCAGTTCGGTGCTCAATTCTTGTGTCATATTTCCCCCTTGGCTTAGCTATTGCTGATACGCAACAGACCCGGTATGTCGATAATCAGCGCCACCGAACCATCCCCCAGGATGGTCGCGCCGGAAATCCCCTCCACGCGCCGGTAGTTCGATTCCAGGCTCTTGATCACCACCTGCTGTTGTGAGAGCAGTTCGTCGACGAAGAGGCTGGAGCGCCCCCCCTCGGACTCCACCACCACCAGCATCCCATCCGTCAGTTGCTGATTGTCGGCCCGGATGGAAAAGACGCGATCCAGGCGGATAATCGGCAGATATTCATCACGCAGCCGATAGACCTCGTCCTTGCCCCCTACCTTGTTGATGAACTCCGCCTTGGCCTGTAGCGATTCGATGATCGACACCAGCGGCACAATATAGATATGCTCGCCGACGCGCACCAACTGGCCATCGAGGATCGCCAGAGTCAGCGGCAGGCGGATAGTGAAGCGCGAGCCCGCGCCCTCCCGTGAACTGACCTCAACACTACCACCGAGATCCTGAATATTGCGTCGCACCACATCCATCCCAACACCACGTCCGGAAACATCACTGACCACCTCGGCGGTGGAAAAGCCCGGCTGGAAGATCAGGTCATGGATCTTCTCATCTGCTAGGGTTTCAGCCTCCGCCTCGGTGACGATGCCGCGCTCCAGCGCCTTGCTGAGGATGCGTTGGCGGTTCAGTCCAGCGCCGTCATCACCGATCTCGATGATGATATTGCCACCCTGATGGAAGGCATTCAGGGTCATCGTGCCGGTCTCAGGCTTGCCGGCGGCAAGACGCTTGTCGGGGGTTTCGATGCCGTGATCGAGGGCATTGCGCACCAGGTGCACCAGTGGATCGCCGATCTTTTCCATCACGGTCTTGTCCAGCTCGGTACCCTCGCCGCTCATGCGCAACTCGACCTTCTTGTTCAGCTTGCTGCTCAGGTCGTGCACCATGCGGGGAATACGGTTAAAGGCAAAGCTGATCGGCAACATGCGGATGCGCATTACCGACTCCTGCATCTCGCGGGTATTGCGTTCTAGCTCCGCCAGACCATCACGCAGCTTGTCGATGCAGGGATCGTTGCTCTTCTCACCCAGGGTTTCGCCAATCTGACCCAGCATCGACTGGGTGATCACCAGTTCGCCGACGATATTGATCAGTGCATCGATCTTGTTAATATTGACACGGATCGAGGTGGCGTCGGCCGGGGATGGCGCGCCACGCCGATCGCCACTGCGCCGATCATTGCTGCGGCGCCGTTCGGTCAGTAATTCGCCGGTCATGCCCGGCTCCACTTCCGCCGCATCACTCTTCTTCGGCAGCGCCCCGGCCTTGTCCGGCAGCGGGATGATGCTCAGCTCGGACTCATCGGCTACCCAGGCAAAGGCCTCATCAATATCGCCACGCGCCACCTCACCCGGCAGTTCGATATTCCAGGCCAGATAACACTGCTCGGCATCCAGCTCGGCCCAGGCCGGCAGTTGAGAGAGATCGGCCTGTACCTTGGCCGTGCCCAGTTCGGCCAGCTCGCGCAGGATACGCAGTGGGTCATTACCACTGCACAGGATCCCCGCATCAGGGCGAAACCGGATCTGCCAGGCGCTGACCTTGCTGTCCGCCTGCTCACTGGGCTGAACACCAGTCGGTGTCTGCGTGGTTGCCAGCATGGTCTGCAGATCCTGCTTGAGGCCATCGATCTGCGCCTCATCCACCGCCGAGCCCGACTGGGCCGCGCTGGCCAGTGCGCGCAGGCCATCCACCGAGGCCAGCAACAGCTCAACCGCCGGTTGGGTCACCGGACGGCGGCCATCACGCATCTCATCAAGCAGGGTTTCCAGCAGGTGGGTAAAATCCGCCAGCGCCATGAAGCCGAAGGTGCCCGCGCCCCCCTTGATCGAGTGGGCGGCACGGAAGATGCTGTTGATCACCTCGGGGTCGACATGACCCACGTCGAGATCGAGCAACGCGGTCTCCATCAGATCCAGCCCTTCGAAGCTCTCATCGAAGAAGGTCTGGTGAAACTGCTCCATGCCGGTGAGTTCGCTCATTTCAGAGTACCTTCTTGATGGTACTCAACAGCTGCTCGGGGTTGAACGGTTTGACGATCCAGCCAGTGGCGCCTGCCGCCTTGCCCTCCATCTTCTTGTCCGCCGAGGTTTCGGTGGTCAGGGTCAGGATCGGGGTGAATTTGTAGTTGGGCAGGGTGCGCAGATTCTTGATCAGCGTGATGCCGTCCATCTTCGGCATGTTGATATCCGTGATCACTAGATCGGCCTTTTGGGTGCGCGCCAGGCTCAGGGCCTGCTCACCATCGGCGGCCTCGATGACCTGATGCCCGGCCTGCTTCAGGGTGAATGCGACCATTTGACGGATTGAGGCCGAATCATCGACCGCAAGAATCGTAGCCATCAGTTAGGTTTCCTCTTGGTTGCTATCGTGGAACCATCGAATCACTTCCACGGCTCTTTAAGGCACGCTGGCGTGCCTCCCTTATTTATTAACAATCCTGGCCCACTGTTAAGCGAGATCATTCACCAGCGGCATGTTTCATTATCCAGTGGCCAAATCTGGCCCGTATGGATGTATGCCTACCTGTCCAGTTCTGTTCTCACGATGATATGGCGGACGCCATACTTTCCCCAAGCCCCAGATCGCGGATGGCCTCGTGCACTGGCGAGCCCTCCGGCGTGATGGTGACCTCGACTTGCCGGGCCTGCGCCTCGCGCACAAAGGCCAGCAGCAACTGCACCCCGGCGGCATCCACCCGGCCAACGACCTCCGCCCGCAGAGTGATCGCCTCGCCGACCTCCAGCGCGGCATTCAGCCGTGGATAGAGTTCCGTCACCGTGGCGATGTTCAGGGTATCTGGCAAGTCCATGGTCTTCATAGCGGTTTATTATTGATTCTCTTGAATAATTTTTTATTGGTTTGACTGTGGTATTGGCATGAAGTTATATCATCATAAGCTTATTTTTGACAATAGCAATGGATGGGGACGGGAATAAAGTGAAGATTTTGTGAACCCTGTCACAGACAAGGGCTAGTGGTTTTGCTGCCACTCCCCGATCCAGCGGCCAAACTCCCCGGCCGGCATCGGCTTGGCGATGAAGTAGCCCTGCACCTCGTTGCAGCCAGTGCGCGCGACCAGATCCCAGTCGGCCTGGGTCTCCACCCCTTCGGCGACGATACTCAGATTGAAGGTGCGCCCCAGCTCGACGCTGGAGACCAGGATGGCATGGGCCTCGGCGTCCTCCGAGGCACCCTGCACGAAGGCACGATCGACCTTCAGTTCGGTAAACGGCAGTTGCTTGAGGTTCTCCAGGGTGGAGAAGCCGGTACCAAAATCATCGATCGACAACCCAAAGCCCTTCAGGCGCAGCCGCGCGATGATATCCAGGCTGATGGTGAAATTGTCCATCAGGCGGCTCTCGGTCAGCTCCAGCATGATGTCTTTGGGTTGCACACCCGCCTCACGAACCATCTTATCGAACAGTTCGGGCAAATCGAGGCGGTTCAAGCTGTCCATCGACACGTTGATCGAGGCTGTCAGTTCGTGACCCTGGCGCAGCCACTCGCCCAGTTGCCTAGCCGCCTGGCGTACCATCACAAAGGTCAATTCATCGATCAGACCGTGCTCCTCAGCCAGCGGAATGAAATGCCCCGGATTAATCATGCCGTGCTCCGGATGACGCCAGCGTGCCAGGCACTCGACCCCTTTCAGTTTGCGTATTTTGACCGCCACCTTGGGCTGGAACCAGGCCTCAATCTGCCCTTCCTGCAAGGCCACGCGCAGCGCATCAACCCCCGGCAGTTCATCATCCATCGTGCGGCTGCGGCTGCTCTTGCCGCCGGATTTGAGGTGGCTGATCGCCACCGACAGCGCCTGCCGGGTGATCGGCTTTTCAAAGGCGCCTAGCAGGTTGAGATTGTGGATATCGGCCAGCCGTTGTGCCACCTTTAATACACTGGCATCGGCGCCAGAGAGCAGGATGATGCCACCCTGGTAGTGACGCATCGCGATATTGCGCATGAACTCAATACCGTCCATGCCGGGCATGTCCAGATCGCAGATGATGATATCGGGATTGGTGCCCGGCTCATCCAGCATCGCCAGCCCCTGCACCCCGTCCAGTGCATGGGTTAGATGGGTGATATGGAGTTTTTTCAGGGTGTTCTGGATAAATTCGAACTGAAACACCTCATCATCCAGCACCAGCACCTGCAAGGCCTGACTGTCGCTATGCGCGTCCGATGGGAGCGGCTGGTGGTTGGAAAAGGCGTTGTGCACATGGGCGCTGATCACCTCCAGCAAGGAGTGTAACTGGGCCACCGTCTTGCCGGCCTGCTCCACACTGCCGCCCTGCTTGAGCGGCTCCAGGCTTTGACACAGATCGGCAAACTTCATCGCCCCGACAGTGCGCGCCGAGGACTTGATGCGATGCCCCAACGCCGCCAGCGTGGCCGCTGCCTGCTCGTCCAGGGCGGTATCCATCTCTTCCAGCCCCTGCTGTGCTGCTTCCAAAAACTTGAAGGCGAAGCGCCGCACATCATCCGGCTCACCACCGAGACGCTCTGCCAGCACCAACAGATCGATCACGTCCGGGTCACTGGCCAGTGAGTACTCGATCACCATCTCATCGCTGGGCGCCGGGGTAGTCACGGCGTCCTGCGGTGCTTCCTCCAGTTTGCTGGCTACCGATTGCTTGCGCAGGCAGCGCGCCACTACGGTGTACATCTCGGCAGGATTGACTGGCTTGGTGACAAAGGCATCCATCCCGGCCTCAAAACAGGCCGCCCGGTCATCGGCAGAGGCATTGGCGGTCATCGCCACCACGCAGATCGCGGCGATCTGCGGATCGGCACGCAACTGCCGGGTGGCCTCCAGGCCATCCATCTCCGGCATCTGCATGTCCATCAAGACACAATCGAAGTGCGACTTGCGCAGCCAATCCAGCGCCTCGATACCATTATTGGCCAGCGTCACCGCCACACCGACCCGCTCCAGCATTTCGGTGGCGACCTGCTGGTTGAACGGGTTGTCCTCGGCCAGCAGGACGCTGGCGCCGTTCAGGATACTGAATGGATTGCCGTCGTCGTGCTCTTCCAGTTCACCTTCCTGCTGGCTGACCTTGCCCAGCGGCACCACAAACCAGAAAGTACTGCCCTGGCCGTATTCACTCTCAACACCGATCTGCCCGCCCATCAGCTCCACCAACTGGCGGCAGATTGCCAACCCCAGCCCGGTGCCGCCGTATTTGCGGGTAATGGTGGCATTGGCCTGGTGGAAGGCCTGGAACAGGTTGGTGATCTGTTCCTCGGTCATGCCGATGCCGGTGTCATGCACCTCGAAGCGCAACAGCAACTGTTTGTCCTGTTCCTCGAGCAGGCGGATCTTCACGCTGACCGCCCCCTCTTCGGTAAACTTCATCGCATTGCCGATCAGATTGATCAACACCTGCTTGAGGCGCAGCAGATCGCCCTTGACCTGCTGTGGGATGGCCGGATCGCTGTGGATGCCAAAGCGCAGCCCCTTTTCAACCAGCCGCTCGGCGAACATGCTATCGAGATCCTCCCGGATCAGGCCAAAATTGAACTGGCGCGGTTCAATGCTCAGCATCCCGGCCTCGATCTTGGAGAAATCCAGGATATCGTTGATGATTCCCAGCAGGTGTTCACCGGAGTGCAGGATCTTCTGCAGGTAGTCACGCTGTTTCGGGGTGGGGTTGGCCTTGAGCGCCAGATAGGCCATCCCCAACACGCTGTTCATCGGCGTGCGGATCTCGTGGCTCATATTGGACAGGAAGGTACTCTTGGCCTGGCTGGCCGCCTCGGCCTCTTCCTTGGCCAACACCAGTTCACGGGTGCGCTGCTCGACCTGCGACTCCAGGCTGGCGTTCAGGGCGCGCAACTGCTCCTCTGCCTGTTTGCGTTCGGTGATCTCCATCTTCACCGCCACATAGTGGGTGACATTGCCGCTTGCATCATGCACCGGGGAGATATGCGCCTCCTCCCAGTAGATCTCACCATTCTTGCGCTTATTGGTCAGTTCACCCGACCAGTCTTCGCCTCGTGCCAGAGTCTGCCACATATCCCGATAGGTGGCCTCGGGTGTCAGACCGGACTTGAGGATACGCGGGTTTTCGCCCTTGACCTCATCCTCGGTATAGCCGGTCGCCTCGGTGAAGTGCTGGTTGATATACTCGATGTCGCCATTGCGGTTGGTGATCACTACTGAGGTCGGGCTCTGTTCGATGGCGATACTCTGGATGGTCAGGCGCTGCGCGGCCTGTTTCTGTTCGGTAATGTCTCGATAGACGGTCAACAGATAACAGCGCTCATTCTCCTGAAAGGGCAGCACCGTGACATGTACCTGCATCAGCGAGCCATTCTTGCGCCGATGCACCGCCTCGAAGTCGCCGTAATGGATCTTAGTCAGATCCCTGAGGCGCCGGCGGATCGCCTCGCTGGACTCACCCTCCTGGTAGGCCTCGATCGGCAACTGGGCAAACTCTGCGGCACTATAGCCGAGCTGGCGGTGCGCGGTGGCATTGAAGGTGACCGGCAGGGTGGTTTCCGGATCGATCATCAGCACCCCTTCCGGCAGCAGTTCAAACAGCCGATCGACCTGGGCCTGCGCCTGCTGTGCCTCCAGCTCACGGCGGCGGCTGCGCTCCCAAAACAGGAATAACGCACCACTGAGCAGTGCCAGCAACAGGCCACTGATCAGCGTCAGGGTAGGCAGGGCCGTCTGGTATTCATCCAGTACCTGCCGGGTCGGCCAGATCTTCAACTGCCAGTCACACCCGCCGCTCTCGAAGTGGATATCATGAAACGGTTGTTGGTGTGAACCGGCCGGTGGCCGCTTGCCATGCTGGAATAGCGCCTCCCCCCCACATGAGACCTGTATCCCATAACCGCGTTCGATCAGCGCCCCGGCCAGGAACTCCAGCAATTCATCGGTACGAAAGGCAGCGGCCAGATAGCCGTCATGCTGCCCGTTGACATACAACGCCCGCAGCAACAGCATTCCCTGCCCACCAAGCAACAATTCGAATTGCTCGGTAAAGACCGGCTGATGGTTGCGACGCGCCCGCTCCAGGCCACGACGGCGTACCGGCTCCTGGCTTTGGTCAAAATCAAACAGTCGCACCGTCTGTTCAGGCGGATAGACCCACTTGATCCGCCCGTCCGGATCCAGCCAGCGGATCCCCAGATAGCCGCCCGGCATATCGTGCAGATAGGCCTGCACATCAGCCTTCCACTGGTGTTGCGGTGTACCACCGGCGATCTCCCAGCGCAGCGCCATGCGTTCGATGCCGTTGACCCGCTCATTCAGGTTGGCCTCAAAGAACTGACCCAGGCGGCTGGCCTGCACGGCCGTCAAGTTGGCGATCTGCCGGTCTTCCAGGCGCTGCAGGGTATCCCACAGGAACAGGGTCAGACCCAACAGGCCGACCACACTGGCCAGGCCGGCCCAGGCGAGGATATTGCTGACCTCACTGGCCAGGCGATGGTGGGCCAGCACCAGCAGGCCGAAGCCGAGCAATAGTTGGCCGATTGCCGCATACACCGCCATCTCGCTGAACGGCCACCACGGATAAAGCATGTGCAGATCGACGGCATAATCCATCAAACCCATGCCGCCGAGGATCAGCAGAACACTGGCACACCCGCCAGCCAGGTAACCACAACAGGTACGATTACTGCGGCTGAGCGCCAGCATACCGAATGCCATCAGGGCAAAGGCCGGCACAGCGGCGGGGATCCAGCCAGCCAGGGCGGGGGCGGGGGCGGAAGGTGGTACTACCCGTGTCACGGACTGATCCAGCACCAGGATCAGGATACTCATCCCCAGCAACAGGAGCGCCCCGATGGCGGACAGATTATGGCGCTGGTAGGTGTAAGCCACCACACTGCCACCGGCAACCAGAAAGGCCAGCGCGCTATTGAGCGAGGTCAGTAGTTGATCATCATATAGCAGCAGCCCATATAGCCAGGAGAGCGCCAACAGGATGACCAGCACTCCCACCAGGCGGGAGAGCCGGATAAACCACTCAAAATAGTTTTGCTGCATGTCGGCGATGTTGGCTCATGGGGCGCGATGATAGGGAGTCGAGCTTAATACTTCCGGATACTATCATAAACTCTATAGATATGTTTCCTATTCGTAAAATTTTGCCACTTTCGATGGCAACGGATCGACGTATTGCACCATTGATCCAGATCAATAGGTAAGCCTGTAAATCTGAGTTATACTGTCGGGCTTTCTTTTCCGGTATGACACACCCTATATTCCCGCAAGAGGTACATCATGCAGATCCAGGAACCACATCACGGTCGCTTGAACAATGGGCTGACCTTTCTGGCGCTGGGTTTTCGCCCCTTCTTTCTCTTTTCGGGGATTGCCGCCGTCGTGCTGATGGTGCTGTGGCTGATCGCCCTGATGGGCAAGCTGACCCCCCCGGCCTACTACGGCATGATCCACTGGCATGGCCATGAAATGATCTTTGGCTACTCGGCGGCAGTGGCCGGCGGCTTCCTGCTGACCGCCGCGCGCAACTGGACCGGGATCCAGACCCTGCGCTACTGGCCACTAGGCGGACTGGCGCTGGTGTGGCTGCTGGCGCGCCTGTTGCCGTGGCTGACCGTGCCCGGCTGGCTGATAGCCCTGGTCGACAGCCTGTTTCTGCCGCTGCTGGCGCTGGCGCTGGCCTTTCCGCTGTTCAAGAGCCGCCAGAAACACAATATCCCGCTGGTCTTCCTGATCCTGGCGATGGGGCTGGGCAATATCCTGGTGCATCTGCAACTGCTCGGCTGGGTGCCAGGCCTGTTGCCGATCGGCAATGCGCTGGGGGTCGCGATGATCGTGACCCTGCTGGTGGTGATGGGGGGACGGGTGATCCCGTTCTTTATCGAACGCGGCCTGCCCGGCGCCCAGATCAGAAAGTGGGCGATCGTCGAACGGCTGGCCGTGCCGAGCATGATCGCCTACGTGCTGGCCTACAGCCTGTTTCCCGAGAGTATTATCACCGGCATCGTGGTCGCCGCCACCGCCGTGGTACAGGGCTGGCGCGTGGCCGGCTGGTACCAGAAAAAAATCTGGTCCGTCTCGCTACTGTGGGTACTGTGGCTGGGTTACAGCTTTCTGGCGCTCGGCCTGGCAATCCAGGCGCTGGGCGCCTTCGGCCTGATCCCGACCCTCTACTCCCTGCACATCCTGACCGTTGGCGGGATCGGGGTGCTGACGCTGGGAATGATGGCGCGCGTGGCGATTGGCCACACCGGTCGCCACATGCAGGCCCATCCGGCCATCAGCTGGGCCTTTGCCTTGATCGTCGTTGCCGCCGTGGTGCGTGGGGTATTGCCAATGCTGCTGCCCGAATACTACCTTTGGTGGCTGAAGATCGCCGGCACCCTGTGGATCGCTGCCTTTGCCATCTTTGCCTGGATCTATACCCCGATGCTGATCAAGCCACGGGTGGATGGGCAGGAAGGGTAATTAAGACAGGGACGGGGTATAAGGTACGAGTGACGAGGGAATGTGCCCGCATTGCGGGCAGTTCTATCCCAAACATTTCATAAATTCGCGCGATGATCGCGCAGGATATTGATTGTTCAGTGCATTTACCGAAGGAG
>OBJA01002306.1_pt1 | contig 11208 bp, 11 predicted proteins | sample 1519751 | NCBI WGS metagenome assembly OBJA01 (sample SAMEA3881238, study PRJEB22517) | soil metagenome | biome: lake sediment; feature: soda lake sediment; material: sediment, water from around vicinity | place: India | collected 2013-12-23 | depth 3 m
AATAATCTTTTTACCCGTAATACCCCGTTGTCCATAGTCTTACAAAAATAGCCATGAACCACTTTTCTCAACAACCATCTCCTGTAATAAAAATCACTTAAGAAGAAGAAAAGAGACTGTCTTTTGACAGCCTCTCGCCGGTGGATACCTATGTTCTTTTACTCTTGCTCTGCTAAGTCTCGGAATTTATCGTTGTCTTACTTACTTTCTCTAATGCGTCGCCCAAGAAAGACCATTAAACAAATTGAAAATAAGATAAAGACCAAAGCAATAATCTGGGTCAGAACAAATGGTCCAATTAGGCCGGAGTGTCGCCTATCAAAATCCAATAAGAACCGAACCAGCGAGTGAGCAAAGATCACTCTGAGAAAAGCATATCCGTGATAACGGGGATCATTTGACCACTTAATTGCTAACGGCAAAATTATTAAGGAAAACCCAACCTCATATAACTGAACCGGGTGCACTGGTTCGGACAAACCCGGGAATCGGACACCCCAGGGGAGATCTGTCGGAGTTCCATATAACTCCCCATTCATAAAGTTACCCAGCCTCACAAAGATATGTCCCACCGGAATGGAAGGGGCAATGGCATCGGCCATCTGCCAGTAAGAGAATCCGAACTTCTTTACCCAAAAAATGCCCAAGACCATGACTGTAATAATAGCGCCGTGAGACCCCAATCCTCCACGATCAATCCTAAATATCTCCCAGGGCGATGCCATAAAGTATGGTAAGTTTACGAGAACATATCCAAGTCTGGCTCCAACAATAATTCCGATAACACACCGGAGCAGTATATTATCAACCTGGTCGCCTGGCAAACCATATCGGTCAGTATTACGGCGGGTTAACTGATATCCAATAAAGACCGCCAGCGCAGCAAAGATTCCATACCAATGAACTTCTATTGAACCCAAAGAAAATGCGATACGATTCAAAATCTACCTTCTTTCCTTGTTGATCCCTCTAATAATATAACAGATATTATATGGTTATTGTTCCCATAAAACTACAATATAAACGACAGACGGGATCATTGGGTTCATAATTGGCAAATAAATGGTGCTTTTATGGTTTCTGGTAAGACGAAGAATTCCAATCGTTATCCATAGAAAAGTCGTCTAGCCACAAAAGACCTCCGTCAGACTCCGTCCCACCCATTTGGAAGTAGGGCCTTAACATCCAACCATTCCAAGCTTCAACGCAATCCACTGTCTGATTCGTCAGATGGAGATTCCTGTCCTCTCCAATTAATTCTCCATCAACATATACCTGGAAAATTGCATCTGAGGCATCCGCACCTGTCTGTGTTTTAATACCAACGATATACTCATGCCACCCTTGACCTGCCATTGCCTGAAGATCATATTCTACCATTGCTCCTCCCGGTGCCCACGGTTGGGATCCCTCTGCCATTTCTCCTAAACTGAACCCATTCTTTCCAATATAACCTGTCCAGGGAGCAGGAGAGTTTTCATCCAAGCGCTTAACTCTAGAAGCCTTAGTTTTAGCAGTACCTTCACCCCATTTGAAGTCTTCATCCAACTTCATCCACCAACGGTAGAAATACCATCTCCCATCGATGATAGTTCCTAATCGTATAGCCTGGCGAATCCCAACACCTGATTGCTGATTACCATTGTCGTTACCGATTACATGAATCTGAATACACCGATTACCGCTATGAGCATCGTCTATTGTGACTATCTGAGTATTCGGTTCGCAACCGCCAACTGCAGGGTGTTCCGCCTCACAATCCCAGGTAAAATAGCTCTCTGACGGCACGTTTGGAGTCGTTGGAGTCGTCGGAGTCGTCGGGTTTGAAGGAGTTGTTGGATCCAATTCGCTACTACCACACCCACTTAAGATTATAGATACCATTACAAAACAACAGAGTATAAGAGAATAAGCTTTCATTAATTAACCTCCTCTTGGTTTTACTAGCAAACAATACTTTGCGCAAGCCAAAAGTTAGTATACAACTATTTTTACAATTATAATAGTGTTGATTCGTCTCAATGAAGCAAATGGGACTTTTTTTCCAACAAATTTTATAGTCCCATCTTGCACTCCAATCCTCAAAATAATGAACAGCGCCTTTAAGCGTCTATTTCTTTCCTATTAAAAGACTCAGACTCTCCGATTTCGCAATAATGAATAGCGCCTTTAGGCGTCTATTTCATTCATATTAAGAAACTCAGGCTCTCCGTTCTTATAATAATTAAACTGTCCTTTTAGGACAGTTTAATAGTAAATATCTTAATACATGTTGTTCATCGCATAGTAAACTTCTCATACTTTTTTTGCACTAATGGCCTCTTGCGCTCCATTCCATGCGCCGGGATGAATACGGAACATCCTGTTCTCAATAGTCGTTTCAAGCTGTCGACCATCTGTCGCTTATCTTCATAAACAAACGGTATAACTATACCAGGTAAAAATCCAGTCATCGCACTGCCTACTAACGCAATTTCACTATCCACGATAACACTGATTGAGCCAAATGTATGCCCAGGCGTATGCATAATATACGCGTTGAAGCCCAATGGATTCAAGTCCAATGTATCATCAACCAGGAGATCAGGATTTACCGGATGGTATTTAAAAAAACGCTGAGCCCGTCGGTTAAATGCCTCCATAATCCTCTCGGATATAAAGAAGCTTTTGCGAGAAAACGGACTTTCTCCCTGAACGAGATAACTCGACTCCATCCGATGTACAATAATTTGTGTCTGATACTTCTCTTTAATCTTTGACGCATTGTCCGCATGATCAAAATGGGTATGGGTTAGGATAAGTGCAACCAGCGATCCTTCATGCACACCAAACACTTCTAGAATTCTTTGTAGTTTATTCCAACTTCTCTTAACTCCCGTATCAATCAAAAGGTACTTGTTATCTTTAGATATCAAATACGAGCCACTATAGCTCCCCAGAAGACGTGTCACTCGGTAATCTCCCGATGTTCGCCATTCATATAACCTCACACCGAAACCTCCTTTGCCGTCTATACACTAGTTCTTTAGTGATAGTCGGAGAATATGCTCCGGTCTGTTCATGCTCTTCATCACGCGCTTTATGATTGTCAGATCAATCTGAATTAAGTTTGTGATATTGTTGTCTCTGCCAAAGGATCTTATCTCAAAAAGCAACTGCTTCTCTCCCAACGCTGTAGAAAGAGATGGGAAAAAGCTCCCAGTCTTAGAGGCAATAATTAGTCCAAGTTGACCAGTGGAATTCATCTCAAAATATAGACCCTTGTAGTGATGTGTATCAACATCAATAACGTTGACCCCACCAGCTATAAGACCGTTTTTAATTCGCTCCACAGCACTAAGCTTTGCAGCTCCCACAAAGGAATAGTACTGATAGCGCCTACCGAAACCATTTTTAACTATAAAATCCCATAGCCCAAATGCATTCATCATTGCCACTCCTTTAAAGGCTAACCCAATAATCTAATCTCAGTATTTTTCTTCTGCCTGGACTTCATTATAATCGATTGCCGCTTCAAACTTAAGACCGAATGCGTCTCATTAAATCCAGTGAGACAACAAAACCCCCTTTTTCGTACTACGAAAACAGGGGGTTGTGTCACTTTGGTATATTATACCATTTGTGTGCTCAATCTTCTTTTCTTAAATTCTGCAGAATCGAATCATCCAGCACCGTTCCTTTAGGACCTGCCACCGACACCTTTAGTCTCTTTAATCCACGACTTAAAACCTTCGGCACCTGCTCTCGCGAATTTTCCAACTTGGCGAGATACATTTCGGCATCATCAATCCATTCCAGATCATATAATGTTTTTAAAGCTGCTGTATATACCATCACCTTTAAGGACTCCCCCCTGAGCTCCAAACGTTTATGTTCCTTTTTGAGGATATACTCCTCCTCCTGTTTGGGAATGCCCTCTTCTGCAATAGACTCCAACAACTGCAGCGTCTTTGATAAGGCATTGCCCGCCTCTTCGGGGAGCGTCTGGAAGTAGATCTTAAACGCCGGAGCCACAGTCTGCTCCGTAGCGTTATAATTGACATCAACGTAATAAACCAAACCATTGCGTTTCCGTAGGACTTCAGTGAGTTTGTATTGGAGGTACTTTTGAACAAAAACCATCGAGAAGAATCCTTCTTCTTCCATGTTAGGCGCAATAAAACCCATACATACCAGAGTTGAATTATCATGGGCTAAAGTATAGTCAAAGGTTCTACCATCTTCATGGTTAGGAGACTGCGCTGCGGCTTGTTTGACTTCTTTTTGAAAGTTCTTCCCCGTTGGACGCCGCAGAAATGATTCCGGTAATTTGCTTGACGTGGAAATCATCATATTATTGGGTCGAAAAACACTCCGAAAACACTTGTTGACATCAGCGATGTTAAAATTATGTTCCCTATTATATACAAGATAATAAGGATGCTCCGAACCATATAGTCTCAAAGCCAGTTTCTCCACCGCAGGCATTAATGGCTCCTGTGGTGCGAACTTCTTATACAGAACCAATGAGTTACAGAAATCGTATAGCATAATGGCGTCCATACGAAGAATATCGTCCAACTCTTTATAGAAACCTTCTATGTTCCGCCTTGACACTTCAAAGTTAAAGATCGACATCTCGGCATACGTCCGATGAAACACCGCTGAGGCACTGGTCTCATAGCGGAAAATGTAATAAAGCAATTCATTTGTAAGACCCATCAACCCAATTTTGCCTTTCGAGTCATGGGTGTATCCCGACTTCACAATTAACGTGACATACTGGATTGGCTCATTATTATCTGTCGTCGATTTCGGATAAACAATGGTTAACCCGTCATCACGCAACTCCACTGAGGAAGCGACTGCTTTAAAACCAGCTGAAGCAGATGCTAACAACACTGTTAACAGAACCACAAGATATACTCTTTTCTTTCGTATCATTTTAATCGCTCCTACATCTCATTGCTCGCACCATTTCTTGACGTGTCACAAAAGTCTCCTTTGTCATAAGAAAAGTCGAAATGTTGCTAATTACATGAGGCGATTTCATTATCGATAGCCTAAACATAGTAAAACATTATATATTGTACCTAAATCTTACAGAAGGCAATATGAAACTCATTTACTTAGCATTTATAACGATCTTATAGGGTTTATTCCCCTCCAAGTTTTTCTCAACAAACCGCTTAAAGTCTCGTGATGAAAGACCAGCAATTCTGGAGAGTTCTTCTTGGGTTATCTGTGTAGGGTCGAATAAAGAATAGAAGTAATAGTCATTTAATGAGAGTGGATTATAATGTAGTGTTTGGTAAGAACGACTCATTGCATCAGTCACGTTTTTCAAGAATTTACTAAAGTTCTTCGTCTTCAAATACCTGTAATATCTTTGTAAATTCTTCTCATGCCAAGCATTCATCTGAGAATTATATTCCTCATGAGGATCCCTGTAGGTGAATACGAGATAAAATCGGTCAGAGTAGTTAAATAAACCTATACCATAATCCAACGGCCTATCTGTCAGGTTGTCATATTGTCTAGTCTCGTATTCCAATATATAAGGCAAAATCTTAGCCACCAGTAAATCCTTGTCTTTTAAACCACCAAGATCGAAACTATATAATAGTTTATACTTTTCTCCTTGTAAGTAATCATCAGTAACTATTTCATGTTTAGTTTTATTGCTCTTAACTACAGGCAACTCTTCCATTTTGCTTTTGTCATCTGGAAGACCAGATATATACTTTTGAAGCTCTTTCGGGTCGAACGAACCAGTGACAATAATTGTCATTCTATCGAGATGGTAGAACCGCCTATGATAGTCAATAAGCATTTCTCGATTTATTGCGCTGACATCATAATCATACTTTTGGTCTGTCATTTCATTCAAATACATCCAAGTTGCAGAACCAGGCGATTTACGGATAGCCTTCTCCACGGTAACGATCTTCTTCTCCAACTTCACATCTTCCGCCCGAAGACCAGGATTTAGGATAAGGTCTAAGTATAAGATGAACGCCTCCATAAAGTGATCTTTAGGCACTTCCATATGATAATCAGTCATCTCAAGCCATGTACCGCCATTATATGTTCCACCGAGATCATCGACCCGCCGATGAAACTCCTCAGAAGAATACTGGTCGTTTCCTCGATAAATCAGATGTTCCAACAGATGGGATATGCCCATCTCTTCTTTTGTTTCATTGATAAACCCCGCCGGAATGACAAACCGAGCCGCAACTGTATCGGCAGCTGGCATAATACGATAAATAAGCCGAACTCCATTTTTCAAAGTCCGTCTCTCATAGTCAATTCCCTCAGCAGATCCTGACGATGCGAATAACATCCCCAGAAGTAATAAAAGTCCAAATCGCCGCATTAACAATTTTAAATCACCCTTTAGTCAAAATGAGCTTCTCAGGTAGGCAATCGAAGCGTAGTCTGTATTTCTCCCCTGTCTTAAACTTTAACATTTTCCACCGCTTGAGTGGTTTTCCTTCTTTTTCCACAAAATTTAGATCGAAATCTTCATCTATAAAAAGAAGGTCTTCTGGATCATTGTATATTCCGTTATCGTTCGTATCCACGATAGCAATGCGGTATTCGTCTTGTCCCGCAACAATCACTCCGGTCAACCAGGTCCTGGCGGCTAAAAATAGACAGTCATCTAATCCAGCGCGGACAACAACCAAGTAAGGAAGATCAAACTGTATAGTTCTTTCAATAGTTATATTTCCTGTTGTATACTTTACCCTGAACCCGACTGGTATAGGAGAATAGTAAACACTTCCGCCCACATAACGATCGCTTTTAAATATTAAGTAAGGACTCTCTTCAGCAAAATCTCCATCTGCGTCAGAATCCACCCAGAACATCTTCTCTTCCGCCTCGAAATCTACGAGGATACCGTATTCTTTAGGCGGGATTCCCAATTGGGTCTGTCCGTAATATAAAACTTTAGCGTTAGTATCCGGCGGTACGGCTATCTGAGGATGCCCTTCAACCTTCACCATCTTTATCTGATACTTGCTCCCATTCTCGCTACTTTTATTCCTCTTGAAGCGTGGCGTGTCCTTATGTACGGGTTGGAGATGGACTTCTTGAATAATCTCATCAGCAAACAAAAGAGTATTGTAGACAATAATTGCCACAAACAAAAACATCCATCTATACAGCTTCCTCACGACGCCACCTCCAGCTGATCTACGACTTGTTTCTATATATTTATCCAGAAGCGCACAAAAAACCTGCAGAGACTTTTTTCACTAACATAAGGCCAAGCTACCTTCGGTCGCTTGGCCTTTATTCAAACCCGCGGAAACGCGGGTTATATTATTTCGTTGTTCATCCTCAGTCATTCCCCACTCGTTTGAACACACTCAGTAAAATTTTGAAGCTCAGACTCTCCGAACTTTTGCTTTATTGTACCCAAAATAGATATAAAGGATTCATGAAATCACCTTATTTATATTATTCGATCTTTAGATTTATTTTCGTTACCTATTTACATAGATTTAACCTTCTTCATATACTGCAGAATACACAGTGCTCCATATCCTCTACCCTCAATTGTAAATCCATTTTTCCAGGTTGAAGTCTTGTTCAAGATGTCTCGTCATAAGAATTGGATATAACCCAATTTGAGGGGGACATCTGATGCACGATTACATTATTGAAGTTCGTAAGCTCGGGATGAAGTATCATTCCTTGAACGGAGAAACCATCGCCCTAAAAAACATCGACCTTACGGTGGAGAAAGGAGAATTCATCTGCATTGTCGGTCCCAGTGGTTGTGGTAAATCAACTTTACTTTCACTAATATCTGGACTAATCTCACCTACATCCGGGCAAGTTCTAATCCACGGTCAACCAGTAGTAGGAATGTCAAGCAAGGTTGGGTATATGCTTCAAAAAGACTACCTTTTTCATTGGCGGAGTATTATGGAGAATGTTCTTTTGGGTCTCGAGATTCAAAACTCCCTTAAAAAGAAAGGTAGAGATTTTGCCCTGCAACTATTAAAGACCTATGGACTTTTTGATTTTAAGGACAAATACCCTAGCCAACTCTCAGGCGGAATGAGACAACGTGCAGCTCTTATACGAACGCTGGCGGTCCAACCAGAAATTCTCCTACTGGATGAAGCGTTCTCCGGTTTGGATTACCAAACTCGTCTCGCTGTAACAGAAGACATATACGAGATCATAAAGAAAGAAGGAAAGACCGCAATACTTGTCACCCATGATATAGCAGAAAGCATCAGCATGGCAGACCGTGTAGTCGTCCTCTCCAAAAGACCCGCTTCACTCAAGCAGATCCATGAGATTAGGCTCAGTTGCCAACGGCGTACACCTATATGTTCCCGAGACGCACCCGAGTTCAGACAATACTTCAATCAGATCTGGAAGGAGCTGGACGTTCATGTATAAAAATCAGCAACTAGCGGTCACTACTGAGCAAAAAGCTTTTTTGGCACAGGTTAGACAGCGTAAAATAACTATTATTTCCGTACAAATCGCCCTGGTTATTCTTTTCTTTGTCTTCTGGGAATTATTAGCCCAATTTAAACTCATTGATTCTTTTATTACCAGCCAACCATCCCGGATTCTCCAAACGTTAGTTAACCTATACAAGGAAGGCCAATTATTTCACCACATCGGAATCACTTGTTTGGAGACAATAATCGGCTTTATTCTTGGAACAATTATCGGAACCATAATTGCCATAGTACTATGGTGGTCAGACTTTCTCTCAAAAGTCATCGAACCTTACCTGGTGATACTAAACAGCTTGCCTAAGATTGCTCTTGGCCCAATCTTCATTGTCTGGATCGGCGCGGGGCCCACAGCAATTATCGCCATTGCACTTGCAATTTCTTTAATTGTAACTGTATTAGAGGTGCTTAACGGTTTTCTAGCCGTAGACCAAGACCTGATCAAACTAGTGAAAACATTCGGTGCCAATCGATATCAAGTACTTACCAAAGTAGTGCTTCCATCTACATTCCCCAATATTGTTAATGCGCTTAAGATTAATGTCGGCCTCTCTTGGGTTGGTGTAATCGTCGGCGAATTCCTAGTCTCCAAAGCCGGTTTAGGTTACTTGATTGTCTATGGTGGTCAAGTGTTCCAACTAGATCTGGTAATGACCAGTGTTTTGATCTTGGCTGCGGCAGCTGCTTTAATGTATCAAGGAGTTGTTTGGTTAGAAAAGTTATTGATTAATGCCTGACTTACTTCTGTTCCTCACCGCACCCATGCTTTTCGCATATTCTATAAAAAACAATGCAATACCCGAGGAGCAAAGGAGGAGGCAGTTTATGAAAAAGGTAGTTTTGTTATCGCTATTGGTCCTGGCACTTGTTTTGACGCAAATCGGTTTTGTCCAAGAATTAGTTACTGTTCGTTTAAACGAAGTGACGCGTTCCGTCTTTTATGCGCCGCAATATGTCGCTTTGAACCTTGGTTTCTTCAAGGATGAAGGTTTAGCAGTTGAGTTAACTACCGGCCAAGGCGCGGATAAAACTATGACCGCCGTTCTATCAGGCCAAGCCGATATTGGTTTCGCTGGTCCGGAGGCCGTCATCTATGTCTATAATCAAGGTAAATCCGATCATGCCGTTGTCTTTGCCCAGTTAACTAAACGAGACGGGTCATTTCTTGTTGGAAGAAAACCTGAGTCAAACTTCAAGTGGAGTAGTCTCCGCGGAAAAAGTATTATCGGCGGGCGCAAGGGCGGCGTTCCTGAAATGACTTTAGAGTATGTTTTGAAGAAGAACGGTTTAACTCCGAATAAAGATGTAAATGTTGACACAAGCATTCAGTTTGCATTGATGGCAGGCGCTTTCATCGGCGGCAAAGCCGACTATGTCACACTCTTCGAACCTGTGGCCTCTTTACTGGAGAAAGAAGGCAAAGGATTTATTGTCGCCTCTGTTGGAGCTGAAAGCGGCGAGGTTCCTTATACCGCCTACTTTGCTAAAAAAAGCTATATACAAAAGAACCACACGATCATTCAGAGATTCACCAATGCCATCTACCGCGGTCAACTTTGGGTAGAAAACCACTCTCCAGAAGAGATCGCTCTCGCCATAAAACCTTCTTTTCCAGATTCCGATGAATCCCTCTTGATCACTGTTGCCAAACGGTATAAAGGGCAAGACACCTGGAATAAGAGTCCCGTTTTAAAACGTTCCGCTCTAAATCGCCTACAGTTTATCATTAATCTTGCCGGCGAGCTTAATAAAAAGGCCCCCTATGAGGCAATTGTAACCACAACCTTCGCCGATAAAGCAATTACAACAGTCAAGTAACTGTAAGCTTTTTTACCATCCAAATAATAAGATCAATTAAGGAAACAAACGCTACAACCATTTTTCTGAGCTTCATAAGAACCATAGAAGCCTTTAGCGTCTGTTTACACCTATTAAGATTTAAAGGCTATCCATTCCTAAATCAGAAAACCCGGCTGAATCAGACTAAACTGCCGGGTTTTTTGCTGTTTTGAACAAGAAGCGGAGGTTAATAGAAGACTCCCCTAGCAATTAATCTGCTATTATCCATCATAATGATTTCTACATACCGGAAAGCGACTTTCACACTGTGAAATTTACTTACATTTACCTAACATTATCTTTACAAATACCTTCGCAGGATTATATAGTTAATATAAAGCTGACATCGATACTTCAATTTCGGGAGGGCCATCATGGATGCTTATGCCAGAGAATACGCCGTTTATCCCATCAGCGTCGTCGCCAAGCTAACAGGCCAAAGCCAAAGACAGATCCGCTATTACGAGAGTGTCGGACTGGTAGAACCCCTACGTTCAACCGGAAACCAAAGATTGTATTCTCCAGATGACGTTGACACATTGTTGGCTATCAAGGCGCTTTTAGACAAGGGCCTAAACCTACAAGGGATTAAGTTTATTCTCGGGTCTCATCCGTCTCTTAACGGTCTCGAGTCAAAGATTTGGCTTCCTCAACTGGATCACGGAACTATTTTAAACAGCTTACGGCGAGGACAGCCGTTGGAAGAGACCGAGCATTCGACGAATCAACTGACTTTATACCAATTGTTACAACGCCGCCACGAACGTCAACAGTAAGACTCCGGACAAATCCGGAAATACAGGAGGTGAGTCCACGTCCAAGAAAAAAACGGTACGTTCCGCCACATACAGCGAGCTATATTACACGAGGAGTGATATTAATGGAAAGAGAAGAGATG
>OBJA01002307.1_pt1 | contig 11206 bp, 19 predicted proteins | sample 1519751 | NCBI WGS metagenome assembly OBJA01 (sample SAMEA3881238, study PRJEB22517) | soil metagenome | biome: lake sediment; feature: soda lake sediment; material: sediment, water from around vicinity | place: India | collected 2013-12-23 | depth 3 m
GACAATAAGGCCTTGATGAACACTTTACTTTAACCAAATAGCCTCCTCGATAGTCGGGGCGGTTCATATACCAAACCTCCGATACGCAGTCCTAGGTGTTTAGCCCCAAGGTGTCCTCCGTTCGAGATACGTGTCGAGCCGCTCACCGTCTGGCTCCAAGGGCACGAGCCCAATTCGCGAAGTGCTCACCCTGTGTTGACCTACCCCCCAGAACAAAAGAAGAGGAAATTGCACAAGCAAAAGAATCTCCTCTTCGTTCTGGTAATCATCGCGATCTTTATATGCATGTGGCTTGATAATACTCTCCATTCACCGCTACTTTGGGGGATTACCGTACACAATACGTCCAAATAAAAAATGAACAAATGAGCTCTTCCCCATCGTAACCCCTCCCTTCAATCCAGAATAGTTGTAAGTTTCGCCAGTACCTCATCGACAATTATTGTCGCCAGACTTTCTACCTTGCGACCATTGCGTGATCCAATATCCAGTGCGCGCGGTTGATCGCAGCGAATCACGCCTGTTGTTTGAGTGCCAGCACCCATGAGTGACACGGCGAATCCGGCTGTTCGGGCAAAGCTGCCATCGGTTGTGATCGGCAGAACTATGGGTGTTTTTGTTAGTCGATTAAACGCACCGGGTGAAATAATCAGTACCGGACGCATTCCACGTTGCTCATGACCCGAAGCAGGATCAAGCGAAACGAGATAAATATCCCCGCGCTCCATCAAAGCAGCTCATGGCCCACAGCGGGAGTATCCAGCCATTCCCGATCTTTGGTAGTTAACTCGGCCGATGGATCACACTGTGCCAGCAGCTCTTCAAGCATGTAATGTGGCCGTTTTTTTGGTTCTACCACGAGTCTGCCATTATCAATGGTAATGCCGACTGTTGATCCGGCTGACAGGTGTAGAACATCCAGAAGTGCAGGTGGAACGGCCAGCATGATAGAGCCGCCGACTTTGCGAAGATTAGTAGTGTGCATCTGGTGCCTCCTTTTAATTATATTTAAGTATAATATCTTCGCAATCTTACTTCAATACTTTCAGTTCACCACAAGGTGGGACTAAACATCTAGTGCATCTAAGGGAACACATAAATGAAATCCTTTCGTTGTAGGAAAGCACCATGATCGGGGTCGAGTCTACACCCATGATCGCGCATGGCCGGGGTCAGGTCCAGTATCAAGAAAATATAAGTATAGTAAGCGTTATTGATTCTGGCTCTGACTTTGAAGGCCTGAAAGACAGCCATTTTGTCATTGCGGTATGCTAAAAGTGCGAAGCAATCTACCTCGAAACTCAGCCTTTCCACATTTGTGGTAAGATGATGATAGTGAGTATTTTGGCAAGCGTGGAGGTCATCATGAATACTTCAACATCTATTCGCATTGATCAGACGTTGTATGAACAGGCACGCAGCGAGGCCTTGGTTGAGCACCGTACCATCGCCGGTCAGATCGAGTACTGGGCCAGGGTGGGGCGTGCTGCACTGGATAATCCTGATCTGCCGGTGAGTTTTATCGCTGAATCGCTGGCTTCGATGGCTGAGCCTCGCAGCGAGGCTACAGATTTTGTACCCCGGTCGGCCGCTGATGGATTACGGGGTTAGGCAAACCCGGAGATTCGCCCGTGCCTACAAGAAGCTACACGATAATGTAGCGCGGGATGTCGATGCTGCGATTGAGGTCGTGGCAGCTAAGTCGGCAATAGGTGAGCGCAACAAAGGGGATCTTGCGGAGCGCCTTGTCTATAAATTCCACAGCCAAAATCAGTTATATCTGCTCGGCTACAGTATTGATGAGGCTGTGTATTTGGTGTATCTCGAAGCAGTCGGGCCGCACGAAAATTTCTATCGCGATCTTAAGCATTCATAAGCGAAGGTCTGGGTCAGGTCGATAATAAAGAAAATAGATATAACAAGCGTTATTGATTCTGGACCTGGACCTGATCATTGCAAACCATGCGTTTGCTTCGCGATCATGGCATAACCTTAATCGTTATGTTTCGGTTGGTAAAACAAGCAGTCGCTCGCTGCGCCAAATACGGATCACTTTTATGGCGCCTTTTTCCCTCAGATAAACCACCCTGAAAGGAGCAAAGATAATTTCTCGGATATGGGAGAGTTGGAATTCAGGCACTATTCTGCCCATGTCCGGATGGCTGGTTAAAATCTGAATATGCTCGATTATTTCCCGGGCAAATTTGAAACCAATATCAGGAACACCTTCTTCAATGTAATAACTGATAATGTTTTCCAAGTCATTAAAGGCAGAATTGGAAATGCTGACTTTCATTCGATGCCTAAGCGCTTTTTCGCCTCAGACAATGACATGGTATTGCCCTCTTTGATGTCCATAAGACCTTGGGCGATAGCTTTGACAAAAGCCAGCTCTTCCTGGTTTTTTTCATATTCATCAAGGTCTTGCACTACGGCCACCCCCCGGCCACGACTGGTTAAAAGAATGGGTCTGTGAGTTTCTTTAACTTGGCTTACAACGCGACCCGGATTGACTTTTAAATCCGAAAGGGGAATTACATCTTCAGAGAACTTGATTGTCATGACTGCCTCCAGAATGTTTTGACCAGTTTATAGCACCTGTTAATAGCACCTGTCAAGAAACATAAAGTTGGATTTCAGTGAAGTGGTCAGGGTCAGGTCGAGAATGAACATGATCGAGACCAGGTCCAGAATCAGGAAAATAAGTATGACGAGTGTTATTGATTCGGGACCTGACCTTTTGATTCACAGCAGCCGATCATGCCCGTTTCTTCAAATCATGGCGCGCGACGAATCGCGCCAGACATCCATCAGGATCAAGAGAGCGGCGATGGTAACGAAGACACTGGATTGCTTCGTCAGCTGCGCGTCCTCGCAAGGACGGTTTTCTCCTTGTCAAAGGAATACAAAAAATACCGTCATAGCGAATCTGATTTGTCATCGCGAGACCCATAGGGTCGTGGCGACCCAGTAGATTGGAAAGCTATCGGTAGCCTTAAACAGGAGCAAATCCATTGGCAATGCTACTTGACTCGCTATGCAGCTCAGCAAGATGTACTGCAGTATATTTCCATGCTTTATAACAGCCATCGATTGCATTCATACTTGGGCTACAAAAGTGAATCCCCCGGGGCGATTCAGTTGTGATTGCGAAGCGAACCACGAGATGGACCGGTCAAGGAAGCCTCGATCGGGAAGCTGCTATTCCCAGTAATACTCTTCCACCTTTTCTGCTTCCATGCTGTAGCCGCTCACTCCCAGCTCCGAGTTTGCGCGTACCAGACTTATAGTACCGCTGACCCATACCGAGCTCATCGATTGAAATCCCTGGACGGGAGGATTGGATTTTACGTGGATGATCTGATTCGCGGGCGGTGGGGGAGTGTGAATGCATGCGCCGAAATACGGAACCAAAAGGAACTCCCGCAGCCCTTCTTTTCCGCTTTCCAGGGGTACGATGAACCCCGGAATTTTTACCGCGCGGCCTTCTAAGGAAGGAATGGTAGGTGCTTCATCCCAGATCTTGCGCAGCTGATCATACAATGCTTGCACCCGCGGATCGGAATCTGGCAGTGTTGCCAGTTCTGGCAGATTCTGGAAGGATTCCATCGGATCCCAGTCAGGAGGAATCAGTTCGTCCCAGGTAATTTCAGAAAACCGGGCCGCCTGTAACCAGGACGTAGCCCCCCAGCAGAATGCGGCGATCAATCCTTGCAACAGGCGGCGTCTTGGAAGCGAAGTATTAGAGAGTGGTGTATACATAGTATCAAATCCTGGGAGACAGGCCATCGGCTAGCGACAGGCGGTACGCTCGCCAACCTGGTAAAAGGCTCGCGGCCCAGCCGGCTAGCAGCAGTCCCAACAGCAACAGCCATTGCATCGGAGTGGGTTGTCCCAGTTGCAGCGACAAACCGAAGGTCGATTGCAACCAGGGGCCTAAAGTCAGGATGCATGTGGCCAAGGCGGCGATACCTGTAATGATACCGGCCATGGTCAGCAGAATGCCTTCCAGAGCCAAGAGCGCAAGCACGTGGTACAGGCTGGCTCCTACGGCGCGCAGGACGGCGAGTTCGCGGCGCCTTTCGTTCAGACCCGCGAGTACTACGGAAACCAGGCCTGCCATGCTGACCAGGGCAACCAGACCGGACATCAGCAGCAGGGCTCGCTCACCCGCGCCCACTATATCCCAGAGTTCATCCAAGGCGACGCCGGGAAGAATAGACATCAGCGGCTCGGCGGCGAAGTTGTTTACCTGGCGCTGTACAGAGAACACTGCAGCGCGGTTTTGCAGACCCATCAATGCAGCGGTGACGCTTTTGGGCCGCAGATCCATCTTGCGTGTTTCTTCCGGGCCGATATGCAGGCCAGGCAGAGGCACTCCCGTGATCCAGTCCACATGGATCGCCTCCATGGCCTCCAGACTGATATGAACTGTGCGGTCGACCGCCGTTCCCGTGCGTGCAAGGATGCCGGTGATCGTAAAGGGTTTGTCCGCATGATCAGCTCCAAAATTCACCTTGCCAGTGCCATGCGCCAGGGTAATGCGCTGATTGATCCGATAACCCAGGCGGTCGGCAACCTCGGCGCCGATCACTGCATCATAGAGATCGCGAAAGCGCTGCCCCTCACGCAACTGCAAAGGCTGCTGCTCACCGTAGCGGAAGTGCTCGAAATAAGCTTGCGTGGTGCCCAGCACAGGAAAACCCTGGTGTGAATCGCCCAATGACAGCGGTACTACCCATGCGACACCGCGCAACTGCTCGAGTGCCTGGACACTGCTCCAGCGAATGTTGTTAGTAGCTGCGCCGACGTGGAAGACCGTATACAGGAGCAGCTGGGTGGAGCCAGTGCGTGCACCGACAATCAGATCGGTTCCGGATACTGCTGAGGTGAAACTGCTGCGCAGATCCGTGCGCACACGCTCGACCCCCAGCAGCATGAAGGTCGACAAGGCGATCGAACAGACCGTTAGCGCCAGGGTAAAACGCCGGTTCCAGGCACTGCGCCAGGCAAGATTGATGAGGTAGCCGCGATTCATACGATAACTTCCCCGTCAAACGTCACCCGGTTGATCGCAGGCAGCGAAACCTGGCGGCTGAAACGTTTGGCAATGCGGCGATCGTGGCTTACCAGCACCAGAGCACTTTCGGTCGCGGTGCAGGCAGGCAGGAGCAGATCAAGGAATGCTTCGCGCCGATCCTCGTCGAGCGCCGAGGTCGGTTCATCGGCAATGATCAAGTCAGGCTCGCCCATGAGGGCACTCGCCGCAGCGACACGCTGTTGCTGCCCAACTGATAGGGTGTGTGCGGGTCGATTCCAGATTTGAGCGCTCAACCCCATCCCTGTCAGCCAGTGTTCTGCCGCTGCACGCAGGTTTCCGGCGTGGCGCACTGCAGCATCACGCCGCTTTGCCGAGAATCGGCAAGGCAACAGCACGTTATCCAGTGCTGTGAGATAGGGCAGCAAATTGAATTGCTGGAATATGTAACCGACATGATCGACACGATGGCGATCCCGTGCGGCTGGGCGAAGGTCACCCCAGTGAGTGTCGAGCAAGGCTATGTAGCCTGTTTGCGGCACTATCACACCGGCTAAGAGTGATAGCAATGTACTTTTGCCACAACCACTGGGGCCATGGAGAAAGATAGTTTCACCTGGCCTCACATGCAGTTCGGCAATGTTCAGACAATCCTCAGCACTACCTGGCCACGCGAAACGCAGATCCTTAAGTTCCAGTAAGTTGCCCGACATGGTTGCGTTCAGTTCATCAAGCTCAATCGCGATGTGCTTGGTTGCAAGACACGCTTGAACTGCCCTTGGGGTGCAGCCACTTGCACATCGATAGTGCGGATGCGAGGATAGGTATCAAACAGCTTGACGTCTATGAAACGAGTTTCTGTGGCTCTGGCGCAGGTGAAAACGATATCCACATTGATGTTGGCATGCTCATCGTCAGTATGGTCGTGCCTCTTTTCATCGTCATCGCCATGACTATGAGGGTGCACCTCTTCCTTTTTTGTGCCGAGACCCAATGCGGAGGATGTGAGATCTACCTTCGAGAGCTTGCATGCTGCGGCGGGATCAGGCTGAAACAGTTGATCAGCTGCATTCAAGTGCGCCACCATGTCCGCGACGCCCTTATGCTCGGTATCGGTACGCGGCGCACGCTCGAAACCCAGGAAGCTCTCCAGTGGAGACTCGATCGCCAGTGCAATGGATTGCACATCTACAGCGACATCAAGAGTCATACGACCATGAGTATGTGCATGCTGTTGTGCAGTAGCAGGTAGGGTTGCGGTCAGGGAACCGATGGTTACTGCTATCGCACGCATGATAGTGCCCATAGGGATGAGAGAAAGTTTGAACATCGGCGACTCCATGATCAGAACAAGAAATTATCAGAGTTATGCGATCTTTCAAAGGTCAACTGTAGCGTGACCTGCTCCGGTACGATCAGGTAAAAACAAGGAAATGCGAGCTTGAAAATCGTGCTTGCGACAAATCCTCAATTGATGCTCTTTTGTGAGTGCCATCAAAAAAATATAGGCCTCACCCATCATGCATGCGCAGATAGTTATGCTATAACACAGTTCATCACAACTGCAATATGTGGTTGGCAAGTGCATTGTTCCCCCGGCGGGCTTGGGGACGATAATTGGGTAGATCGTATCCATCTGCCGACTGCTCATTCTTTACCTTATATGTCTGCTGATGAGTATCTGCATGAGGTATAGCGGGGTGAGCAAGGTTACGAATTTTTATGATTTCTCTCCAGATACACATGATTCATTGTGCAGGTGTCACGCGCATCAGGGCACCATCCTCGGCATCGGTCAGAATCATGATCGCGCCATCTTTGGCGATATCGACATCACGGATGCGGCCTTGTCCCTGAAGATATCGAGCTTCACCTGTCACATGCCCATCGACGAGAATCAGCCGTACTAGCGCCTGACTGGCAAGGCCCCCTATCAGAAGATCACCCTGCCATTCGGAAAACAACTTGCCCTGATAGAAGGTCATACCGCTAGGCGCGATCACCGGATCCCAGTAGTAGACGGGCTGCTCCATGCCATCCTGAGCTGTCAGACCTTCCCCGATCGCGCGACCGTTGTAGTCAAGACCATAAGTAATGATCGGCCAGCCGTAGTTCAATCCAGCCTGCGGCTGGTTCAACTCATCCCCGCCACGCGGTCCGTGTTCAACTGTCCAGAGATTACCGTCCGGGTCCAGCGCTGCCGATTGCAGATTGCGATGTCCGTATGACCAGATTTCAGGCTGACCCCCCTCGATTTGTGGATTGCCTTTGGCGGCACTACCTTCCGGGTTGATTCGGAGTACTTTGCCAAGATGGGTACTGACATCCTGCGCCAGAATGCGTGGTTGTGGCAGAGAACGATCGCCAGTCGTCACGAACAGCATACCGTCACGGTCGAAAATCAATCGTGAGCCGAAATGAGCCGTGGAGTTCCAGGCAGGATTCTGCCGAAAGATCACACGAACATCCGTGAGCTTGCTACCGTCTTTGGATAGAATGCCCGTTGCCACCGCAGTCGCATTACGTTTTTCTCCACGAGGTTCAGCATAGCTCCACCAGATTTGGCGTGTCTGCGCAAAATCATCACGGACCACAACATCGAGTAATCCGCCCTGGCCTCGGGCATCAACGTTTGGCAGGCCGGCAATCGGATCAGATACCTTTCCGTCCGCAGAGATCAGGCGCATCCGTCCCGGACGCTCAGTTACAAGCCAACTGCCATCCGGGAGTTGATCCATACCCCAGGGGTGGACCAGGCCCTCAGCGATAATCTGTACATTCAGTTGTATATTTTCTTTTATGACTGGGGCTCGCGTCTGGCCCTCGAAAGCTGATCGCTGATCTAGTGCATTTGGCGGGGGAGCATTAAAGTCTTGCGCCTGTGCAAACCCGATCTCGTAAAACAGAAGCATAGTAGACGCAATCATCCTTACCGAAGAAATCAGAATGGAATTGTGGTTTTTCTTCACTGACAATGATCGTTCGTTCATTTGCTTCTCCCGCATGTCTATTCAGTCCAATGGCTGCGAAACACTGATACTACTTTGGTTTTCTTTTTCTCAGTGGAATGTGGGTGTCGGTATCATATAAATAGTTCCCAAGAGTTGATAACTTCGAGACCGGCAGCTTCGAAAGGGTTTGGTATCTTGTCGCAGGTTCAGTCGAAGTTCTTGGCTTCGGTATCAGTCAAGCTGTTTGCCTCGCGGGCGATGGAAGTCAGCAAGGATCTAAGCTTGATTCGCTCTGGAGCCGGGTAGCTCCTCAAGAATTGCTCGGATTTCGGACTCAGTGCTGGGCTCATAAGAAGCTCCTGATCTATAAATTCCACAGCCAGAATCAGCTATATCTACTTGGTTGCAGTATCGATGAGGTTGTGCATCTGGTGTACCTCAAAGCGATCGGGCCATACAAAAATTTCTACCGCGATCTCAAGCATTTGTAAGAGGAACTAGGAGTAGAGCACGATTCCAGATTAATTGAATTATGCTTTGCTCCTATTCGCTGCACATGGTTTACCGCTTCGCCTCTCTCATTGGTATATCTTGGTTGTCCCCTGCCACGCCATCCATATTGCATTTGATTGCTATCGTTACATTTAAAGCGGTATTCTTTTTTTTGTGAGTGTGATGCTTTGAATTGAAGGGAAAATTCCCCGCTGTTTGGTATTTTGGCCGGAATATGACAAACTGCTGGAAAGGGGAAAAAATGCTGGCAGAAGTACTGGATTGCCGCGTTGGCCTGAGTCTCCTCATAAAGGCGGGTAGGGGTTGTGCGAAGGATGTGACTAAAACGGCCGCTATTGTGAATGCCAATAAATATAAAGCAATCCGGTAATGGAAGAGATGGTGGAGGGTGGTTTCCGGCCAAGCCGGTGGGTAAGGGGTTGAATAAGGTATGGTTGGGGCACTTGCAATTCTGATGGTCGGATATTCAGCCGTGGAGGCCGGGTGGCTGCACAATTTGCTGGAGCAGGGAGGGGTGTCGGCCGAAGTAGATTGTGCGAAGACAGAGGGGTTGTCGGAGATGCTGCAGCAGCAGAAATGGGATCTGGTGCTGACAGATGATCGGCCGGATCTGTGCGCGGCACAAGTATCAGGCTTGCTGGCAGGGCTGGGACTGGGTGTTCCGGTAATTGCCCTGGTTTCCCGGCAGGATGAGCAGGCAGTAGCACGTTTGATTGCTGCGGGAGTACAGGATGTGTTGCTGAAGTCTGATCCAGTGCGGCTGATGGCAGCGATCCGAGGGTGCCAGCGGTATATCGGGCATTTGCGGGATTTGCGCGAGGCACAATTGGCACTGGAGAGAAGTGAGGCTCGTTTTCGTGCGATTGCTTCCAATCTGCCAGGGCTGGTGTTCCAATTTGTACTGGAATCGGAAGGCAGCGTTTTTTTTCCTTATGTTAGCGAGGGTTCCAGATCGTTGCTCGGGCTTTCTCCCGACTATTTGCAGGAAAAGCCGGATTCATTTGCAAGGTTGATCGTGGCAAAGGATGCCGCGAGTTACGATCAATCTTTGCTGGATTCGCGTGAACATCTCTCGGCATGGAACTGGGAAGGGCGTATTCAGGCAGAGGGGGATGTAGATGTCAAGTGGATCAGCCTGCGGGCTACGCCACGCCGGACACCACGCGGAGCGGTGCTGTGGGATGGGATTATGCTGAATATTACGCGTAATAAGCAGATCGAACTGGAAATCGCCCGTTCGCGCGCTCAACTGGAAGAGCTGTCGGCTTATTCACAAAAGGCGAAGGAACAGGAGCGGACACGAATTGCCCGCGAGATTCACGATGATATCGGCGGAACCTTGACGGCGATCAAGTGTGAGTTGGTACCGTGCCTGGATAATTCCAGTCGTACTTCCGAGTTTTATCGCAATAAGGCTGAGGCAGTGGAGTCACTGGTTGATATGGTAATCGACAGCACACGCCGGATTGCACTTGATCTTCGGCCAGGTGTACTCGATTGCGGGATCGTGGCCGCAGTGCAATGGCAGGCACGTGAGTTCAACAAGCGTACTGGCGTTTCCTGCACTGTAATGTGCGATTGTGAGGATATTTCGCTGGATGGAGATCTGGCCGTGGCAATTTTCCGGATTTTCCAGGAAGCGCTGACCAATATCTCCAAGCATGCGAATGCGTCGGAAGTGCGGGTGAAGCTGGCTGAAACAGGTAGGCAGGTGTATCTGGAGGTGGCGGATAATGGGCGTGGCATTACGCACCTGGACATGGAGAAAGTAAACTCGTTTGGCATACGCAGTATGCGCGAGCGCTGCCAGCAGCTTGGCGGGCAATTTCATATCCAGGGTGGACCTTTGGTGGGCACCGAGGTGTTGATCTGGATTCCGGTCAATGGTCAGTCGATAGTCGGTGGGGAATCCAGGTTGAACTGAGGCGCATGGGAGTAAGGTTATGATAAAGGTGATGATCACTGATGATCATGCGATTGTGCGCCAGGGGCTCAAGCAGATTTTGAGTGAGACTGGTGATATCAGCGTGACCGGGGAAGCGGAAAACGGCATTCAGGCTATCAGGATCATACGTCAGCAGGCATTTGATGTGATGTTGCTGGATATTTCTCTACCCGACCGGAATGGGATCGAGGTGCTCAAGCAGGTCAGGAAGGAGTGTCCGGATATGGCGGTGCTGATGTTGAGCATGCACAATGAAAACGAGTTTGCGATCCGGTCGCTCAAGGCGGGTGCAGCCGGTTATCTGAACAAGCAGAGCGCACCGGCACAACTGGTTATTGCGATCCGCCAGGTTGCATCCGGCCAGAAATATATTACACCTGCGTTGGCAATGGAGCTGGCGAATGCGATTACTACGGGTACGGATCAGCCGCTGCATACTTCTTTATCCGATCGGGAATACCAGACGTTATGCCTGATTGCTGCTGGCAAGGGATTGACCGAGATCTCGGAAGAAATGTGCCTGAGCCCGAAAACTGTCAGTGTATATCGTGCCCGGCTACTGGAAAAACTCAAGCTGACCAATAACAGTGAACTGATTCGCTACGCCATCATGCACCATCTGGTCGATTGACCGTTTCCCTCTATCCTGTAGTTGACTATCGTGTTCTGACGTAGGTTGAAAAAAGTGGAGTCCAACGTTTCGAAAAATGTGAGGAACGGAGGACAAGGATGGAACGACTACCGAAAGGGATCTACACG
>OBJA01002308.1_pt1 | contig 11205 bp, 8 predicted proteins | sample 1519751 | NCBI WGS metagenome assembly OBJA01 (sample SAMEA3881238, study PRJEB22517) | soil metagenome | biome: lake sediment; feature: soda lake sediment; material: sediment, water from around vicinity | place: India | collected 2013-12-23 | depth 3 m
AGCGGTTTTGGTGTCTACCCGCGCTTTTTCTATGACCGCGAGACCATGTTCTTCGCCACCGAGGGGCTGGGCGTGCTGCCGCCCGGCGCGAACCAGCTCGGGTTTACCCTGCTGACCGCCGACAGGCCGCTGGGGATCGCCATATCGCTCGAATTTGATCCCGGCTACTTCCCGCACGCCCAACCGATGATCGTGCTGGGCTGCCAATCGGGAAAGACGATCGATGCGTTGGCCGTGATCACCGGCGAGCCCGGCCGCCCGGTCTACTGGCGCTCGCCTTGGGCGGCGGACTTCCGCTGCCCGACAGCACCGGCTCCATAGCGCCCGGACCGCTTAGCGGCTCGCCTGAAACCCCTGCCAGGCCTGGGCGACGAAATCAGCGAACTCGCGACGGAAGCGTTCGGTACTGAAGCGCTCGGCGTTCTGGCGGCAGTCTTCGGGGCGAATTCCGTCTTGAGCCTCGAACTGCTGCACCGCCGCGGCAATAGCATCGGCGCTCTGTTCGTGGAAGAACAACCCGGTCGGGTGGGGCGAGGCGCCGTCGCATACCGTCTCGAGTGCCCCGCCGCGCCCATAGGCGATCACCGGCGTGCCGCAAGCCTGGGCTTCGACCGGCACAATGCCAAAATCCTCCTGGGCGGCGAAGAGAAACGCCCGGGCGCGCTGCATGTAGCCGGCCATCACTTCAGACGGCTGGTAGCCCAGCAGGGTCACGTTGGGCGTGGCCTGGGCGCGGACCTTTTCCAGATCGTCGCCGTCGCCGATGACCACCAACCGCCGGTCGGGCAGTTGGGCGAAGGCCTGCACGATCAGGTCCACCCGCTTGTACTGCACCAGCCGCGAGACCGTGAGGTAATAGTCTTCCTTCTCGGGGCAGAGCGCAAAGCGGTCCACATCCACCGGCGGGTAGATGACCGCGGCCTCACGCCGGTAGAGCTTGCGGATGCGGCGGGCGATGAAGCGCGAGTTGGCCGCAAAGGCATCCACGCTGTTGACCGTGCGCAGGTCCCACAGGCGCAGGTAGTGCAGGATCGAACGCACGACCGCGCTGCGCAGCCCGCGCTCGAGGTTTGATTCGCGCAGGTACTGGGGCTGCATGTCCCAGGCGTAACGGATGGGCGAGTGGATGTAGCTGACGTGCAGCTGGTCGGGGCCGGTGATCACCCCTTTGGCCACCGCGTGCGAAGAGGAGATGATCAGGTCGTAGGCAGAAAGATCGAACTGCTCGACGGCCAGGGGCATGAGCGGCAGGTAGGCGCGGAACTTGCGGCGGGCAAAGGGCAGCCGCTGGATGAAGCTGGTGTTAACTGATTTGCCCTGCAGAAAAGCGCGCTGCTCGGGCGGGACGAAATCGACCAGGCTGAAGAGATCCGCCTGGGGGAAGAGGTGAAGGATTTGCTCGACGACGCGCTCCGAGCCGGTGTAGACGGAGAGCCAGTCGTGGATGAGGGCGATGCGGTGGGGGAGCATTGAGAATATGATAACACGGTTGGGGCAGACCGTCTCACCAGTCCGCCGGCAGATCAAAGCTTATCCGACACTAGAGACGCCAGACTCCGTTGGAAGGATAGCACAACGGAAAATAAATGCCAAATCTCCTTTGTTTTACGGTCCAAGATCTAGTGGTCACCGGTTTAGCCAAAAGCGTATGCGCCTAAGTTCAATGCTTTCTCTAAGCGTTCCATTCAGCGAAGGTGTTCAGCCAGTAATTCGGTCTTTATTCAGATTGTTTTCTTTGCGCCAATAAAGCGAGCCCTTACGCCCATTGTTCTGCTAATTGTTGGTCGGTTCCTTTCCGTCCCATGGGCTGATGAGACATGCTTTATTCAACGATAGTTGATTCTGCTGCTTGAGCTTCAGCGAGTGCAAGTTGATCCTTAAAATATGCTAGATCCATGTTCCATTGAGAATAACTCGCATCATTTCTCCTATCCGGCAGGTCATATGTTTCTGCTAAGAATGCACTCAAGTATTTTGTTGCTTTTTGTGCACCATAAACGTTTAAATGATTGTCATCATAAAAATCTTTACTTAAATCGAGAGTGATTTTGCTAAAGTGTTCGGACGAAGAATAATCAATGTAATATAGACCATGCTTTTCTGCGAGTTGCTGTACAGCCAGATGCCTGGAATAATTCCATTGCAGTCTAGGCAACGTAAGAAATAAGACTTGAATATTTTTCTCCTTACATACTTGAATTATTCTTTCAAAATAATACAAAGCATTTTCATCAATTGTTGCGGCTTTCCCTTCCGCTATCATATAGTTTTCTGGCATCTCTCTTGGAGTACCTCTGCGTTCGAATTTCATTCCTTTATTGCGATCATTTATATCGAGCTTATAAAACTCAAAATCTATTTTGCGCAAATCATTCCATCTTGAATGGTAACGAATAAATGGAAATAAATAGCTATCGATGGTTTGAGTTTCACTTTTAGCAACTATATCTAGGATAAGTCGGATTTTTTCAATCGACAACCGCATGGGATCGATAGAGTTTCGCAAAAAGCCTTCATTCTTATCCACATCATAATTCCTGAAAAGCGAAACACCATCTACTACAACCAGCCTTGGCTGTTGATATTTCAAAGATTCTATTAAGTAATAATAACTGACGGCCGGAGCTTGTACGCTCGTTGCTCTGTTATAGCTAGCAATTCCTTCCTCTTCCCAAAGAATGAGCGGTGAAATGCCATCTAGAAAAGAGCTTGAACCAATGAACAAGACATCGAGTGAATTCTTGGGCTGTTTGTAAAATGTTGTTATCCTTGAATATGTATTCTCTGACCCACTTGATTTCGGGCGGAAAAATGGATACCCGAGTGATAATAATACAACACATATCATCGAGAAGATGATCAACTTAGCAATAAACCAATAGATTTGCTTCATATTGCACTTAGAATCCCATATATATGAAATCGGCAGGTTCATAACCGATTCCGTATATACCAAAAATCAAGATTGAAAAAACGGCAAGTAAATAAACACCCCATCGAAAAACCAGATTCTGCTCTGAAATAATTTGTCGTACAGATAAACCGCGCTCTTGAAACAGATCAACAACAAATAATACAACAACTGCAAGGATGAGCAATACCATATCTCTTTCACTTAATCCCAGCTGGTTGAGCGAACCATCATATAAAACCCATGGATTAAAAGTAGTAAAGGTTCGCTTCAACATTCTGAGGGCATCCATGAAATCGTTTGCCCGGGAAAAATATCTTCCGATGCTAACTAAAAAGAAAGTTAATGAAAGGTTGAACAAATGCCAGCTAAAAACATTGGTCCGAATCTGAAATCTTTTAATTATTTTGCCTACGAACGGCTCGATTAGAATACCAGTAAATATTAAGACGCCATTGTACAGGCCGTACGCCACAAATTTCCAACTGGCCCCATGCCAGATACCTATCACTAGAAAAGTGATTAACATTGCCAGAAAGGTCGGGAGCAATTTGCCTAAATAACTTCCAAAGAACTTCCTTGACATTCGTCCCAATTTGGCAAATGACTTGGATAATGATAATGGATAAAAAATGTAATCACGGGTCCACGAGCCAAGGGTAATATGCCATCGCCGCCAAAAGTCGGCTATAGATGTAGCGAAGAATGGACGTTCAAAATTCTTTGTAAGCTCAATACCCATTATCTGTGCTACACCTCTAGCAATGTCAATCCCACCTGAAAAATCACAATAGACCTGTAATGAGTAGAATACCGCCCCCAGGAAGAGCGTAATTCCTGAATAATCTAAATAATTATTAAATATCGTATCGACAGCTATCACAATACGATCAGCAATAACCATCTTCTTGAAAAGACCCCATAATATCAGTTGGGCGCCAAACTTTGCCCTTGTGTAATCAAAATTATGGGATTCGTATAATTGCAATGCGAGATCATTGTACCTACTAATAGGACCCTGCACTATCTGGGGAAAGAATGAAACAAATAGAGCAAATTTGGCAATATTCTTGTCTGGTTTTACTTTGTCCCTGTAGACATCGATGATATACCCGGCAGACTGAAAAGTATAAAAGGATATGCCTAAAGGCAACAACAAACTGATTAGTGGAATTGACTGATCGACTGTTATTAATTTCAGGATAGAATTGACGTTCATTGCAAAGAAATTAAAATACTTCATAAACGCCAAAATACCAAAATTAACCACTAAAGCTATTAGCAGTATTATTTGCTTCTGTTTTTTACTTTCAATAGCAAGCCGCTTTCTCTGTTCCTTCGTTAATGTGTTCTCTCCCCCGGAAAGCGCACTTCGATAATTGTCATTGACTCGGCCGATTAATAAACCAGTATAAAAGGTTGTAATCGTCGTGAACAGAAGGAAAACAACCACCCATCTTGCAGAAAATAAGTAAAAAGCATAACTTGCAATTAGCAAAACGATCCATTGGAAGCGTTTTGGAACAGAAAAATAAAATGTTATGACTGCAACGGCAAAAATCAGAAAGGTAAATGAGTTAAATGCCATCTAGCTACTTTAGCCCCAAGGATAAATTGTGCGATCATTTATTCAATTTATTGTTCATCCTTCAATCGAATGATTAAGGCCATGATCGCTTCGGGGGAATTAAAATTTTCTGGCAAAAGATCCTCAACCCCAATTTCCACATCAAAATTCTCGTTAATTTCTCCGACCAAATTAATGATGTCAAATGAATCAATGACACCTTCATCAATTAGTCGACGGTTGTTAGAAAAATCTACCTCGGGTCTTAAATCGGTTAATATCTGCAACAGCTTTTCCATGTTCCATTCTCCAAAATAATAGATCTTATGAATTTATGTTTGAAGCAATTGACGAGAAATTATACCATCAAAAGCAAAACCACTTTTTATATAGAACATTTTTGCAGGGGTATTATTATCGGATACCCATAAGTACCATTTTTCAGTTCGATTGTAATGTGAAAAACTGGCATGCAGTAAGAATTTCGCCAATCCCTGATTTCTAAATTCTTCTAAAACAACCACGTGCTTAATTACCCCCACTTTTCCTTTGTTGAGAACAAGCATAACCGCAACCACATTGTCGTATTGATCAAAAATCGCCAATACTTGTCCTTCATTTAATAGCTTTACCAACTTCTCCTCTCGTGGCAGAGCAGTGCTATAAAGATTTAAAGAGCTTCGCCACATGTAGTCAATTTCTCGAAGATGGTCGGAAGATGCATGTCCAAGTTTATACTCAGGCTTGATGTCATTCTCTTGTTCTATCAAAGGCGGTGATGATAAAACCATTCGCGAATATGTATCATTTAACTTGAATCCATTGCGTCGCCAGAAATTTTCGATGTTGTAAAGCTGCGATTGCTTGTTTTTGTCGAGACAGACCAAATCTATTACAATCGGTTTTTGAGAATCCTCAGTATGTATGTTCACCACCTGCTCATCGTATTGCGATAGGTAAAAGTACAGATAGTAAAAATCTCTCTCCTCACACAAAAAGATGATGCCATTATTCAATTCTTCCCAGAACATATTCCGATCATGTGTATATTCGATCACATCTTCAGGCATCAAATAACAATTCGATAGAATTTCATTTCCTCGTTTTTTTATTTTCTTCACCAATGTGCTGAAGGCCTGAATATCATCAACTGTTTTCATCGATGTATTCCCGCTTTAACCTAACTCGATCAATTTTTGCGTTCTTATTCATAGGAAGCTTTTCCGAGTGCACCAATCTATTCGGCAGCATATATTTCGGTAAAAAATCACGCAATCCAATCAAGATTTCTTTATCGTACTTTTCTGCAGACTGATAGAACAAGACGATTTTTTCTTTTTTTTCATCATACAAGCAACATGCTACGTCGATGAAATCCAATGCATTGACAGCCAATTCGATTTCACCTAACTCTATCCGGTGCCCCATATGTTTTATTTGGTAGTCTTTACGGGAAAGGAACATAAGCTCCCCCTTATGATTATATTTCCCAAGGTCTCCAGTTCGATAAATTAACTCTGGATAATGTGAGTTCAATGGATTCTGACAAAATGCTTTCATGCTTTCAGTTGGGTTATTGTAGTAACCTAATGCTAATGAAGTTCCTCTAACACATATTTCTCCAATTTCATCCTGGCCGACAAGTTGATTGTTAGCACTTAATAAGAGGATATCCGTATTCGGAAATGGAACACCGATGGGCAGAGGGTCATTATCAGAAAATTGACGGTTTACGATGTAGTATGAACAATTACAAGTAATTTCAGTTGGACCATATAAGTTTACATAGATTACGTTTGGCATATGAGTGCGCCAATAATTGAGCACCTTGTTGGGCATTACTTCGCCAGAGAACATGATCCTGTTTAAATAACGCGGCACATGCTTTTCTAACGCCTTTAAGTTTGCAACAATGCGCAAGGCTGATGTGGCCCAAATGGCAGTCGTGATTTCTCTCTGGTTCAAATAATCAATTAATTTGCCTGGAAAACTAAACAAAACTTTTGGAATTATCTGCATCGTAGCGCCATTTTTTAATGTAGAGTAGATATCTTTTACCGAGACATCAAAGTCAAACGGCGCTTGATTCCCAAAAACACACTCCTCTGAAAAACCGAATATTTCTGTAAAATGTTCAATTAAGTCTATAACCGAACGATGGCAGACTACAGCTCCTTTTGGAATCCCGGTTGAACCGGAAGTAAATATTGCATACAGCGGATCAGTATCAATGACCTTCCTTCGTATTAATTCCAGATTCTTTTCATCTATTGGAGAATTGTTTATTTCCTCAAATATCAACATTTGACTTGAATCATCGAGCACAGGAAGAATATTCTGATCCTTTCTGGTCATAATCACCACTTCGGGTCGAAGTGTCTGAAACATTACTTCAATCCGATTGATGGGCAATTGCCCATCAATCGGAATATAAAAGTTCCCGCTATACACCACACCCATAAAAGAAATTAAGCTGGGAATATTCCTGTCGATAAAAACTGCAACGGGTTTCTTGGTTTGCCCACCCATTAGGGTGGAAATTTGACTGCCAATGGCCTTTGCTTGATTGAGTAATTCGGTATATGTAATTTGAGAGTCTTGATCAGCGAAAACAATTTTATGGGGGTATCGATTCGCCGATTCTTCTGCGTATTGTAAAACGTTTATGAGCATGGGCCTTATTCTTTCCTAACACCTGCTGAGAAAATGGGAATTCCTGATAATTATACTTTTATACCAGGGCTTACCTGAAAAAATAGTTGCGAAGGATAACCACGCCTGCCACTTTGAGGAAAGCCAACTTTTTAAGGCTTGTTGCACCAGCGAATCTCGATGCCCAATCACTTGTTCAGTTGAATCGTCTTGAATATCGGGATACACAAACGGACGCTACGGGCCGGCGTAGACGGAGAGCCAGTCGTGGATGAGGGCGATGCGGTGGGGGAGCATTGAGAATATGATAACATAATCGAAACAGCAAGCACGAATTATTCTCACTATTCCCAACTTGCTTCGGGTAAAATCATCACAAACATTTTCCCACGACGGCTCTTATGCAAACATCCAATCCCTTTTACTCTCTGCTTTACAAGCGTGGATTTATTCTGGCTGATAGGCCAGTTGACGGTCCGCATCCTCACTGGCCGGTTACAGAGTTACCTGGTTACTGGTTGTGTTACGATCCTTTGAACTCACTCATCGTTGTCAAGCACGAAGATCACTGGTGTGCCTTATTAGGCATGGTGCTTGATATCTTCGATCCAGGCTTAAGCCCGGATCATATCGTCTCCACTTTAATTCAGAAAGCTAGTGTATCCTTTACGGCTTTTTTAGACTATTTCGATACACTAAGCGGGCGGTTTCTGCTGATCTTAGGAAACGACAAGGAAGCAAAGATTTTTCAGGACGCCTGCGGTATGCGCAGTGTGTTTTATTCCACAGAGCATCATATTACGGCTTCACATGCACAATTATTAACAAGTTACTTGCCAAACTCGTGTATAGATGAACGATTTGCCGGCTTATTAGACAGATACACGCCGTTCTATTTACCAGGCTTCTTTACCCCCTATAAAAATGTAAGGGCTTTGACACCAAATACTTGTCTGAATATCACAACCTTAAGCATTGAACGATTCTTTCCTCGTGAACCACTGGAAGAACAAGGGCCTCAAGAAGTGTTTGATTACGTTGACCAATTAGTTTTCAGACAAGCCAATTATCTTTCAGAAAATTCCCCCTTGATGGTATCCATTACAGCCGGGTTGGATAGCCGCATGACGTTATCATTATTAAAAGACGTCCGTTCTCAAATTCAATTCTTCACTTACTATAAAACCAATAATAACGGCCTAGATACCATGAAAAGCCCGGTGCTTCTTCGAGACAAGGAGGTCGCTCAAAGCATCGCCAGAAACCTCGAGTTAAATCATCAAGTAATCGAGGTTAATTATGACAAGCAGAGCGCAGAGGAATACAGACTATTTGAGCAGATGATGAACCGCCACACGTTCATGCATCATAACCATTACTTGGCGAAAATGTACCTCGACCAGTTACCACCGAAACGGCTACATATCCGTTCCAATATTCACGGGGTCTTCCGGTATTACTACCGAGGAATAAAATCTATCAGACTCCCTGAAAGCATTTCTCCCTATACAATGGCACTCTGTTATTCACAAGAAGCAGCAAAGGAAGCAAGAATCCAGGAATATTTTACGGAATTTTTTCATACCACTCAGTTCCAGCAGATGTATAACTACCCGCCCTATGATATGTTGTACTGGGAATACCGGCTGGGCACCTGGCACGCCAACCTGTTATTAGAAAGTGATATTTCTCACGAAACGTTCTGTCTGTTCAACAATCGAACCTTGTTGAAAACTATGCTTTCGCTTCCGAGCAGATTCCATGAAGAAGATTACGTCTTGCATCGGCTTGTTGACAAACACTGGCCAGTCCTCAAGTATTGGCCAATCAATGACAAAAGAAATGATGATAGCCTTTTTGCATTCGGGATGCTTAATAGGAACGATGGAGAAGTTATTGCTCATTCAAGCAAAGGCGAGAAAACACCTGTATTTTTCAAGCAATTGAACGGCCATGCTCTATTCCATCTCGATATTAACGCCCCAGAAAAAGGTGACCGGCTTGTCTTTCGTAAACCGATTGCGGTCGAAAACGGTCAGGGATATAAACTGTCTTTAGTTGTTCAATCGCCTTATGAAAAGCGCACATTGCAGGGGCGAATTGAATACGCCGTCAAATTAGGCGGTGTGGAAATAATCAAAGAAGACATCGCCGCCTGGGATCAGCCTAATCTGATTCAAGTGGTATTTACGGCCGCCGATCCTCAGTGCGTGTTGGAAGTTGAAATCCGTGTGTTAAAGGACTGCGAAGAGAAGAATTGGGGCCGGGCTGCAAAAATTGTTGTTCAATCGGTTCATTTAAAAAAGGTCAATTACCGGGACAAAATCAAGGCAAATGCCAGCAGCCCTTTTAGTCAACTGAGTGTAGCAATCTTAAAAGACAAGTTGTTACGAAAACTGGAACTTTAAAGGGATGCGCGCAAGTAGGGATGATGGGAGTTGCGTATACCCCAATCGGGCGAGTCAGCTACCATTCTTTTTTTGCGCTCTTTTCTTCCTGCTGTTTTCAAGATATTTTTCAACAAGCTCATTTGTGTCGCCATAACCCATCACTTCGCCGTGTTCCAACCATAAAACTTGATCACACAACTCGCGAATGGTTGTCATGGAGTGGGACACAAGCACGACTGTTCGTTGAGATTTAATTAAATCCCGAATTTTGTTCTGGCTTTTTTCCCGAAACTCCTCATCACCAACGCCCAAAACCTCGTCCAAGAGCAGTATCTCTGGTTCAATGTTTGAGGAGATTGCGAATGCTAACCTGGCTCTCATCCCAGATGAGTATGTTCGCAACGGCTTATAAATGAAATCCCCAATTCCGGCGAAATCAATGATTTCTTGAATTTTTTCATCTATTTGTTTGCGTTTGAATCCCAGTAAAACACCGTTGAGATAGATATTCTCAATACCGCTCAAATCCGGCTCAAATCCGGCGCCAAGGGTTAACAATGATACTGAATCGGAAAAAATCTCTATCTTCCCGGAATCTGGTTGGAATACTCCTGCAAGTGTTTTCAGGAGAGTGGATTTACCGGCCCCATTGGAACCAATGATGCCAACTGTATCTCCTTTGTTAACAGTAAATGATACGTCTTTCAGTGCAAGGAAAGATTCGATTCTCGGTTTCTGCTTGCCGCGCGTATACATGAACCGTTGTTTTATGCTTACCGAATTCAACAAACGGTATGTCAGGTACACATGTTCGACAACAATAGAATGATCGTTCATCTTAAAAGATTTTCGCATAGGTTTTATCGAACTTATAAAGCACAGCCAGCCCGGTGATGACAAGAATAATCCCGACGATCAGCCAAGCAAGCAGACCCATATAAATAGGTGATTCTCCATACATAAAGACATTCCTGCTGCTTACAAATATAGTCGTCAGTGGGTTGAGCCAAACCAGTGATTGCAGCCTTTCAGGGACGTCTTCAATCGGATACAAACCGGGTGAAACATAATACCACAACCGTAGAACAAAACCCAAAACGCGATCGACATCGTAATAATAGACGCCTAAGTGCGCAAGCCACAAGCTCAGCCCTAAAAGCAATACGAATTGGACAACAAATATCGGCAAGAATTCAAAAATGTGAAGTGTGAATGGAATTCGATAAAAAACTAAAAAAAACGCCAAGATGAGGATGCTAAACAGAAAATAAACCGAGTTAATGGTTACCATTACGAATGGAAAAATAAATTTAGGAATGTATGTCTGACTAAGTATACTTTTAGCGGAAATGATGCTTCGCGTTGATTTTGCGATCGAACTTTGCGCCCATCGCCAGAATAAGAGGGCAGAGAACACAAAAACCGGATATTGCGGTCCACCGCGTCCCAAAACGATCTGTACCACAAAAACATAGATCAACATGAACAATAATGGATCGAGCACCCACCAAATATAGCCCAGGTATGAATTCGCATACTCCGAACGGATACCGGTTGTTATTGAACTAACAATATATTCTCGGTATTTATTGATATCAGTAATCGCTCGCTTCAGTATGGATGTTTTTTCCTTGTTTCCTAATGCACTGATTGCCATCGACGAATGTCCCTTGTCATGCGGTTTC
>OBJA01002309.1_pt1 | contig 11205 bp, 6 predicted proteins | sample 1519751 | NCBI WGS metagenome assembly OBJA01 (sample SAMEA3881238, study PRJEB22517) | soil metagenome | biome: lake sediment; feature: soda lake sediment; material: sediment, water from around vicinity | place: India | collected 2013-12-23 | depth 3 m
CTGGATTTCCTCAAGGACAAACAGGAACTCGTCTGCAAGGCGGACCGCCTCGGCTTTCCCATTCGTGACGGTATCCCGGTGATGCTCGAGGAGGAAGCCCGCGTGCTCGATGCAACCGAAGTCGAAGCCTTGCGCAAGAAGTGAGCGCCGGTTCATGAACGCCTTCCGGGTGGTGATCCCCGCCCGCCTCGCATCGACCCGGCTGCCTGGCAAGCCGTTGGCTGACATTCACGGCAAACCGATGGTGGTACACGTACTCGAACGTGCGCTCGCCTCGGGGGCCGGTTCTGTCTGTGTCGCAACCGACGATGTCAGCGTGCGCGATGCGGTGGTGGCTCATGGTGGAGAGGCGCTCCTGACCCGCCCGGACCATCCCAGCGGCACCGATCGTCTTGCTGAAGTGGCGACGCGGATGGGGTGGGACGACGAAGAGATCGTGGTCAATGTGCAGGGGGACGAACCGCTGATCGACCCGGTACTGATCCGAGCCGTCGCCGAGGCGCTGGCGCGTGCGCCTGGCGCGGCCGTGGCCACCGCTGCGCACGCGGTGCATGACGCGGACGATTTCTTCAATCCGAATGTGGTCAAGGTGGTGTGTGACGCGCACGGTCACGCACTGTATTTTTCGCGGGCGCCGATTCCGTGGGCGCGAGATGCCTTTGCGTCGCGACCGACGGCACCGCTGGCATTCGAGGCGACCGCCGAAGGCAAGAGTACTTCGCAGAGCCGCCGGGCGGAGCCGGTATTGCCCGAGGGCCTGCCGGTGATGCGCCATGTTGGCCTGTATGCGTATCGTGTCGCGTTTCTGCGCTGCTATTGCACATTGTCGCCGTCCCCTCTGGAGCAGTGGGAGGCCCTGGAGCAGTTGCGTGTGCTGTGGCACGGGCATCGCATCGTCGTGTTGCCGGTTGCCGAAACTCCCGAAGCGGGCGTGGACACCGCTGCCGACCTCGAGCGGGTGCGGCAAAAGTTTGACCAGCAGGCGCCGACAAAGTAATTTTACCGGTTCATTTAGAGGAATACAGTCGCCGCCGGGTGACTGTCGAGAGAAGAGGGAGGGTAGCAAGATGCGTTTGATTCTTTTGGGACCGCCGGGCGCCGGCAAGGGCACGCAGGCCAATTTCATCAAGGAGAAGTTCGCGATTCCGCAGATTTCCACCGGTGACATGCTTCGTGCCGCGGTCAAGGCCGGTACGCCGCTGGGCGTCGAGGCCAAGAAGGTCATGGACGCGGGCGGACTGGTTTCGGACGACATCATCATCGGCCTGGTCAAGGATCGCCTGCAGCAGGATGACTGCAGCAGCGGCTATATGTTCGATGGTTTTCCGCGTACGATTCCGCAGGCCGACGCACTCAAGGAGGCCGGTGTCGCCCTCGATTTCGTGCTTGAAATCGACGTGCCGGACGAGGAGATCATCGAGCGCATGAGTGGCCGACGCGTGCATGTGGCGTCCGGTCGCACCTATCACGTCAAGTACAATCCGCCCAAGGTCGAAGGCAAGGACGACGTGACCGGCGAGCCGCTGATTCAACGCGACGACGACGCCGAGGAAACCGTACGCAAGCGTCTCGAGGTGTATCACTCGCAGACCAAGCCGCTGGTCGATTACTACACTCGCTGGACCGAATCCGGTGATGCCGGCGCGCCGACGGTGCGCAAGATTTCCGGTCTTGGCTCGGTGGACGAGATCACCGCGCGGGTGTTCGAGGCGCTCAAGTAAGTCGCGGCGATTCAGTCAATCCATTTGAGGCCCGGCGGGGGATGCGTTCGCGTCCGTCGCCGGGCCTGTTTCATTGCCCATGAAAAAACGCAACCTGTTCTACGCCCAATCCGGCGGTGTGACCGCCGTGATCAACGCGACCGCGGCGAGCGTGATCCGCACCGCGCGCCTGCATGCCGATCGCATCGGAACGGTGCTGGCCGGACGCCACGGAATTCTCGGTGCGCTCGACGAGGACTTGATCGACACGGCCATGCTGTCCGATGACGACTTGGGTGCCCTGCTGCATACGCCCGGTGGCGTGTTCGGTTCGTGCCGATTCGATCTCGACGCGCCGCAGTCCAATCCCGCGCAGTACGACCGGATCTTCGAGGTCTTCGCCGCTCATGACATCGGCTGGTTTCTGTACAACGGCGGCAACGGTTCGATGGACACCGTGGGCAAGTTGTCGGCCGCGGCGCGTGCCCGTGGATATCCGCTGACCTGCGTCGGTGTGCCGAAAACCGTAGACAATGATCTCGAAGGTACGGATTGCTCTCCCGGCTTCGGCTCCGCCGCCAAGTTCGTGGCCACCGGCATGCTCGAAGCAGGACGTGACCTCGACGCGATGGCCAGCCGTATCGGGCGTGCCTTCGTGCTCGAGGTGATGGGGCGCAACGCAGGCTGGTTGGCGGCGGCCACCGCGCTGGCGGCACGTGATCCCGACGAACCGCCGCACATCATTCTGATGCCCGAGGTTGCGTTCGACCCTCCGGTCTTCCTGGCGCGTGTCCGTGAAACCGTGGAGCGACTGGGGTATTGCGCGATTACCGTGTCCGAGGGCATTCGCCATGCCGACGGCTCGCTGGTGATGGAGCAGTCGCATGACCAGAAAGGGCATGTACAACTGGGCGGTGCCGGGCAGTGTATCGCGCGTGCGATTCACGCCGAGCTCGGGTACAAACATCATTGGGCGATCCCCGACTATCTGCAGCGTGCGGCGGGGCATCTGGTGTCGGCCACCGACCACGCGCACGCGGTGGCGGTGGGGGAAGCCGCCGTGCGCCACGCGCTTGACGGGCTGGATGCGGTCATGGTCGGGATTCGACGGGATGGCGACGACCCCTACGCGTGGGCCCTGCAGCCGGTGCCGATCGCGCAGGTGGCCAATCTGGAACGTCGGGTTCCTTCGGGCTTCATCCGTGACGACGGCCTGCACGTCACGGATGCCGCGCGGACCTATTTGCGACCGCTGATTTCCGGCGAGGTGGTGGTTCCCTTCGCTGGAGGCGTCCCCGAATATCGCCGGTTTCGTTTTGATTCCCGCTCCCGTGTATTGCCGGCATGGGATGGTAGTCGCTGATTGGCGCGGATTCAGCCGGCGGCGCGTTTGCGAAAATCCTTCGGCCGGAAACCGAGGGCGAACAAGGTCGCGAAGTAGCTGACGATGCCGGCCAGCACCAGGGCGCTCAGGCGCAGTACGCGCTCGAGCGCCCCGGCTCGCAGCCAGTCCTCGGTTTCGCCCATGCCCAGCCAAAGCACCGCCGCGAGCACTGTCAGCGCGATCCCGACACGCCAGGCGAAGCCCGCCCAGCCGGCCAGCGGACGATAGACCCCGCGTTTGCGCAAACCATTGAAGAGCAGCCAGGCATTGAGCAGCGCTGCCAGCCCGATCGACAAGGCCAGTCCGGCGTGTTGCAGTGGGATGATGAAGGCGAGATTCATCAGTTGAGTGGCGATCAGCGTGATGATGGCGAATCTCACCGGCGTGCGAATGTCCTGTCGCGCGTAAAAGCCGGGGGCGAGAATCTTCACCATGATCAGGCCGGTCAGGCCGACGCTGTAGGCGATCAGTGCCTGTCGGGTATGCAGCACGTCGTCCGCCGTGAAGGCGCCATGCTGGAACAAGGTGGAGATCAGCGGCGCGGCGAGCATGGCCAACCCAAGTGCTGCGGGCAGGGTGAGCATCAGGGTCAGGCGCAGACCCCAGTCGAGCATTGCCGAGAACGCCTCGGGGTTTTCGTCGGCATGGAGTTTGGAGAGGCTCGGCAGCAGAATCGTGCCCAGCGCGACGCCGAGCAGGCCGGCGGGAAATTCCATCAGACGATCGGCGTAATATAGCCACGAAACACTGCCGCTTTGCAGGAACGAGGCGAACACGGTGTTGATCAGCAGCGACACCTGCGCCACGGACACGCCCAGCATGGCCGGCAGCATCAGGGTCAGCACCCGGCGCACGCCCGGGTCCGATGGCTTGAGGTCGAAGCGCGGCAGCAAGCCGACCTTCGCCAGTGGCCGCAACTGCAGCGCCAGCTGCAGCACGCCGCCGATGAACACCGCCCACGCCAGCGCGAGGATGGGCGGATCGAACCACGGCGCGGCGAACAAGGCCATGACGATGAAGCTGATGTTGAGCAGCACCGGGGTGAAGGCCGGAATCGCGAAGCGGCTCCAGGTGTTGAGCACGCCGCCGGCCAGAGCGACCAGCGACATGAAGAAAATATACGGAAAGGTGATGCGGGTGAGCTCGACGGTGAGCGCGAACTTGTCCGGTTGTGTCGAGAAACCCGGCGCGGAGACATAGATGATCCAGGGCGCGACGAGCGCACCGAGCAGCGAGATCGCGGCGACGACCAGGCCGAGCAGGGTGGCGACGCGATTGATCAGGGTATGCGCGGCGGCGTCACCTTGCCGGTTCTTGTACTCGGCGAGAATGGGCACGAACGCCTGCGAGAACGCGCCCTCGGCGAACATTCGGCGCAGAAGGTTGGGCAAGCGAAAGGCGACGAAGAATGCGTCGGTGGCGACGCCGGCACCGAAGGCGCGCGCAATGACGAAGTCACGGACGAAGCCCAGGATGCGGGAGACGAGGGTCAGGCCACTGACGGTGACGAGGGCACGCAGCAGGTTCATCTTGAAACGGACTCCGCGACAAACACCGGATATTCCGAAGGTCGTATCGGGAACTTGGGCCGGGTGTTGGTCATCAATGGTTGCCGGGTAATGCGAAAAGAACGCAATGATAGTCGCAACCTGACTGCCGTGCTGAACCCGGGGCGTGAAGTTTGCACGGCAATGCCATAGCAGGATTGGCTTATACTGCGGCGCAAACAGCGTGTCCGGACGGCGGCACGAACCCACCCGGCGGCCTTTGCAGCGGCCGGCGCGCTGACCTTTCATCGAGCGCGACCATGAGGTGCGCGTGAGAACAGCGAGCGTACATGATCAGCGAAAACCCTGGCTTCAAGGATGAGCGCGGTGCACGGCTGGGCGTCGTCGCGATCGGCGCGTCGGCGGGGGGGCTGGAGGCGCTGAGTCTGGCGGTGCGCAGTCTGCCCGGCGACCTTGGGTGCGCCTACATCGTCGCGCAGCACGTCTCCCCGTCGCACCGCAGCATGATGTCGGAGATCCTTGGGCGCGAGACGGTGTTGCCGGTGACGGAAGCCGTAGACGGCGTCCGGCCCCTCCGCGATCACATCTATGTCGTGCCGCCGGGACATAATCTGGTGTTTCGCGACGGCTGTTTTCGACTGCAGGTGCCGTCGGCCGAGGTCTTTCCCAAGCCCTCGGTGAATCTGCTGTTTCAATCGCTGGCCGAGTCCTTCGACGAACGTGCAATCGGTGTCGTGCTGTCGGGCACGGGCGCGGACGGCACCGTTGGCCTGCGCGCGATCAAGGCGGCCGGTGGGATGACCTTCGCCCAGCGTCCCGAGCAGGCCAAGTATGATGGCATGCCGCGCTCGGCGATCGAGGCCGGAGTCGTCGATCACGTGGTCAAGGCCGACCAGCTCGGTTTCGAGCTGCTCCGGATGTTGCGCAATCCGGTTCTGGAACGGCAAGTCGACGAATGGTCGGCCGGATCGGCAGAGCTTTCGGATCTGTTCGAGCGAGTCCGCCGGCGCAGCAAGATCGACTTTTCCGGATACAAGCTCGCGACACTGTTGCGACGTTTGCAGCGGCGCCTGATTGCCACCCGTTGCGATGACCTGCCGGCCTATCTAGCGCACGTCGAGGCGTTTCCCGATGAGCTCGATGCGCTTGCCCGCGAGGCGTTGATCTCGGTTACGGCCTTTTTCCGCGACCGCGACGCCTTTGCTGCGCTCGAACGTCAGGTGCGCGAGATCTGCGCCAATCGGAGTCCGGACGCGGAGGTCAGGGTCTGGTCGGTCGGTTGCGCCACCGGTGAGGAGGCGTATTCGCTGGCGATGCTGTTTGCCGAGCATGCCGGTGACCGGCTGCTCAAGGGGCGGTTGCAGATCTTTGCCACCGACATCGACAATGATGCACTGGCGGTGGCCCGCACCGGCCGTTACAGCGCGGCGGCGCTGGCGGAGTTGCCGCGCAACTATCTGGATCAGTATTTCCAGCCGTGCGAAGGCGGGTACGAGCCGGTCAAGGCTTTGCGAGACTGCGTGGTGTTCGCGAGACAGGACATTGCCACCGATCCGCCGTTTCTGCGCATCGATCTGGTGGCCTGTCGCAACGTTCTGATCTACTTCGACACCGCCTTGCAGGCCAAGGTGCTGTCGGTGCTGCATTATGCGTTGAGAAGCGACGGGATTCTCTTTCTTGGCCGCTCCGAAACCGCCAGTCAGCAAGAGGACCTGTTCGTCGCCGTGGATCGGCGCAGCCGCATCTATCGGCCGCGCGGTGAGTCGCGTCCGCAGCTTGGCGCCGGGCGGGTGTTGCGCGGCAAGCTGAGCGGGGGTGTGACTCCGGGCACGGTACGCCTGGAGATGAGTCACGAGCGTCATTTCCTGCACGCAATCGTTCGGCACTTCGCATCAACCGCCCTGCTGATTGATACCAATGCACGCATTCTGCACAGCCACGGCGCGGTAAACCGCTTTCTGTCGTTTCCCGCCGGAACGCCGGAGCTCAACTTTGCGACCCTGGTCGTGCCCGAGTTCCGCCATGACGCGCTCAGCGCACTGCATCGGGCACGGCGCACCGGAGAGTGCGCGCGAGGCCCAGCCCGGCGCATCGCCTCTCTTGGGGGTGAGTCGTGGCGGATCAGTGTGTTTCCGGCCGCGGGCGGGGTTGAGCATGACACCTTTGTCGTCCTGTTCGAGCAACCCGCACCGGGCGGCGAGACGGCACCCGGCGTGCCAGTGCCGGCCGAAGCGGTCGATCAGACCGAGTCCGCAAGCGAAGCCGAAACCGAGTTGCTTTCCGCGCGCGAGCACTTGCAGACCATGCTCGAGGAAATGGCCGCCTCCAATGAGGAATTGCAGGCGCTCAGCGAGGAGGTACAGGCGGCCAACGAGGAAAGCCTAATCAAGTCGGCCGAACTGGCGGCAATCAATGCAGATTTCGAGAGCGTGTACAACACGCTGGATTTTCCGGTGCTGGTGTTTGATGCGGAACTGCGTGCCAAGCGTGCCAACGCCGTGGCGGCGCGCCTGTTCGACCTGCCGCCGGTTGTCGGGGGGCAGCCGTTCTCGCGCTTGCATCTGCCTCCGCCGCTGGCAGGGCTCGAACCACGCCTGATCAAGGTGCTCGATACCCAGCGACGCGAGCAGTTCGTATCCGAGCATGACGGGCGGAGTTGGCAGATCTATCTGAAGCCGGCGACCAACAGCGCTGGAGTTTCGCAGAGCGTCATCGTGGTCGCCATCGATCAGACCGACCTGATTCGCGCCAACGAAAACGTGCGGGCCAGTCAGCAACAGTTGCTGGCGATCATGAACCATTCGAATGTGCTGTTCGCGCTGAAGGATCCGGCCGGTCGCTATCTGTTCGTCAACCAGCGATTCGTGGACTTCTTCGAGCTCGCCGGAACGGCCGTGGTGGGGCAGTCCGACCATCAGCTCTTTGCGCGGGAGACCGCGCGCATGCTGCGCCGGCCGGACCTCGAGGTGATGGACAAACTCGAGGACGTGACCCACACCGAGGTGTATTCGCTTCACGAAAAGCGCAAGGTGCTGAACTCGGTCCGGTTTCCGGTGTTCGATGCAAACGGCAACCTCTCCGCAGTGTGCATGCAGGCTTACGATGTTACGCGTTCGATGCACGCCGAAGAGCAGTTGCGACTGGCCGCCAAGGTGTTCGATCGTGCCGGCGAAGCGATCTTCATCACCGACGCCGAGACCCGCATCATCACCGCCAACGAGGCATTCGTCGCCATCACCGGCTACGCGCTCGAGGAGGCGGTCGGCAATACTCCGGCCATGCTCAAGTCGGGGCGCCATGGCAAGTCCTTTTACGACGAGATGTGGCGCAAGCTGCGCGAAGAAGGTGGCTGGCAGGGCGAGATCTTCAACCGGCGAAAAGACGGTGAGGTGTATCCCGAGTGGCTGACCATCAACGCGGTGCGCGATGCCTCCGACACGGTGCAGCATTACGTGGCGATTTTCAGCGACATCTCCGCGATCAAGAGCTCGCAGCGCAAGATGGAGTATCTGGCCTCGCACGATTCGCTGACCGGTCTGCCCAACCGCGGTCTGCTGATGGATCGTCTCAAGCACGCCATTCTCGGTGCGCGGCGCAAGGGCCATCGCCTCGCGCTGATGTTCATCGATCTGGACAATTTCAAGACCATCAACGACAGTCTTGGCCACGATGTCGGGGATCTGCTGCTCAAGGAGGCGGCCGAACGACTGCAGAAATGCGTGCGCGATGCAGACACGCTGGCGCGCCTCGGCGGGGATGAATTCGTTGCCCTTCTGCACGACATCCAGGTCGACGACGTCAACCGGATCGCCGGACGCATCATCGACTACCTTTCTGCTTCGTTCAGCGTTCGCGGTCATACCCTGTTCGTCTCGGCGAGCGTGGGCATCAGCCTGTATCCGGACGACGGCGACGACAGCACGGCGTTGCTCAAGAATGCCGACCTCGCGATGTACCGCGCCAAGGAACATGGTCGCAATCAGTATCATTTCTTCGCCGAGGAGATGAAGATCCTCGCATTGCAGCGCCTCACGCTGGAAACCGGTTTGCGTCAGGCGATCGATGCCTCCTTGTTCCGCGTGGTGTTTCAGCCTCAGGTGACGCTGGTCGAATCGCGCATCTTTGGCGCGGAAGCCTTGTTGCGCTGGAAGGATCCCGCCCTCGGCGAGGTCTCGCCGGCGCAGTTCATCCCTGCCGCCGAGCGCTCGGGGCTGATCGGGCAGGTGGGGGAGATCGCACTGCGGCTCACGCTGGCCCACGTGGCCGAGTGGCGCTCCGCAGGGCTGAAGGTGCCGCGAATCTCGGTCAACGTGTCAGGGCATCAGTTGCGAGACAAGGCCTTCCCCGCGCGTGTCGAATCCCTGCTTGATGCGTACAAGGTACCGTGGGATGCGCTGTGCATCGAGGTCACCGAGAGCGTGTTTCTCGAAGCGGCCGCGCAGGTTGGCGAAGTGTTGCGCGGTTTCGAGCGGCTGGGGGCGACGATCAGCATCGACGACTTCGGTACCGGATACTCGTCACTCGCCTATCTCAAACGAATGCCGATCCACGAACTGAAGATCGACGCCACGTTTGTCGACGGTGTCGATCAGGCTGGCGATGATGCGGAGATTTCGGTGGCGATCATCGGACTGGCCCGCGCACTGGGCATGCAGGTGATCGCCGAGGGGGGGGAGTCTCGCGGGCAGGCCGAGTTCCTTCAGGCCCGGGGGTGTCAGTACGCCCAGGGCTATCTGTTCCATCGCCCGCTCGAGGCGCCAGTGTTTGCAAAGCTTTTGTCCAACGGGGAGAGCGGATGAACCGCGAATCACCACCGCGGGAGGTGGCACAACCGACCCGGCGCAGTCTTGAAGAGCTGACCCAGGGATGCGAGTCCGAGCAACTGCACCTGTCGGGTGCGATCCAGGCCTGGGGCGCCTGCCTGTGGTGGGATGCCGGTAGTGGCCGCATCACCCATGCAAGCGCGAACATCGAACGGTATCTGCCAGGCGCCTCGGCCGAGTCCTGGCTGCAGCGCGAGGTCACGTCGGTGCCATGGATCGCCGCGCATTCCGGGTTGCTGGAGCGCACGCCGGGCAGCGTGGCGGAGCGCATGCTCGATTCTCGGGACGGAGCGGAGGTCAGGCTCATCGCCCGTTTCATTCGGGGTGAAAACGGGGTGGCAATCGAGCTGGAGCAAGACGCACCGCTGGACCCGCTGCACGACGCGCATGCCATGCAGGGGCCGCTGATGTATGTGCCCGAAGACGATCGTGCGCTGGCCGACTACGGCGACCTTCTGCTCGACAGCATCGTGCGCCTGACCGGCTTCGACCGGGTCATGCTGTACCGCTTTCATCCGGACTGGTCGGGCGAGGTGATTGCCGAGCGCACGACGCCAGCGCTGGGCAGCTACCGCGGGCTGCGCTTCCCGGCCAGCGACATTCCGGCCATTGCACGGCGTCTTTACCTGATCAATCCGTGCAGGATGATTGCCGACGCGCGCGCCGTACCGGTGCCGATGCTGTCGCGGCAACCGGAACCGCCCGATCTGACCTGGTCCGATCTGCGCAGCGTCTCTCCGGTTCATCTGCAGTATCTCGCGAACATGGGTGTTGCCGCGTCGTTCTCGGTACCCATCCGGGTTGCCGGCAAACTGTGGGGGCTGGTGGCCTGCCACCACTTGCAGCCGCGCTGCATACCCGCGGCGGCACGCAAGGGGTGTGCAGCGCTTTGCGCGGCCTACGCGCTTGGCCTGTCGTCGCATCTGGCAGGGCAGCGCATGCGGTTGGTCGATTCGCTCGAGCGCCGGGTGGATCATGTACTCGAGGAGGTGGCGCGTCACGAGAACCCGCTCGATGGCGTCGAAAGTGCCGGCGAAAGTCTGCGTCAGGCACTGAGGGCCGATGGGTTCGCGATGGTCGTCGGCGAGGATGCCGCGCTGTTCGGCGAAACCCCCGCGCTGGAGGCGTTGGGGCCGATCGACCGGTGGTTCGTCGATGCCTGGGACGAACCGCTGTTCGCGACGGAGCAGTTGGGGGAGTACTTTCCCGGTAATCCGTTGCTGCTGAGCGTGGCCAGCGGCCTGATGGCGATCAAGGCGCATTCACCGCGGTCGGGCATGATCCGCTTCTACTGGTTTCGCCCTGAAGAGCCGTCACGCATCACCTGGGCCGGCAACCCCAACAAGCCGCAGCCGGAGAACGCCAGCGCGATCATGCTTTCCCCGCGGCGTTCATTCGAGCACTGGGTGGAGGTTCGCACCGGTCACAGCCGACCCTGGCTGAGCGAGGAGCGGATGGTCGCCGCCAAGTTTCGCAACTATCTGCTGCGCTGGCTGTGATGCCGTCCCGTTGCTTGGTCGCCAGCGGTACCACCCCGTGGGTCGGTGGCGAGGCCGTCCCGTGCCGCTCGGGAGGGGGCCTGCGATGAATCGTGTCCGGGCCGAATGCCCCGTGCCGCCGTCGGGCTCCACGCTGGCGCAACGACTTCGGGCGGGAACCCTGCGGGCCCATGCGGCGCTGGACCGTCATCCCGTGCTACGACCGCTGGCCACGGGTGAATTGTCCCCCGAGCAGTACGCAACCGCACTGGCCGCGCTGCACGGACTGCTCGCGGGGACGCAGACGGTGCT
>OBJA01002310.1_pt1 | contig 11204 bp, 12 predicted proteins | sample 1519751 | NCBI WGS metagenome assembly OBJA01 (sample SAMEA3881238, study PRJEB22517) | soil metagenome | biome: lake sediment; feature: soda lake sediment; material: sediment, water from around vicinity | place: India | collected 2013-12-23 | depth 3 m
TAGCAAAGCGTAACCCGACACCCGCGCCAGATCCCCCGCACCCGTAGGTCGGGTTAGCAAAGCGTAACCCGACACCCCTCTTACACCCAACTCACCACCTGATCCAAAAACTTGCTCTTGCGCAATGTAAAACTCGAAATCCTTGCCAGAGGATCGGTGGACTTTTCCGCCTCCACAAGGCCAAACCACTCAGCAAATCTTGTCAGGGTACGCAGGCGGTAACAGCGCGCCAGGGTGTCCTCCGGCTCGAAGTAGGCGCTAGGTTTAATCTCGTTCAGCAAGCAGAGAAGGCATCGATATAGGCCTCCTCAGAGAGTTACTCAAAGAGTCTTTTAATGCCTTATTAGCGGCCTCCTCTAGACTGCCTTCAACGCGTGTTTCAGCAATCCGTATGGTTGGCATGGTCGCGGACTTAAAAATCATCCTCTTTCTCCACGACACTGTGGATTACCTTCAATATCATGAAGAACAGCTCATATGCGACACCCCACCCAGCTCACTGGCTTCAGGCGGCTTGCGTCGATAGTATTTCGCTTCCACTTCCTTCGACTGCTCGGCGTAAGGTTGCGTCATGACTGCCTGCAGTTCCCTAAGCAGTGCGTAGTCTCCCGTGGCCGCCTGCTGATAGGCCGGCGCCAGCAACCACTCTCGCAGAGTGTATTTTGGGTTAACCCGTTTCATCTGTTCACGGGTATGTGTAAGCAGAATTTTCCATTTTGCCAGCCACTCAGACCAGCGCCTGTCCAGCCCTTCATTCACCGGACTGTAGAAGCTCTTCTTAAGCGCGGCAATGTTATCCGGGATCGCAGAGAGTTCACGAAAGAAGATGGCGTAATCGACAGAGGTTTCCATCATAAGCTTGGCAAGCTCAGCAAACAGCGGCGCGTCAAATCGATCCAGCCCAAGCTTGGCCGCCAGCATGGTTTGCATTTCCTCGTCCATCTGTTTCGCAAAGCCAGCGCGAATCTCGTCGAGTTCCTGCTGGGCATCCGGGTCCGTTTCCAGTAATGGCCGCAAGGCCGTACAAAACATCTCGAAGTTACGTTCCGCCGCCACCGGTTGATTCCAGAACGCGAAGTGTTGCCCACCCCCTGTCCATGGTTGGTAGTTGGGATCAAACACATCACAAAACCCAAAGGGACCATAATCCAGCGTGAAGCCACCAGCCGCGCAGTTGTCGCTGTTGAAATTCCCCTGGCAATAGCCCACACGGATCCAGTTCGCCACCAGCTTTGTCAGGCGGCGACGAAACTCCTGCGCGAGCAATACCACCTTTCCGGACAGGCTGAGAGAAGGATCGATAAGCTCCGCATACTCACGGTCGATCAGGTGCAACACGATCTGCTCAAGTTCCTTCATAGCCGCGGGGTGTTCCTGCTTGCGGGCACGGCGACCGAACAACTCGATCTGACCCACCCGAATGAACGACGGTGCCACCCGCGTTGCGATGGCCACCGCCTCGGCGGCCATCATGTCGGGATCGTAGGAACGAGACCCTTCCGCATACCAGGGCCGCTGCACCTGCTCCGTCTTCGACACATACAAGCTCAAGGCGCGTGAGCTGGGCACGCCGAGCGCATGCATGTGCTCCTGTGCCAGGAACTCCCGCACACTCGAGCGCAACACGGCGCGACCATCCGCGCCACGGCAATAGGGTGTGCGCCCGCCGCCTTTAAGCTGCATTTCCCAGCGCCGACCCCTGTTCTGATCGGGGATCACCGCCTCCAGCACCGATACCGCTCGCCCATCGCCATAACCGTTACCGGTTCGAAATGGGCACTGCTGGGTGTATTCGGTACCGAAGATGGACAGCGCATAGCCCGTGGCCCAACCCTGCTTGCGCATGGGTTCCGGCGCCTGCGAAAGATCCCCGCTGAACACACGCATGAATGCTTCTGTCCGGGCCAGGCTATCGGCCAGGCCCAGCTCCTGGAAAAAGACCTGGCTGTGCGCAATGTATTCGGGTTCGGCAATCGGGGTCGGTTTCACCGGGACGTAATGCCCCGAAAATACCTGTCGTGGTTCGTGGTCCACGCCGTCTTCGGTCGCGTTCGGATCGCGCTTGAGCGATGCCAGCAGTGAGTAGTCCGCCAGCTTGGCGAGCCGCTCCATCGTGGTGATCTTGTCTGAAGCCTTTTGGGGAGCTTGAGTATTCATCGGATAAGGGCGCCATGAGTAATGGTATATCCGACAAATATACTACAGATTGTATAGAACAAAGACGCGGAGATAATAAGGAATAGACTTTGTGGCGTTCGTGGCACACCTGTAACACCACCTCCGGCTCGCCACGGCCACACTGCAAACACACATGGCCATCGCGCTGTCTCACCCATTGGCAGACTACCGCCCATTCGGAATTGTCGTAGGTCGGGTTAGCGAAGCGTAACCCGACGTGCCCCGCTATACCCAACACACTACCTGCTCGAACAAACTGGTCTTACGCAGCCTGAGATCCGAAAAATTCGCCATGGGATCAGTGGACTTTTCCACCTCCACCAGCCCGAACCACTCGGCAAATCTGCTTAGGGTGCGCAGGCTATAGCAGCGTGCCACTATGTCCTCCGGCTCGAAGTAGGGACTCGATGGAACCTCATCCAACAGTGACGGGAAGGCGTCGATATAAGCCTCCTCATAAAAGCGGACAGGGCGCGGTTCATCCCCATAGCGCCACAACAGATAGAGTGTGAACAGAAAGGAGCGCTGGATAAAGGGCAGCTCTTCGTAGCGATCGGCATAGGCCCAGTTGTATTCGGTGACAAAGATGCGCAACAGGCGTGGATAGATGGCCGCCATGCCTGATCCGGCCAGCAATGTCTTGCACTCACGGCTCAAGATGAACTTGCCACGATAGCTACGCAGCAGCCCGGCCAATTCTGCCACCACTCGCAATTGGTGCAGCTCGAAGAAATCCTCCTCCTTGCTGATCCCGGCATAGCGCGTCGCCTCCGCATAGCCCTCCTCCCCCAGATAGGCCAGCGCCACCTCGCGGCACAGCGCACGCGGCAGATTCCCCCTGGCGGTCGGCTTCACGCCCTGCTCTCCAATCCCCTCGGCCAGCAGACTGAACAACCTTGCCACCGGGGCATCAGGCTCAACTTCCAGGGTCTCACTGAATCGTACCAGCTCAGGTGAATCAAAGGGGCAATCCAGCATCTGCTGCATCTGTGCTGGCGACAGCCCATGAAACGCCGACAGCGGCGCATAATTTCGCGCCTGGATAAAGCGCTCAGCCTCCGCCTGCATCGCCTCCAGCGAATCCAGTTGCTTGTCCTCCAACAGTTGGCGCAGTTCCTCGTTGATCTCCCTCGCAGGATTGAAGGACTGCTGATCCGCTGACAGGCAGCATTGCTTGTACTTCTTGCCACTGCCACAGGGGCAGGGCTCGTTACGACCAGTCTTCATACCGCCTCTTCCTCAATCTGTTTGCGTGTTTTTCCAGCACCAGACTTTGTTTTGCTCATATTCAGGATTCCGTGTCATCCAGTGATGGTAATAATTCTTCGATCAACGTGATTAAGACCGGAATATCATCCGCAACCGTCTTGTACAACAAATCATGATCGATCTGTCCATATTCATGGGCCAGGATATTGCGCTGTCCGATAATCTCGCGCCAGGGAATCTCCGGATGTGCCGCCTGGTAAGCCGATGACACCCGGCGTGCCGCCTCACCGATAATTTCAACACTGCGCTCGGTGGCCCGCAGCAACACCAGATTATTTAGAAACGCCGCCTTGTCGTGGTCTGTCAGCATCGTTTCCACCTCCCTGGCGGCTTGCAACATATCCCACAGATAGGCTGGGTCGCGATCATCATGCCACATAGAGTTCCTCCATATCCTGCTCAATGGCACGCTGACGATAGGGGTTTTTCAGAATGGCGGGAGTCGCCATATCGACCTTGCGCCCCTCAAACAATCGGGAAAAGGCGTCCTGAATCTCCACCATGCCACCCAGCGAAGGTGCGGCGCCCTCTTCGAACTCGACCAACAGATCGATATCGCTGTCTGACCGAAGCTCGCCGCGCGCAGCGGAGCCGAATAACATCAGGCGGCGTATATGGTAACGCTGCGCCAACTCACGTAACGCCGCACGAGAGACGTGCAGCACGCCACCAATCACCAATCTGTCACGATCACTTATCACCGGATCAAGGCCATTGCCAGTCATCGTCGACAAACGCTTTTTCAACTCCTTCTTCGCGATGTCACGTTCTCTGGCACGGCCACCTCGTATCGCATCTACCAGCACCAACAACTCATAGAGCAGCGGATCACGTCGGGCAGCTTCCGGGGCCGACTTATAGAGGGGTGAAAACGCGATCCCCCGATCCACCCCCTCCGCCGATGGCCATACCGGGGGTGGTTCCGAGTCCGGCACAAAGATCCCATCCAGCGGTGGCCCTGCATGGGCGGTGAGCATGCCACGGCTCATCTGACCGCGTTCCGGCACAAACACATAGCGCAGGCCATGCACCAGAAACTCCTCTAGGTTTCTGATGTTAGGGATGATTCTGTCCTCTTTCTGCAGGGCAAGACTGGCCGACAGCGCCCGTTTTACCGCCGAATGGACCTCAGAGGGACTCATCCCCAACTCGACTGCCAGGCGGTTATAGGCCCAATCCTGGTCACCCAGGGCAACCAGCTTGAGCAAGACCAATATATCTTGAGGCTTGAGATTCATAAATTATTCGCTATTCGTGATTCGCGAACAAAGAATAGCATAAGATACACAGTGAACAAATGAGACCGCTATTTAGCAGAGTTCCTATCAAGCGCATCCCGGAAGGCCTGGCGATGATTGCCTGTGACCGCCATTTCCATATATCCGTGTTCATCCAGCATAAGCCAGTGGCCGAGGGCGGATCGTAGTCCGGAATTGTCCAGTTCTGGATCGACATCATCCAAATAGACCTTCAGCTTTAACTGACGGGTCTTAACCAGATTATCCAAATTGTCCAGGGTCATCCTGATTTCCCTTTATCCATATCTTCGACTGCACCATTAGCTTGCCTACAAAGGCATTGTTCTGCGCCAACTTCTCGTGGAGTTGTTCCTTGCTATATATATCGACGGATTGATCTGCCGTAGCAGACCTGGTTCGGCGTTATTCAGCAAGGCAGTTGGAAGATGTGCCACTTGTGTGAAGTGTCGGGTTAAGCGCGCTACATAGCTATTCGCTTCGGCAGGTCGGTCACAACCTTGTAATGTAAACGACAAAAGAGATAAACAACGGGACGCTCCTTGGTCCCATTCAGCCTCTCAATATATGCGTCCACCTCATAGTCATGGAGCCAACGCAGAACCGCATCACACTGGGTACGCTTTACATATCCGATACGCCGGCCTTGCCACTCAATGGCAATTGCCTTGTCATCATGGATATTATCTGGCTCTTGCCTAAAGCTTACCGGTACTCCCTCGACCAACTCATCAATGGACACACCATCCTGATATCGGAAACCTGCGACTTCCAATAACAGCTCACAGGGTGCGTCGACCTCATCCAAAGGCCAATCGATAGAAAATCCGTCGGTAGGGAGCCTCGCACCGGAATAAGCCAGAAGCGCAAAATCACTCGGGGCGTTCTCAGGAACGAGACGCCACTGCTGGAGATACTTGGCAAAGTCACCACGCTTGCGCGGTGGTAGACGGCGCATAAATGTATCCATTACCCCCTCGGTATAAACACGGTCAATCTTGCGGAATGCAGGGTAACAACTAAAACCAAGCTCTCGGGCACGCTTGAAGTCTTCGGTCTGGGTCAAGTAACGGAAAGTGACCGTATCACCCTCACGCAGCAGCTCACCAACCACGAGGCGGGTCCGCTCCTTCCCATCCGAGGCTTGCCAAACCAGCAGTAATCGGCGTGATTCGATGGTGTGCTCTATAAGCCGCATTATCATTTAACCAATTGATTTATAAGGTTTTGATATCTAAACCGCGTCAGGCGTACAACAAAATCGGCTCGCTCTGGCGATAGCCTCTCAGGCACATCAAACTCGGTCAATAGGTTAATCATAGTGGTGAATGCATCTATATCAAAGGACGCTAAGCGATCTTCTACCCTGTCAGCGAGGTGGGGATTGGCATCAATCAAGCGCAAAAGCATTCCCACGTGTTGCTGGGGTTTTTCATCCCCCAAGTGCCACCGAATATGGTGATAGCCCCGATTAACGTACTGAGCCAACCGCTCGGTATTAGTAAAATTGGGGAGCTTTCGCTCAATAATCTCATGCCCAAGGCTCGTCCCATTATCAAAAACCGGGGCAGGCCTTACGCTTCTATCCCGATCCAGCTTCTGGCTCCAAATCAACCCCCAGTTGTCCTGATGACGATCGGTGTTACCAATCAGGGCGTCAAAGAGGAGCATGTCACACCAATAGCCCAGCCATGTAGCCTTTTCGGACCACCATTTTGCCAAGACCTTATGATATCCGGCCACATGGGTAAAATTGTGCTGAGCACCTTTCTTACGGTCGTAGCTAGGGATCATGTCCACCATGATGTCACCACCAGGGACATAGCGCTCATCAGGATCACCCGGATAGCCAAGGAACCACTCAATGAGCGCACCGCTCGCCCCATTGTCAGAATCAAAGGCGACGAAGGCTGGCGGCACCGGTACCCCTAATAGGCAGCCTGCCCTATAGGCCACAATCTCAGCCCAGAACTGCTCTGGGTAACGCTCAAAGGAATGTTTGAAGAGATAGCGATGGTCAGGCAGCAAAAAACGATGCGTAGAACCTACTGGGCTATGAAGTAGCGACTTATCCCGCGCGCCTTCCGGGTAAACCTCAAACTCCTCATCGGGGCGCCAGTCGGCAACATCTACCGGCTCAGTCGAAGGTTGTATAATCAAGATACCCTCTCGCCCCATCGTCTAACCCCGAATATCTCGTTCAGTACCGTTAAAGTCGCCAGCAGCAAGTTGCCCTCTAGCCAAATGACCGACTACAGCAGATCCGCCAGGCATCACTTTATTCACTTTTCAGCCCCTTCTGTGTAGGTGTGATTTTTTTCCAGGCACCACAGGAGCAGAGGCATTACGTCCGACCTCAAAACCGCCTCTTCCTCAATCTGTTTGAGCGTTCTGCCGCTCCTATCCTCCATCAAGAATCCGCCCTCACAGCCCGACACCTCGGGAATTGTGAACAACCCCAGAATGACTTCCCGGCATTGACACCATTCTTGGCTACACGACGAACCATCACACTGCCACATTTTGGACAGACGACCTTATCCGCATTCCCTGCTGTTGCAGGTTCGGCTGACAACCGTGTTTCCCCGTTTATGGCGGTTGAGATGCCCTTGGTCATCCGATGAAATTCGTCCCCATCGATGAGCCTGATCCCGGCCTTGGCCGCGAAGGCCTTTGCCTCCTCGGTATAGCCGCCGGAGCTGACGAATACCCCACCATCGGCAGCGTGTGTTGCTACCAATCCGGCCAACTCACGTACTGGCTTGACCCCGACCTGTTGCGTCTTCCACTGCTTGCACTGCACCAGATAGGCCTTGCCCTCCTTGCTGATCTCGAGATCGACACCACCATCCGCACCACCGCCACCGATCTCGCGAACGGTAAATTCCTTTCTGCGAAACGCCTCACCCACCAGCATCTCAAACTCCTGCCAGCTTGGTTCATTGAGAACCGAGGCATGGGCCGCACCTGCACTCTTTGCCAGCAGTCCCTCGCGTTTTTTTCTGTTGAAGAATGAGATGCCCGCACCAGCCAAACACAACAGCGGAATCACATACTGCCCCACTGTGGCAAAGATCATCTTCATTTGCGCACTGATCGAATAGGCGACGCCCGCCTCTGCGCTGGCCTGCTGAATATCCAGATGCACATAGGGCTGCAATAACAGGTAGGAAAGCAATGCCAGCAGTACGCCCACCCACCAGGGGAAATAAGCAATGATGACTACCAAATCCTCAAATGCACTGCTTTTTGCCCGGCGAGCCATCTTTTCTCTCCCTCATGCTTGATAAAATCCTGTATTTAACAGCTTCATAGTCAGTTGTTCGATGCGCCCTCAATACATCAGGAGCATTTTGCAGATAAACCACTCCGGAACGGCTGTGATATGCATCCATGTCCTATCAGTAATTCCAGTTTTCGTGTTTCAAAGGCAACTGATTCAAACGTGCCTTTGCCGACCGCCAGTTCGGCATATACCTGTCCATGTAGTATCGAAAATTATCATTGTGTCCACGCTCCAGAAAGTGAACCATCTCATGCACCAGAATATATTCAAGGCACTCCAGCGGTTTCTTCGACAGTTCCAGATTCAACCAGATATTCCGTTTTTCGCTGTTACAACTTCCCCAGCGGGTTCGCATCTTTTTAATACCGCAGTGGGCCACCTGTTGGCCGATGATCGGTTGCCATTTGCCGAGCAGTTCTGCCGCATGCCTTTTCAACTCGCTTCGTCGCCACTCATCAAGCAGCCTCTCCCTGTTAGCAACAGTGGTGCCTGGATTAACGTAGAGAGTCAATCTTCCTGACTGCTTTAACTCCACTCCGTGCCTCCCGACACGCTCTACCAACACAAGCCTACAGCGTTTGCCGAAATGGTAGTGGCACTCGCCAGAGACATACTGCCGTTCTGTCTGACGCGCCTGCTGCTGAAAATCCTTCTGCTGATTTTTAATCCAGTGCAGCTTCGAGACCACGGCCAGTCGGACATTGTCGTCGGTAATATGTTTCGGTACCGCTACACGCACACGACCATCGGGCGGATAGACGGCAAGGTGGAGATTCTTGATATCCTTCCTCACCACATGCACCACAATTCCGTTTACCGTCAGCATCTCTTTCGACTTGGTCAACTCAGTCATACTCGGGCTGATTCTTGATGATCTCGATCACCTCATCGAGCTTTACGGCATACTCGCCCAACTCGTCCCTGACCGCATGTTCCACGTCACGGGTCTTGAAACGGTTGTGCTTCCAGGCGGCCTTTTTGGTACCACGGATAGCCGTATCGATGCGCGTCACCAACTCCTCGTTGTGGTCGAGGTTGTCGTAGAGCGACTGCTTGCCACGGGTGTCCATCGAATCCGGGTAGCTGATGTCGCCACCCGGTGTGGTGATCTCCTGCGCCAGTCGCTTGACCTCTTTCAGGTAGGCCTCGTAATCCAGGGCCTCTTCACGCCGTTGCTCGATCAGCGCCCCCAGCAACTCCGACATCTTTTCATAGTATTTGGGATTGATCGGCTGGCCATCGATGATCACCTTGCGGATGTTGTTCTCAATCGTCTCGGCCATCGCCTCGGGCACCTTGCCGCCCGCGGCCGCCTGATATTGTGCCGCCTTGGCGATCACCAGCTCCACCAGCCCCAGCTCCTCGAAGTCGACCACCGTCTCACTGTCTTCGGCGCGGATGTAGGTGTCGAGCAGGCGGCGCATCGCCGGTTCGTACTGCTTCATGTCCACCTCATCCCGTGATGCCAGTTTGATCTCCTGGCGCATCTGGCTGAAGTGTTCCACCTCCGCCTTCACCTCCTGCGCCTCGGCCGGGCTGTAACCCGCCGCCCCCATCTCATTGGCGAGGTTGGCGTAGGCACGCACCAGCGCAGCGACGTTCTTGTAGAGCGCAACCCGCTTGGCCTCGTTCAGTTTGAGCGCTTCGCTATCGGCCACATCGCCGCAGAAGTAACGGATGTAATCCATTAACGCACGCGGCTCCAGCACCGGTTCGCAGAGGCTCTTTACCGTCTCCCGCGCCTCTTCCAGTGTCTCGCGGCTCTTCTCCAGCCGGTTGGTCAGCAGTCCATTCACATCCTCCTCGTCATAGGCATCGAAGGCACCACTGGTGTAGTCCTTGATCGAGGTCTCCAGACTATGGAACAGATCCTTGTAGTCGACGATATAGCCGTACTCCTTGTCGTCGCCGTCCAGCCGGTTGACGCGGCAGATCGCCTGAAACAGGCCGTGGTCCTGCATCTTTTTGTCGATATAGAGGTAGGTGGCCGAGGGGGCATCGAAACCGGTCAGCAGCTTGTCGACCACGATCAGCAGGCGCATCTGGCCCGGCTCCTCCTTGAACTGCTGCTTGACCCGCTTCTCGAACTCCTCGGCGCGGTTGATCGCCTCCTCCTTCGGCACCTCGAAGTAGTCGGCCAGCATCTGCTGGTAGATTGCGTACTGGTGCAGCCTCTCGGTATAGCCCGCGCCGGTCTCCTCGCCCTTGATGTCGGCGGGTGACGGCAGGTAGCTGGTGACAATGGCGCACTTGCCCTTCAGCTCGGTCTGGTCGAACAGCTCGTAGACCTTGCACGCCTGGTAGATGCTGGCGCAGACCAGCATGGCGTTACCGCGCCCGCTCATCAGGCGCGGGCGCTTTTTCATATCCATCCAGATGTCGTTGACGATCATCTCCAGCCGCTCCTTGCTGGAGAGCACCTTCTGCATGGTTCCCCAGCGCTGCTTGAGCTGCACCTTGGCCATGTCGGTGAGTCCGGCGGTATTCACCTCGAACCACTCATCTATCTTTTCCGGGGAGCGGATGTACTGATCGATATCCCGCGCCTCGTATTGCAGGTCGAGCACCACCTTGTCGTTCACCGCCTCATCGAACTTGTAGGTGTGGATGAAGGAGCCGAACACCTCGATGCTCTTCTGCTTGTCCTTCTTCAACAGCGGGGTGCCGGTAAAGCCGATAAAGACCGCCTCGGGCAGGATCGTGGTCATCGCCTGGTGCAGCTTGCCCGACTGGGTGCGGTGACACTCGTCAACAAAAACGAACAGCTTGCCCTTGGCGCGGAAGTCGCTCGGCAGTTGTTTCATCAACTCGGCGATATAGTCGTCGGTTGCCTGCTCGTCCTCATTCTCGCCACGCCTGCCGAACTTGTGGACCAGCGAACAGAGCAGCCACGGCTTTGGCTCGTTAAGGGTGGCGACCAGATCGCCGCCACTCCTGGTGCGGTAGATCGCCTCATCGACCCCTTGATAGACCCCCTCGATCTGCTCGTCCAGCTCGGTGCGGTCGGTGACCACCAGCACGCGGGCATTCTCAACATTCTCCCGTATCCACTTCGCCAGCCATACCATGGTCAGGCTCTTGCCAGAGCCCTGGGTGTGCCAGATGATGCCGCCGTCGTTTTCCCGCACGCGCTGCTGTGCCGCCTTGACGCCGAAATACTGGTTGTGGCGGCAGAGCTTCTTGATCCCCGCATCGAAGACGATGAAGTTGTGGAT
>OBJA01002311.1_pt1 | contig 11200 bp, 10 predicted proteins | sample 1519751 | NCBI WGS metagenome assembly OBJA01 (sample SAMEA3881238, study PRJEB22517) | soil metagenome | biome: lake sediment; feature: soda lake sediment; material: sediment, water from around vicinity | place: India | collected 2013-12-23 | depth 3 m
GCAATCAAGCGATTTTGAAGCGTACCGTCAGCGCCTTGCGGGCGTTGCAGCCGCTGCGCCGGCCGCTGCTGCTCCCGACACGCGTGAAGCTGTCGGCCAGATCACTGCGCGTGTTGACGATCCTCCCGAAACCGCCGCACCGACTGATCGCGTCCAGGTTTCCGGAGCGCCGTCCGAAGGGGACACCGAGCAGCTCGCGCGCTTGCAAGCGCTGGAAGAGGAGCTGGTTGCCCGGGAGCGGTCGCTGGAAGAGGCAAACAGCAGGCTGGCCGAGCTCGAGCAGAGCATTCGTGATCTGCAGCGCCTGGTCGAACTGCGTAATGAAACACTGGCGCAACTGCAGGAGCAGCTGGTTCAGTCTGGCGAAACCGGAGTCGACCCGGTGATGGTGCCGCGGGAGGCGGTCGCGCCCGAAACGGTCGAGCCGATTGCCGAGACTTCTGCCACGGATGAAGCGACTGTTTCCGGTGAACCGATCTCAGTGCCGGCGGATGAGACGGCGGCGCCACTGGTGGAGGAACCGCCACAGGTTGCCGCGCCAGCTCAGGAAACCTCGCCCGTCGCGGTCGCGCCACCCGCGCCTCCGGTCGTCGAGGATGCGCCGCAGCCGCGTCCGGCCCCGGTTGCACCTCCCATGCAGCCACAGCCGACCTTCCTGCAATCGTTACTCGACGATCCGATGATGATGGCTGCGGGTGGCGGGGTCCTCGTGCTGCTGCTGGGCTATGCAGGATATCGGGTACGCCAGCGCCGCAAGACCGAACCCGAACCGATCAGTGGCTTGAGTGAGTATCCCAGCGAAGGTCATTCGGTTTTTGGTGGCAAGGGCGGTCAGAGTGTTGATACCGGAAGCAGCAGCGTTCTGCATACCGATTTCAGCCAATCCGGACTGTCCGCGATCGATGCCGACGAAGGCGTAGACCCGGTGGCCGAGGCCGACGTGTATATGGCCTATGGCCGAGATGCACAGGCAGAGGAGATTCTCCTCGATGCGCTCAAGGCGGATGCGTCGCGTCCCGCCATTTACCTCAAGTTGCTTGAGATCTATGCTCAGCGCGAAAGCCCGCGTCAGTTCGAATCGGTGGCAACGGATCTATACTCGCGCACGGAAGGCCTGGGTGATGACTGGAAACGTGCCGCGGAGATGGGACGCAAGCTCGATCCGGAGAATCCGCTATACAGTGCCGGGCCGATGACCGGTGATGATGCGCCGATGACCGAACCGGGTGCAGGAGGGCGCGCGGCCGGGAGTGCAACCGCAGCAGCCGCCGCAGGCGTGGCCGGAGCGGCAGCTGCAAGCGCGTTGGGCGGCGGTGAGCAGAAGGATGGCGACGAGTTTGCCGCAGCCTCCGGTGAGCAATCGCTGGATGAAGTCGATTTCACTACGTCCATGCCGATGCAGCCTACCGCGTCGCAATTGAAGGACACATGGTCGATGCCCGGCGAGTTGTCTCAGTTGTCGAGAGCGATCGAGGAAGGCAGTGCGGATGATGTCGGCAAGGCGATCGACAGCGCAGTCCAGGAGCAGGGCGAAGCCGAGCCTGATTCCGAGGATGTCGATTTCTCGGTGCTCGATTTCGATCTCGGCAGTGAAGCGGGTAGTGGACAGAAATCGACAGCCGAACCCGGTGGCAAAGACGGCGTTGGTGCCGAACCTGCTCCGTCCGTCGAAGATACCGGGTTGAGTTTCGATCTCGACATGGGTGACCTTTCTGCTCCGGCCAAGGAAGTGGCGGCGAGTGGAGAGATGGATGTGGAACGAAGCAATTCCGGGCTTGATTTTGATGTGTCGGATGCGAGTGCTTCACCGAAGCATGACGCTTCGCTGGATGCGACGATGATCGGAGACGCTGCGGACCTGGCCGCAGCGGAGCGTGCTGCGGACGCTGCTGCGGGGCGCAGCCCTGGAACCGATGAAGCCGCGACGTTCGATCTGGACGCGACGATGGTCGACGATGAGCTTGCCGCGATTCACGCTGGTCGGTCAGCTCCGGAGGCGGCTCCGGGCGAAGTTGACGATTCGGTGATGGATCTCGAGAAGACCGGCTTCGACAACAGTCTGCTCGACTTCGACTTCGATCTGGATGCACCGGCGCAGTCGTCCGACGATACGCCGGCGATCGACCTGTCCAATATCGACCTGGATCTGGATCCCGATGCGCCCGCGCAATCTGCGTCCTTCGAGACATCTGCGGACGCAGCAGGCGACGATCTGCTCGAGGAGGCCGACACCAAGCTCGATCTGGCGCGCGCCTACGAGGAGATGGGCGATGTCGATGGTGCGCGGGAACTGATCGAGGAGGTCTTGCGAGAGGGCTCCGCCGCGCAGCAGGAAAAAGCAAAGGCCATGCTCAACCGCCTTGGCTGAAGCAGCTGTTACAGGCGTGCAACGCGCGTCTGTAACGGCCTCTTTCGGCGCGCCGTATGGCATCTTTCCGCCCCGCGATGTTTCGCGGGGCGTTTTCCTTTCAACCTGATGTATCTCCCGCCCGAATGCACTCCGGTTTAGTGATTCTTCTCTGGCTGCTGGCCGTGGCCAGTCTGCAGTTTCTCAGTGCCGGGGCCCTGTTGATTGCCGTGCTTGGAAGTGCGACGCTCGCGTTGGCGTATGCGAGACAGCGGTGCTGGCGATTGGTGCGGCGCGTGCGGGTGTTGTTGCTTGCCATATTCGTTTTGTTCGCGTGGTTCACGCCCGGTGAGGCGGTGTTCGCGCACTGGCCGGTGGTCAGTCCGAGCAAGCAAGGGGTGGCTCTTGCCCTTGAACATGCGGGCAGGTTGCTGGCGGTGGTGTTCTGCGTTGCCGTGTTGATGCAATATCTGCCCTCGAGGCGACTTGTCGGTGCGATCCACGCATTGCTCCGCCCGCTGTCCCGTTGCGGGGTTCCGGCCGACCGTGTCGCGATCCGCACCCTGCTGGTGCTCGAGTACGTTGATTCCGACGCACGCACGAGTTGGCGAGACTGGTTGCGCGACGTACCGCTTGCCGAGCATGAACCCGTTCGCATTCCGGTTGAACCGTTGCGCATGACCGATTTTCTGATCGGTGCCTTGGTGCTGTGCGGGCTGGTCCTCGTGGTGGTGATGTCATGAGAGTGGCGATGGGCGTCGAGTACGTTGGCAATGCGTTCGAGGGATGGCAAAGCCAGCGGCATGGTCGAACGGTGCAGGATCATCTCGAGCGTGCGCTTGCGCGGATCGCCGGTCAGCCTGTCCGGTTGCATTGCGCGGGCAGAACGGATGCGGGTGTGCATGCGACGGCGCAGGTGGTTCATTTCGATACCACCGCCCAACGTGACCGGAATGCCTGGGTGCGCGGCGTCAATGCGAGCCTGCCGGACACGGTGGCGGTGCGTTGGGCGACCGAGGTTGACGACAGCTTTCATGCCAGGTTCTGTGCCGTTGGCAGGCGCTATCGCTACGTGCTGTTCAGTAGCCCGGTGCGGCCTGCCTTGTTGAGTGGCCGGGTCGGCTGGTTCCACTTGCCACTGGATGTCGATGCGATGGCACGTGCGGCACGCGTGCTAGAGGGCGAGCACGACTTCACGGCGTTTCGGGCGTCCGCGTGTCAGGCGAAATCGCCGATCAAGCGCATGTACTCGGCCCGCGTTCGACGGGAAGGGACCTATGTCACCTTCGACTTTCACGCCAACGCTTTCTTGCACCACATGGTAAGAAATCTTGTCGGGGCGCTGGTGTATGTCGGCAAGTATGGGTACCCGCCAGAATGGCTGCGGTCCTGTCTGGAAGCTCGATGCAGGCAGTCCGCTCCGCCGACCTTCTCGCCCGACGGCTTGTACCTGTGTGGCGTCGACTATCCGTCGCGCTGGTCCTTGCCCAACGAAGGGCGTATTATCGCACTGCCGCAATTTCCCCTTTCCTGAATGTCCCGTACCCGAATCAAGATCTGCGGTCTGACGCGCCCTGAGGACATCGCTTCCGCCGTGGAAGCAGGTGCCGATGCGATCGGCCTGGTGTTTTATCCACCGAGCGCCCGTTTCGTGACCCTGGAGCAGGCGATCGAGTTGGCCCGCTCGATCCCGCCTTTCGTCACTAGCGTGGGTTTGTTCGTCAATCCGGATCCATCGTTCGTACGCTCGGTGGTCCAGCGCGTGCCGTTGCAGATGCTTCAGTTCCACGGTGATGAATCGGACGCCGATTGTGCTTGTTTCGGTCTGCCCTGGATCAAGGCGGCGCGCATGCGCCCCGGGTTCGATCTGTTAGAATTCTCGGCTTTGCATCCGGGCGCGTCCGGGTTGCTGCTCGACGCGTTCGTCGATGGCTTCGGGGGGGCGGGCAAGACCTTCGACTGGAACTTGATTCCGGAGGGTTTGGGCAGGCCGTTGATTCTTTCCGGTGGCCTCGATCCGGACAACGTCGAAGCGGCCGTTCGTCGGGTGGTGCCATGGGCGGTCGACGTTTCGAGCGGTGTGGAATCGGCGAAGGGTATCAAATGTGCCGAACGGATGCGGGCGTTCATCTCTGGAGTTCGAAATGCAAATGGCTGATTCTCCCTATACCTTCCCCGATGCCGATGGGCATTTCGGCCCTTATGGTGGCGTGTTCGTCGCAGAGACGCTGATCCCGGCGATCGAGGAATTGCGGGTGGCCTATGAGGCCTCGCGGAGTTCGAGTACGAACTCAAGCACTACGTCGGAAGGCCCAGCCCGATCTACCATGCCAGGCGCTTGTCAGATAAGCTCGGCGGAGCCCAGATCTATCTGAAGCGAGAAGACCTCAACCATACCGGCGCCCACAAGGTCAACAACTGCATCGGTCAGGCGATGCTCGCGCGCCGCATGGGCAAGCCTCGGGTCATCGCCGAAACGGGGGCTGGACAGCACGGCGTCGCCACGGCCACGGTCGCGGCCCGTTATGGCATGGAGTGCGTGGTGTACATGGGGGCCGAGGATGTGCGTCGTCAGGCCGCGAACGTTTACCGCATGAAGCTGCTCGGTGCCACGGTAGTGCCGGTCGAGTCCGGCTCGCGCACGCTCAAGGATGCCCTCAACGAGGCGATGCGCGATTGGGTGACCAACGTCCATGACACCTTCTACATCATCGGCACGGTTGCCGGCCCGCATCCCTATCCGATGATGGTGCGCGACTTTCAGGCGGTGATTGGGCGAGAGTGTATCGAACAGATGCCCGAGCTTGCTGGACGTCAGCCGGATTACGTGATTGCCTGCGTGGGCGGTGGCTCCAATGCTATGGGTATATTTCACCCCTATCTCGAGGTGCCGGGGGTGCGTCTGGTCGGAGTCGAGGCCGCGGGGGACGGAATCGATAGTGGTCGGCATTCGGCAAGTCTGACCGCTGGACGGCCAGGTGTGCTGCATGGCAATCGCACCTATTTGTTGCAAAACGAGGACGGACAGATCATCGAGACGCACTCGGTGTCGGCCGGGCTCGATTACCCGGGTGTCGGTCCCGAGCACGCCTGGCTCAAGGACAGTTCGCGCGCCGAGTATGTTGGCGTAACCGACGCAGAGGCCTTGCAGGCGTTCCACGATCTGTGCCGGCTCGAAGGCATTATTCCGGCCCTCGAGTCTTCGCATGCGATTGCCCATGCGATGCGGTTGGCGCCTGCCTTGCCACCGGACAGGATTCTGCTTGTGAATCTGTCCGGGCGCGGCGACAAGGACATGCACACCGTGGCCGAGCGCTCGGGCATCCAGTTCTGAACGCACTGCGTTTCGTGCCGGGAGGGGAGTGCGCTCCAGACTCCCGGTCCAATTCTGAACATACTGTTTCCAATCCATGACCAGAATCCAGTCGGTTTTTCAGCGGTGCGCACAACAAGGCCGTTGCGCGCTGATTCCCTTCGTGACCGCCGGTGATCCCGCGCCCGAACTCACGGTGCCGATCATGCATGCCCTGGTGCAGGGTGGCGCCGATGTCATCGAACTCGGCGTGCCGTTTTCGGACCCGATGGCCGATGGGCCGACCATCCAGCGGGCTTCCGAGCGTGCGCTGGCCGCCGGCATGAGCATGCGCAAGGTGTTCGATATCGTGCGTTCCTTCCGGGAGAGCGACTCGCGTACTCCGGTGGTGCTGATGGGGTATGCGAATCCCATCGAAGCGATGGGGGTGCCGCGTTTCGTCGAGCAGGCGGCCTCGGCCGGGGTGGACGGTGTGCTCGTGGTCGATTATCCGCCGGAGGAATGCCGCGAGTTTGCGGCCAGCCTGCAACAGGCGCAAATCGACCCGATCTTCCTGCTCGCGCCGACGTCATCGGCCGAACGTTTCGCCGATGTGGCCGCCGCGGGTAGCGGATACATCTACTACGTGTCGCTGAAGGGCGTAACCGGTTCGGGTGCGCTGGATCTCGACGAGGTTGCAGCGCGTATCCCGGCGATTCGCGAACGCGTGGGCCTGCCGGTCGGTGTCGGGTTTGGTATCCGCGACCCCGAGACCGCGGCCAGAATAGGCGCCTTTGCCGATGCGGTGGTAATCGGCAGTCGCATCATCGAGGAGATCGAGAACAGCCCCTCCCCGGAGATCGTCGCCCGAGTCGGCGGCTTCGTTCGTTCGGTTCGCGATGCTCTCGATGCCGTGCGCGAAAGTCAGGCGCATCAACAGCAGGGAACACGGACGACATGAGCTGGTTGACGAAACTTCTGCCGCCGCGGATCAAGAAGGAAGAGTCCGCCGTTCGCAAATCGATTCCTGAGGGATTGTGGAGTAAATGCCCTGCCTGCGAGGCGGTGCTGTACCGTTCGGATCTGGAGAGCAATCAAGCGGTTTGTCCCAAGTGCGGACATCACCAGCGTCTGCGGGCGCGGGCGCGACTCGATCTGCTGCTCGATACCGAAGGGCGTGTCGAGATCGGCGCCAGTGTGGTGCCGGTCGATCCACTGAAGTTCAAGGACTCGCGAAAGTACCCTGATCGCTTGACGGCCGCCGTCAACGACACTGGCGAAGCCGATGCGCTGGTGGTGATGCAGGGTACGATCCATGCGATGCCGGTCGTCATTGCGTGCTTCGAGTTCGAGTTTCTTGGCGGATCGATGGGCTCGGTCGTGGGCGAGCGTTTCATGCGCGGTGTGCGAATGGCAGAGGAGCAGCGCGTTCCGTTCATCTGCATCACCGCCTCGGGAGGCGCGCGCATGCAGGAGGGGCTGTTCTCGCTGATGCAGATGGCGAAGACCACTGCCGGACTGACCCGACTGGCCCGTCGGAAACTGCCGTTCATCTCGATTCTGACTGATCCGACCATGGGTGGCGTGTCGGCCAGTTTCGCGTTCATGGGCGATGTCGTCATCGCAGAGCCCGGTGCCCTGATCGGCTTTGCCGGACCGCGAGTGATTGAACAGACGGTGCGAGAGACCCTTCCGGATGGGTTTCAGCGCGCGGAGTTCCTGCTCGACAAGGGCGCGATCGACATGATCGTGGACCGCCGCGAACTGCGAGATCGCCTTGCCGCACTGATCGGGTTGTTGACCCGTCAGGTGGCGGTCGAGGCCTGACCCGGGCGGACGGCATGTCGAAGGATCTGGATGCCTGGCTGCGGGAGCTCGAATCACGTCACCCGGTGACGATTCGCCTTGGCCTCGAGCGTGTTGCCGCGGTTCGCGATGCCATGGGACGGGCTTCCGATGCCGTCTTGATCACCGTTGGCGGGACCAACGGCAAGGGTTCGGTTTGCGCGATGCTCGAGTCCATTCTGGTCGAGGCGGGCTATCGCGTTGGTTTGTACACTTCGCCTCACTTGCTGCGCTACGCCGAACGGGTGCGTGTCGATCGTCGCCCGGTAGATGACCAACGGCTGGTCGCCGCGTTCGAAGCGGTTGAAAGGGCGCGGGGCGGCACCGAACTCACCTACTTCGAACACGGTACGCTGGCAGCATGGGACATCTTTTGCGCCGAGTCGCTCGACGTGGTGATTCTGGAGGTGGGGCTGGGTGGGCGGCTGGATGCCGTGAACATCTTCGATCCAGACTGCGCCATCGTCACCAGCGTGGCTCTGGACCACATGGCCTATCTGGGTGATACGCGCGAACAGATCGGGTTCGAGAAGGCGGGCATTTTCCGCGCGGGGCGTCCCGCTGTGTGCGGCGCCCCGATGCCACCCGAACGCCTGCTTGCTCATGCGCAGGACATCGGTGCGCAGTTGTGGGTCAGCGGGCGGGACTTCGGCTTCGGCGGAGATCGTCAACAATGGGGATACTGGCGCTATGAGGCGCCGCAGTGTTCGGGCAAGCTGCTGCGCCGCGGGGGGCTGGCGTATCCGGCATTGCGAGGCGCCAATCAACTGCTCAATGCGTCGGCCGTGCTGACCGCACTGGACCTGCTTCGGCTGCGCCTGCCGGTGTCTATACAGGCTGTGCGGCAGGGCTTGATGCTGGTGGAACTTGCCGGACGTTTCCAGGTGCTGCCCGGTCGTCCGGCCGTCGTCCTGGACGTTGCCCACAATCCACAGGCGGCGGGTGTGCTGGCTGAGAATCTTGCCAACATGGGCTTCTTCCCCGAGACCTGGGCAGTGCTGGGAATGCTTGACGACAAGGAGGTCGAAGCCGTTGTCGAGCGCATGCGCTCGCGCGTCGATCACTGGTTGCCTGTGGACTTGCCCGGTCCAAGAGGTCTGAGCGCGGATGCGCTGGCCGCGCGTCTCGCGGCGATGGGAATCGATGTTGCGGGGGCGTTCGAGAGTCCCCGTGCGGCGTTTGATGCGGCGCGTAATCGAGCCGGCGAGAGTGATAGAATCGTCGTCTTTGGTTCCTTCATGACGGTGGCCGACGTGCTTGCCGCCATGGAAGCGTCCCGTGCGGTGGCCTGACGTGTCCGATAACGACAACCTCGAACTCAAGAAACGCTCGCGGCGCCGTCTGGTCGGTGCCGCCGCGTTGGCGCTCGTTGCCGCAATCGTGCTGCCGATGGTGATGGATGACGAACCGGCGGTGAACGTACACGACATTCAGGTCACCATTCCTGATCGCGATGCAGACAGCCGGCTCGCGCGGCCGATTGTCGGACGCACGCCGGTACCAGTCGAGGAGCCCGTACTGGCCCCGGCGCCGCAGGAACTGCTGTCCGGTGAGATTGAGGAGATCATCGAGGAGTACGAGTCGGAGTACGTTGAGGAACCCGTTTCCGCGCCGTCCCGGACGCAGGAGACCGCGACTGCGGTGCCGCGTGCCGAGCCACCGCAGGTTCCGCAAACCCCTCAGGCTCCCAGTCCCACCGCGCCAGCGCCTGCCCCTCCCGTTGCTGCACCATCGGCGCCGACGGCGGACGAGGCCGAGCGGGTGAGGGCGATTCTCGAGGGGCGTGCGCAGAGCGCGGCTTCGACCGGCTTTTTCGTGCAGGTCGGCGCGTTCAGTGAGCGCGACAAGGCGGTGGCCTTCAGCGACAATCTCAAGGGTCAGGGTTTCTCTTCCTTCACGGAATCGGCCGGACCGATCACGCGCGTACGGGTAGGGCCGTTTGCTTCTCGTGAGCTTGCCGAGCGCGAGGCAGAGCGTCTGCGTGACATCGGGTTCGACGGTGTTGTAACGGCGCGTTGAGTTCAGCGGGAAACGAGACATGAGTTTCATGCGGCCCATTCGCGATGAGGGCAGACTGGGAACGCCGGCCTTGGCGACCTGTGCTCGATGACGGTATTCGATTACATCTTCATCGCGATCGTCGTGCTGTCCTCGGCGGTCGGAATGTGGCGCGGTTTTGTGAGCGAGGTCATCGCCTTGCTGGCTTGGGTGGTGGCGCTGATCGCGGCCTGGGTTTATTCGAGCCAGGTCGCCGAGATGCTCGCGGGCTGGATCGTCGAACCTGCCTGGCGGCAGGTGGCGGCTTTCGCGTTGATCTTCGTCAGCGTACTATTGCTGGCAGCGATCCTCCGGTTCCTGTTGCGGGAGTTGCTGCGCGCGGCCGGACTAGGGCCAGCGGACCGCTTCTTCGGAACCTTGTTCGGTCTTGCACGAGGGCTGGCGATTGCCTTCGTGCTGGTGTTGCTCGGAGGGCTCGTCGGAATGGCTCGTGAGCCCTGGTGGGCGGAGGCGCTGTTCGCGCCCCCGCTCGAAACGGCGGTCGTTGCCGCCAAGCCGTGGCTGCCGGAGGCGGTCGCGGACAGGATTCGTTTCAGATAGGTCTATCACCATGTGTGGAATCATCGGGGTCGTCGCAACCTCACCGGTCAATCAACTGCTCTACGACGGCCTGCTGGTGCTGCAGCACCGCGGACAGGATGCAGCCGGAATCGCAACCACGGAAGGCGGGCGCTTCTTCATGCACAAGGGCCCCGGGCTGGTGCGTGATGCCTTCCGGACGCGCAACATGCGCAACCTGATCGGTAATCTGGGGATTGGCCATGTACGCTACCCAACGGCGGGTTCGGCGTGCAACCCGGCTGAAGCACAACCGTTCTACGTGAACTCTCCGTTTGGTCTGCTGCTTGCACACAACGGCAATCTGACCAACTCGGAGGAACTCAAGCGGGAGATGTTCCTCTCCGATCTGCGCCACATCAACACCAACTCGGACTCCGAGGTGTTGTTGAACGTGCTCGCGCACGAGTTGCAGGCTGCAGCCAACGGCTTCAAGCTCGATGACGAGGCGGTCTTTCGTGCGGTCACCAATGTGCATCGGCGTTGTCGCGGCGCCTATGCGGCGGTGGTGATGATCGCCGGCTATGGTCTGCTCGCGTTTCGTGATCCGCATGGCATACGGCCGCTGGTGATCGGGCGCAATGACACCGACGCGGGACCGGAGTGGCTGGTGGCCTCGGAGTCGGTCGCTCTCGACGTGCTCGGATACCGGATGCTGCGAGACGTTGCACCGGGCGAGGCCATCCTGATCCATTCCGATGGACGTTTTCTGAGCCGCCAGTGCGCACCGCAAACGGTGCAGGCACCGTGCATGTTCGAGTATGTCTACCTTGCTCGCCCGGACTCGATCATCGATGGCATTTCGGTCTACGAATCGCGAGTGAAGATGGGAGAGTTTCTGGCAGACAAGCTGTACCGGTCCTTGCCGGGCGTCGAGATCGACGTCGTCATTCCCATCCCCGATTCGAGTCGGCCGAGCGCGATGGAGATGGCGCACCGCCTCGGATTGCCGTATCGCGAGGGGTTCGTCAAAAACCGCTATATCGGGCGGACCTTCATCATGCCGGGCCAGGCTGTGCGGAGAAAGTCGGTGCGACAGAAACTCAACACGATTCCACAGGAGTTCAAGGGCAAACGGGTGCTGCTGGTCGATGACTCCA
>OBJA01002312.1_pt1 | contig 11193 bp, 9 predicted proteins | sample 1519751 | NCBI WGS metagenome assembly OBJA01 (sample SAMEA3881238, study PRJEB22517) | soil metagenome | biome: lake sediment; feature: soda lake sediment; material: sediment, water from around vicinity | place: India | collected 2013-12-23 | depth 3 m
CCGCTCAAGGGGCTCGCCCCTTGAGAATCCCATCGTGGTGGGAATGCCTTAATAAAGGCATTCCCACGGAAAAAGGATTCCAAAGGAACTGGTTCCTTTGGCGGAAGCACGAGGGCAGCGCCCTCGTAAGAGACCTTTTTTTGACACTCTGAAGCCCCAAAAGCGTTTGCCTTCGGGGCTTTTGTGTTTCTATTCAATAATCAAAGCCGCATCCTTAGCGGGACGCGCATCCAGCTCTTTTTTCTTCTGCTCGAAGCCCGCCTTACCCATCAGCGCGAATGTGGCAAGCTTGCCCTCCTCAACGCCCGGCTGATCGTATGTATCGATACCCAGCATCTCGCCCGCCAGCGCCGTTGCCATCTCGAAGAAATACAGCAGCGCGCCCACGCTGTGTGCATTCACCTGCCTCAGCGCGATCGTCAGATTCGGCCGCTGCGCCACACACAGCGCGTATTCGGTGGCGCTGCGCTCCGCCTCAAGCAGCTGCCCAAACGTCTTGCCGCCAAGGAACGCGATATCCTCCACATACTCAAACGCGGGCGGTATATCAAGGTCATTTCGGAATGCATCCACTTTGAGAAAAGTGACGATCTTATCAAACGGCCCTTCGGTAAAAAGCTGTATCTGCGAATGCTGATCCGTCACACCCAGTGCCTTGACCGGCGTCTGCCCCGCATACACCTCTTTGCCGTCAAGATCATACCGCTTGCCGAGCGATTCCGCCCAAAGCTGCGCGTACCAGTCGGACATATATTTTAGGCTATCTGCATAAGGCAGCATCACGCTGATATTTTGCCCCTTTTTCATGCCCAGCACATGCATCAGCGCATACAGTGCCGCGGGATTGGACTCTTCACGCGTGCACAGCGCATCCATGTACGCCGCGCCCTCCAGCATCGCGCGTATATCATGCCCGCACACCGCGGCAGGCAGCAGCCCGACCGGCGTCAGCTCCGAAAACCGCCCGCCCACATTCGCGGGTATCACAAACATCTTCAAATTCTCTTTTTGCGCGATCACCACCAAATTACCCTTGCTTTCATCCGTGGTGGCGATGATATGCTCACTGAGCGCAAGCCCTGCTTTATTGAGCGCATCGGCCACATACATCATCTGCGCCATGGTCTCGGATGTTTTGCCCGACTTTGTGATCACATTGAACATCGTCTTTTTCAGATCAAGCCCGCCAAGCACATTCAACAGCCGCTCGGGGTCCACATTGTCTTCAACAATCAGCCGCACCTTGCTATCACCGATGCAAAGCGCCTGCTCCACAGCGATAGGCCCCAAGGCCGAGCCGCCGATGCCAAGAACCACAAAATTCTCATATTTTTCTCTGATCATCGTTGCCGTGGCGACGATATCGTCACAAATCTGCGCCTGTCCGTGCGGCAGCTGCATAAAGCCCGGCGCCTTTTGCTTCAGCTTGCGCAGCGCATCCGTCATCATGCTTTTCGCATCGCTGAGCTCATTTTGGCTAAATCCCTGCTTTCCGATAATTGCGGACATCATGTTGTTAAAATCAAAACGTAGCATCTTGGTCTCCTTTGTGGGTAAAATATCGCTTTATTATACATTATCTTCGTTTGCTTTTGCCATGTTTATTTGTCCAAAAGCCATAATGGCGCACATGTGGCGCATATATTAGTCTGAGGTGAAATACATGGACAGATTCAAAGACAAACGGGCGCTTATCACAGCTGTTGGCGTCAGCGCGCTGCTGCTGGTGGGCGCACTCGTGCTTACAACAAACCTCTCGCCCGCCTCTGCACCGGTTTTCTCAGCCGCAGGCCAAGGCACGGCACGTTTAACCGTATCCGTTGTGGAAGGCTATACCGAAATGCCAATCGAAAAAGCCTCCGTGGTGGTTGTGGAAACGGGCAAGGTCTATCAGACAGATGAGAACGGTATGACAGAGGTCATAGAGGTTCCGCTTGTGCGTGATACACGCTACGACCGTATATTGCAGAAACCATGGGGAGAAGTGACGCTGATCATCTATAAAGACGGCTTTGTGCCGTATGCACTGTTCTATCTTCAGGTGCTAGGCGGCCAAACACGCGAGGGCGTCAAGATACTGCTGTTCGAGCAGGATAAAACGCAGAGCAACACGCCGTTTTCCATCATCGAGGGGCCCAGCCGCATATGGGTCAACGAGCTTGTCGAAAAGTATCGGCCCGAACCCTAGTGTTTGGAGCGATTGACGGCATCGCAACACTGCACAAAGCAGACTTTCAGTCACATTAAGATTGGGTCAACCTAATACGTGTTACGCCCAAGATTTTTGATGCTTCTGATGGGGATATTGGCGGTTAAGCGCGTTGCACTATTACCGCTTTGCATGTCCGCCGAGTTGCAGATTTCCACATCAAAATCTTGCTCATCCACGTCGAAGTATTTGGATATCACTCCGATGATATCGCGGCGAACCATTTCCATGACATTGCTGTTTGGCGATGTGCCCGCACGGTCATGAATCAACACAAGCTTTAAGCGCTCTTTGGCGATACTGCTGGAGCTTTTTTTTCTGCGCACCATCATTGTCCTCCCTTATTTCCTCCGAACAGCTTTTTAAACACGGATGCCAGTCCGCTGTCTTCATCGATATCCAGCAGCGGCACATTTTCACCCAGTATCCGTCTGGTGATATTTCTGTACGCCTTGCCTGCGGGCGCTTTATCGTTGGTCACTATGGGCTCACCCATGTTGCTGGCGCGTATGATCCTCTCATCCTCCGGCACTACGCCGATCAGTTCAATGCCCAATATATCAAGCGTGTCATCCAGCGCGAGCATATCGCCTCTTTTAACCATATCGATGCGCATGCGGTTGACAAGCAGACGGCAGTCATCAATGCCGCTCGCAGACAACAGGCCGATGATACGGTCGGCGTCACGCACCGCCGATACTTCGGGCACCGTGACAACGATGGCGGATTTGGCCCCTGCCACAGCGTTTTTAAACCCCTGCTCGATACCCGCCGGACAGTCGATGAGCACATAGTCAAACTCCTGCTCAAGCTCTGCCACAAGCTTTTTCATTTGCTCTGGCTTTACCGCCATTTTATCACGCGTTTGAGCCGCCGGAATCAGGTAAAGGCCTTCATAGCGCTTGTCCTTGATAAGCGCCTGCTTCAAGCGGCATGTGCCTTCAACAATATCCACAAGATCGTAAACGATTCTGTTTTCCAAACCAAGAACCACATCCAGATTGCGAAGCCCGATGTCCGTATCTATCAACACAACCTTTTTGCCTGCTTGGGCGATCCCCGAGCCCAGATTGGCAACGGTTGTCGTTTTGCCTACACCACCTTTGCCGGATGTCACCACAATGACGTTCTGCATCAATTTGCCCTCCAATAATGTTTATCAATAAAAAATCTATTTTTTTCTCACTTGCGATTTCAAAGGCCTGATAAAAATGCTGCCGTCTTTATAGCCCGCGATCTCAGGCTCCTCACCACGCTGATCAGCCGGAAAAACCGCGATTCTGCCGCTGATGCGCAGCTGCTTTGGCACAAGAGAGTTTGCCGCCACCACCACATCACTTCGGCCGGTCGCGCCGGCATGAGCCAAGCCGCGCAGCGTGCCCATCACGGCAATGCTGCCGCCAGCTATCACTTCCGCACCATCGTTGACATCTCCGAGCACCACCACGTCGCCTTCACACTCCACACGCTGTCCGCTGCGCAGCGTATGCGCAACAAATACGCTTTTGGCATGAAAATAGTTCTTGGAAACAAGATTGATGCTCTGTTCATCCTGCGGTGTTATTTCCGCAGGCGGATTGACCTTTGCCAGTTCGATCTGAGGCTTTGTTTCGTCATCAAATGTGACATTGACGATGTTGTAATCGGCATGCAGCAGCCGCTCGAGCTCCTGCTTTTGCGCGTTTGCAAGGCTTTTGCCGCTGACAATCACTTTTGTATCCGCGCCCTCAAAAAAACGCTTATGCCGGGAAAGCTTTTGACACAACGCGGTCTTCAATTCTTCGTAGGATACGGACGGTGCAATATAGATTTCCAGCAAGCCGCCGGACTTTCCCTTAATCGTAACTGCCATATTTTCCTCATCAAAACTTCATAACAAACAAGATTCGATAAATGCTCTTCTTTTTCCTGCCTGCTGATGCGTTTATATTTGACTTCATACAAAGCATTAACGGGCCAAAGATGCAACTTCGGGTATCGTCTGTTCGGCGACATCCTCCTTTTTATCGAGGTAGTATTCCACGATATCACGGGCAACGGCAATGGACATGCCGCCCGAATAGCCGTTTGGCACAAACACCACAACGGCAATTTCCGGCTCGTCATACGGTGCGAAGCACACAAACCAGCTGTTGTTCTCAAGATCGATGGTGGAAACCTGAGCCGTGCCTGTTTTGCCGCCGATTTGATTTTTGTATTTAAAGTCATCGAAATATTTTCTTGCCGTACCGTCTTCGCCCGATACAACCTGCTGCATGCCCACCTTTATTGCGTCAAAATATTCTTTGGGTGCGTTGATGGTATTGAACACAACCGGCTGCTTTTCCATCACCACTTCTCCATCCTGCGTGATGACTTTATCGACCATATGTGTTTCATATACGATGCCGCCATTGACAAGCGCCGCCACGTACCGTGCCATTGCGATCGGCGTTATCTGTATATAGCCCTGTCCGATACCCGATGTGACTGTCATTATCGGCGTCCACCGAAGCTCATCAATATAATTGGTAATGGCCTTATCCCAGCCATTGGCACGCGAGATTTTTTCGGATATCTGTAGGTTGTCCGCGAGTATGCTGCGCACATGATCGCCCATTGATAGGCCGTATTGATCCTTCAATATGTTGTTGTCAAGTATATCCGGCGTCCAGTTAACCCCCGCCAAATACACCAGCTCTCTTGATGTCTTTTCAATCACTTCTTCGTCATACTCCACCTGGCGGGCTGCTTGAATTTTATCGACTATAACCTCTTTGATTCTTTTTTGCACCAAATATGGAATAGAGGTGGCCTGCTTATCGATCTCCTTCGTTGGGTCAAATAATATTTGCTGATTGCCGATTTGCCCCACAACCTCACCCGGCAGCTCTATGCCTGTTGAGGAGGCCAGTCCAAAATTTTCTCCCCATTCCTCAACCTTGCTCATGCCAAGGCCGTCAGCCACGGTGTAGAAATAATAGTTGCAGCTGTTTTGCAGCCCTTCCACAATCGTTTGATTGTGGTGCTTGGATGGATCCTTCACCCAGCAGCTGGGCGCGCGGCCTGTGCCGCGCACATATTTGTCGTAAGGACCCTGATCATCTATCCTTGTGTTGAGCGTGATGACATTTTCCATCAAGCCACCCATACCTACAGCCATCTTGAACACCGAGCCCGGCGTTGCCCTGCTGGAAACCGCTTTGTTGAAGAGCGGCTTTGCAGGGTCATCTTTCAAGGTTTCGTATGTTTGGTGGTCTATTCCCCCAACAAACAGGTTTAAATCATAGCTTGGGTAGCTGCCCGTTGCCAGCACTTTTCCGGAATGCACATCCACAACAACGGCAGCGCCGGACTCGGCAAGCCTGACGTTTTCAATGTCTGTGATCTGCGTGTTGTATGGCTTTTTGTCTTTGTTTTGCTCGTAAAGATTAAGCTGTTCCTGCCGAATTCTCGGAATGTTCTTCGCAAGCGATTCCTCAAGGGCTAGCTGCAGCGGAATATCAATCGTCAGCATCACGTTATGACCCTGCTTGGGTTCGGTCGCTGAGAGTACATTTTGAATAACGGCGTTTTTGTCAACCTCTACAACCATCGAGCCCTGACGCTGTCCGCTGTTACCCGTCAGGTAAGCCTCCATTGATTGCTCGATACCCTCGACCCCGATAAGATCTTCAATATTGTACCCAAGCTTTCTATATTCGCCATGCTTGTCTTTCGTGCCCCATCCAGCCTCGGTGATGCGCCCAAGATAGCCGATGCTGTGCGCCGCAACATGAGCGCGCGGATACACACGCACGGTGCTGTCTTGGATGCTCATGCCTTCAAGCTCTAAGCCAAATGTACTGATTTCGGCAACTGTTTGAATGCTCACATCATAAGCCACATCAATAGGTTTAAAAGCCAGCCATGACGAAAGCTGAACATCCTGCCATATCGAGAGCACTTTGCGCGCCTGCTCATAGCTCATTTCAGAAGGAATCTCGTACCTTTTTCTTAAAAACAGATAGATTTCTCTGGGCGTGCGTTTTTCTCCCACAAACATGTTGATACGCCAAGCCTCTTCGCGACTTGCGTGATTTTCTTCATTGGTGATACCAAAATCAAAGTAGTAATCATCATCTTCATCATCATAATATATGCTAAATGTATCAACCGTTTTGCCGCCGTTACGCTCGATGATATCAATCGTATCAATGATGATCGCTGTGTAATAAGCTCTGTCCGTTTCTGTATTCTTCGTGGGATCACGGTAGAACTGTACATTGAATGCCTTCTGATCGTATGCGAGCGGCAAACCGTTGCGGTCGAGTATGCTGCCTCTTGCGCCTGAAATGCTGATTGTGTGTTTCGTTAACTTCGTGGCCGCCTGGGCGAATTCTTCTCCCCGCACGATCATCAGCTGAATCATCTGAACAAGCAGCACAGCAAAAAGCAAAACCATTGCCGCACTGAATACAAAAAAACGGTTCTTGATATTGTATTTCATGCTTGTCTCCTCATCCAATCATCCACCACCGTTTGGTTATTATAACACAATTGCCACGTTGCCGCATAGCTATTCATGCTTTATTCAAAATCAGGAGCAAAATTTTCCCCAAATAGATTGCATTATGATAACAATGTGTTATTGTTAATTGTTAAGCTTTCTATACAAAGGAGTATATAAAAATGGCTAAACGCTATACAAACGCAGATGTTTTAAAGATGGTTAAGGATAACGAGGTCGATTTTATCAGACTGCAATTTACCGATGTGTTCGGTATTTTAAAGAATGTAGCGATAACGGCCAAGCAGCTTGAACGAGTGCTCAATGATGGCTGCATGTTTGATGGTTCCTCAATTGACGGTTTTGCGCGTATTGAAGAATCGGATATGCTGCTCAAGCCGGATCCCGATTCTTTTTGCATATTCCCCTGGCATCAAAAACCCGGCAAAGTTGCAAGGCTTATTTGCGATGTGTATACCACCGAAGGCACGCCCTATCAGGGGTGTCCGCGCAATGTGCTCAAAAAGATACTCAAGCAGGCGTCTGATAAGGGTTATGCGCTCAACGTGGGCCCTGAGTGCGAGTTCTTCCTCTTTCATACAGATGCGCAGGGCAACCCCACCACCATCACGCAGGACGAGGGCGGTTATTTTGATCTCGCACCCATCGACAAAGGCGAGGATGCGCGACGCGACATCTGCCTCACACTTGAGGACATGGGCTTTGAGATCGAAGCCTCTCATCATGAGGTGGCCGAGGGGCAGCACGAGATCGACTTCAAATACGGCGATGCGCTGTCGGCCGCCGATAATATCATGACGTTCAAAATCGTGGTGAAAAGCATTGCTTCACAGCATGGCCTGCACGCTACGTTTATGCCCAAGCCCATCTTTGGCATCAGCGGCAGCGGCATGCATGTCAATCTGTCATTATGCAGCCAAAACGGCAACGCCTTTTACAGCAAAGACGGCGAGCTTGAACTGTCCGATATCGCTTATCAATACATTGCGGGAGTGCTTGCGCACATTCATTCCATTGTCGCTGTATCTAATCCCACAGTGAATTCATACAAGCGTCTGGTTTCAGGCTACGAAGCGCCCTGCTATGTGGCATGGTCCGCACAAAACAGAAGCCCGCTGATTCGCATACCGGCTTCTAGAGGCGCAGGTACAAGAGTTGAAGTCCGCTCTCCCGACCCGGCATGCAACCCTTATCTGACAATAGCGCTTTTGCTTGCTGCCGGTTTAGACGGTATTCGCAACAAACTGACGCCGCCTCCCGCAGTGAATAAAAATATTTATCATCTGACGGACGCTGAGCTGACTAAGCTTGGTGTCTCAAAGCTGCCGGGAAGCCTGCACGATGCATTGCTGGCCTACAGCGGCAGTGATTTTGTCAAAGAAACGCTTGGCGATCATATTTTCAATACCTTCTATGATTTTAAAGCCAAGGAGTGGGAATCGTACCGAACTGCGGTGCATCCGTGGGAGCTTAAACAGTATTTGACCAAGTATTGATGCGCATCAGATTTGAGTGGTGTCAGTAATTCAAACTATTGCCTTTTTGCAGCCGGAATGGTCGTGAAAAAGGCATTTCTTTTTGCTTTTATAATTAATACCGTCAAATTTCTATGTTTTTTTGCCTTTCAAGCGAATTTCGCGTTTCAATGCCGCTTTTTTTGCCGATATAGTAAGTAACGGCTTTACGGACAGATTTCAATTTGCCTTTTTCACGGGGCAATATACCATATTATACTGGAAAGCTTCAGGAGGAGTATAGATTATGCGAAACCTCAATATTGGCCGAAAGATTATTTTGGCCTTTATACTTGCAGCGCTGATTTCGGCCATCGTGGGTTTGATTGCCGGCGGCGGTGTGGTTATGATTCTAATTGGTGCGGCAGTCACCATCGGTATCGGTTTTTTTGTCAGCTTACCCATTGGCCGTATGGCTCATCTCTCAGCCTTGCAGCTTAAAGATTTGGCTGACGGCGAGAAATGTGACGAGCTTTATGTCAGCGGTTTTAGCGGCGAGTTTATTGAGCTCGCGGAAAATCTCAATGAAATGCGTGATTCGCTGATGCGTTTAAACAGCGATGCGGAAAACCTTGTTAATGCCGGCCTCTCCGGAAGGCTCTCCACCCGCGCCGATGCCTCCAAACACAAAGGCTGCTTCCGCAAAATCATCGAGAGCTTCAATAAATCACTTGATGCATTTATCGTACCGATCGATGAAACGGTGGCCGTGATCATCAACGAATTCCAAAGAGGCAACTTGAACGCCACCATTGACGGCGATTATTGCGGTGATCATGCCAGCATCAAAGACGCGCTAAACGATACCGTCACCACCATTCACGGCTATGTCAGTGAAATTTCGGATGTGCTCTCACGCGTGGCAAATGGCGATTTGACAGCTGAAATCACCTCCGAATACCGCGGCGATTTTGTGATACTCAAGGATTCGATTAACAGCATCATCACGTCGTTCAACGCACTGCTTTCCGATTTCCTCATTGCAGCCAAGCAGGTGGCAGCCGGTGCACAGCAGGTGTCCGGCAGCAGTCAGACCATATCGCAGGGTGCGACAGAACAAGCCAGCTCAATTGAGCAGCTGACTGCTTCCGCCACACAAATTGCATCTCAAACGCGCAAGAACGCGGAAGATGCCGTGAAAACCAGTGAGTTGTCCGTGGAAGTGAAAAACAGCGCAGGCGAGGGCGACAGCAAAATGGCGTCGATGCAGGAAGCGATGAACGATATCCGCTCCTCCTCCGAAAATATCTCCAAAATCATCAAGGTTATCGATGATATCGCTTTCCAGACGAATATTCTCGCGCTCAACGCAGCGGTTGAGGCGGCACGGGCGGGCGTGCACGGCAAAGGCTTCGCGGTGGTTGCCGAAGAGGTGCGCAACCTTGCCGCACGCAGTGCCAAAGCGGCCGATAAAACAACCGTGCTGATTGAAAGCTCGGTTAACAAGGTCAAGGCCGGCAATGCCATCGCGGATGAAACAGCCTGCGCTCTCCGTAAAATCGTTGTGGGCGCGGAAGATGCCGTGAATCTCGTGGGCGGTATCGCCACCGCCTCCAATCAGCAGGCCACAGCCATCATGCAAATCAACAGAGGCATCGAGCAGCTTTCCGAAATCGTACAAAGCAACTCGGCCTCTGCCGAAGAAACCGCTGCTGCTGCCGAAGAGCTTTCCAGCCAGGCACAAATGCTTCAGCAGATGGTCACGCGCTTTACATTGAAAAATGTCGAGATTCAGGACAGATTCTCATTTGATGCTGTTGAGGAAATGCCCGATGATACAGCTCCGGAAGATGCTGAAAGCATACCAGAAAGCGACGCAGCGCCGGAAATTTGCATAGACGACGATGAGTTCGGCAAATACTGATAGGTGATAGCGGTTTAACACCACTCCATATAAACTGCCCGGCAGCATAACGCTGTCGGGGCTTTTTTTACTCCGAATCAGCCATTTCGCTGATGCATTGCAGTGCCTGCGCACATATTGCTTTGGCTTTATCCCAAATAATCTCGAAAAAGCGCCTGTCGTGATGCGGCATCGCGCCGCCGGTCGCGGGTGAGAGCTCAACCAGCAGGCCGGGCCGCAAAAAGGCCTGTCTGAACCAATTCTCAAAGCCTGCCGCGTAAACACCGGGTATGTCGGATACCGGCATCAAGGCATAGCCGCTGACCGCACTCAGGCGCTCGGCCAGCATTTGCGCTTGCGGTATGCGCGCATGCGTGTTTGCGTCCGCCCAATAGATCACCTCGCCCTTGGTATGAAAAGAGATGGCCGCATCAAAATCATAACGATTGCATACATCGATGACGGCGCGCACCTCGGGCTCACAGGCGGGTTCGCTGCCATTAAAAAGCTCGGAAGCGGGCGCACCCACAACCACATACTTTTGCTCCCAAAGAGCCGGATACTGGCGGTTCAAATCCACTCCGTTGATATTGGCCTTCCATTCCTCGTAGCGCGGGCGCAGCCTTATCATCGACTCGATACGCTTTTTGTCAAGCACCGCCTTTGGGCCGCCCTGCACAAGCGCAGCACCATCCGGATTGACCATCGGCATCACGACCAGCGTACACTGCGAGAGCAGCTTTGTTATGTCATAGCCCTCGTACGGTTCACCTGCATGCGTCGCTTGTGCGAGCACATCGATCGTGTACATCAAGTAAGCGCTCGTTATGTATTCGCGCGCGTGGTGCGCACCGCACAGGAACAACATGTGTTTTCCTGTTCCGAGAAAAATCAGCGGCAGCTCCCGCTCCTCTACCGACAGACCTGCTTGCTCGAAGCGAATCAAACCGTTATACGCGGTTTTCAGCCTGCGAATATCGCGCATCATCTGCGCATGTGAATACGTAATTGTTGGGTCAACGATCATTTTGATACCCTCCCTGCAAACCACTAATATATATGCAAGGGACTGCTAGGCCTATGCGGCAGTTGATTTGCCGAAGTAAGTCCGTTTTTTTGGACAGGCCCTGTGTATAAT
>OBJA01002313.1_pt1 | contig 11193 bp, 6 predicted proteins | sample 1519751 | NCBI WGS metagenome assembly OBJA01 (sample SAMEA3881238, study PRJEB22517) | soil metagenome | biome: lake sediment; feature: soda lake sediment; material: sediment, water from around vicinity | place: India | collected 2013-12-23 | depth 3 m
CACAGTCGCCGACAAAGACAACGACACCGGGCCGGAACCGGTGCGCATCCCCAAGGAGAACACCATGACCGACGCGGTCGACTTCAAGCCCCGGGACTCACGGCCCGGATTGAGCTACCCCTTCACCGCACCCCCGGCGCCGGGCGACACCCTCGAGGTCGCCCCCGGCGTGCGCTGGATCCGCATGCCGCTGCCGTTCCTGCTCGACCACATCAACCTGTGGGCGATCGACGATGGCGATCACGGCTGGGCCCTGGTCGATACCGGCATCCGCAACCAGACCACCATCGATCACTGGCGCAAACTGTTCGCCAACGCCCCCGACCAGCGCTCGATCAGCCGCGTGTTCGTCACCCACATGCATCCCGACCATGTCGGCATGGCCGGCTGGCTGACCCGCAAGTTCGGCTGTCGCCTGTGGATCACCCGTCTCGAGTATCTGGTGTGCCGCATGCTGGTGTCCGATACCGGGCGCGAAGCGCCGGACGAGGCCATTGCCTTCTACCGCGCCGCGGGCTGGGGCGAGGATGCGATCGAGACCTACCGCGCACGCTTCGGTGACTTCGGCAACCACATCTACTGCCTGCCGGACAGCCACCGCCGCCTTCGCGATGGCGAGGAGATCCGCATCGGCGCCCACGACTGGCGCGTCATCGTCGGTCACGGTCATTCACCCGAGCACGCCTGCCTGTATTGCCCGGCACTGAAGGTGCTGATATCGGGTGACCAGGTCTTGCCACGCATCTCGTCCAACGTCTCCGTCTACCCCACCGAGCCGGATGCCAACCCGATGGCGGACTGGCTCGAATCGCTGGACAAGCTCGAACGCGAAGTCCCTGACGATGTGCTCGTGCTGCCCGCCCACAACGAGTGCTTTCGCGGCCTGCATGCCCGGCTGCGGCAACTGCGCGATGGTCAGGCACAGACTCTGGACCGCCTGCGCGCGGCGCTGAGCCGTCCGTGCCGCGCCACCGACGTGTTCGGTGCGCTGTTCGCGCGCAGCATCGACGGCGCGCCGGCCGACACCATGCTGCTCGGCATGGCCACTGGTGAAAGCCTCGCCTGCCTCAACTACCTGATGGCGCGCGGCGAGGTCGTTCGCAGCCGGGACGACGACGGTGTGGACTGGTATCGGCTGGGAAAAGGGGACCGCTGAGGAACACGGCTGAGGGGCGCGGCTGAGGTGTGCGCCAGAAGCGTACGCCCGAGCCGGCCAAACGCAATATCGCCGGGCGGGGCGTAGCCAACGCGCACCGCCCGGGAGACGCGCAACGGTTACCAGGGCAGCGCGTCACCATTTGAGTGGCGGAAGCCGCCACTGTTCTCCGGCGTCATCTCGTCGATGCGCGCGGCCAGCCGTTGCGCTGCCTCGACCGGGGAGATGTCCCCGGCGAAACCGACCATGCGCGTCTGCACGAAGCCCGGATGCAGGAGCGCGACCATCACGCCGCGCGGCGCAAGATCCCGCGCCAGGCTCACCCCGGCCGCGTTGAGCGCCGCCTTGCTCATCCGGTACGCATAGTAGGCCCCCGAGCCATTGTCCGCCATCGAACCCATGCGGCTGGTGATCATCGCCACCCTGGCGCCCCTGGACAGATTCGGCAGCAGGGCTTCGGTGATGCGCAACGGCGCCAGCGCATTGACGGTAAACTGCCGCAGCACCTCGGCGTAATCGATTTCGCCCAGTACCGTGTCGCCGAACACGCCGGCGTTGTTGATCAGGACGTCAATCGGGCATCCGTCGAGCGCCGCCGCCATCCGCGCACCGGCGTCGTCGGCCGCGACATCGACCCCTTCGACGACCTTCGCCCCACTCTCGCGCAAGGCGTCGCTTGCCTCGCGGCAGACCGCGAACACCGTGTCTCCGCGCTGCATGAACACCTTGCACAACTCGAGCCCGATGCCTCTCGAGGCACCCGTCACCACTACTGTAGCCATTTCACTGATTCTCCATTTCAAGGACGAACACTCCGCCGCACGCCTCGCCGCCGCGCGCCTGGCCGCGTTCGTAGCGTACCGAACCACCATGCAGTTCCGCAATGCGCCGCACGAGATAAAGCCCCAGCCCGACGCCCGCAACATCACCGGAAAAGGCGCGCCCACGGACATAACACTCGAACAGCCCGGGAACCTCGTCCTCGGGCACACCATCACCAAAATCACGCACACGGAAGACCACCGACCCGGTACCCGGACACGTCACTTCGAGCCGGATCGGTGATTCCAGCGGCGAATACTTGTCCGCATTGTCGAGCAGGTTAACCAGCGCGGTCTCGAGCAGCACCGCATCGGCACGCACCTGCAGCCCCGGATCGACCTCCAGCTCGACACGCCGTTGCGAACGGATCTGCGCCACCACACGACGACAGAACGGCTCCAGATCAAAGTGTGTGGGAGCAGCCGCGAGATCCGGGTGATCGAAACGGTCGAGGTCGATGAAGCGGCTGATCAACCCCTTGAGCCGTCCGGCCCCGCGACGGATCCGGTCGAGGCGGCGCGCAATCTCGGCATTTTCGCGCTCGACCAGATGCTCCAGGGATTGTGCCGCGCCATCGATCATCGCCAGCGGCGTCCGCACCTCATGCGACAGGCTGGCCAGCATGCGCTGCTGACGCTCGCGCGCAAGATTGGCCTCGCGCTGCCGTCGCTCCGACTCCTCGGCACGCGCCTGCATCAGCTGCCGCTCGTGCTCCAGACTGCGCACCCGCTGCAGGACCATCAGGCTGAGCGCCCCGACGGTGAAGACGGTGCCGATCTGATAACCGTGAATCAATCCATAGCTGCCCGGCAAAATGCCCTGCAAGGTCAGAATCACCGCGCTACCGCCGCCAAGCGCGGCCATGTGCGCGATCGACAGCAGCACCCCCCCCGGCTTGCCCGAGCGCCAGCGCTGCACGCTGGCATACATGCCGCTGACCGCCATCAGGAGCAGCAACCAGGTGACCAGCGAGGCCGCCTCCGAATACAGCTCCAGGGCCGGTGTCGGCAGCAACACCCCGCACAGTAACTGCACGACGCGGTAGAAGCGGGCGAGCCTCGGGTGTGTCGCGTCCAGTTCCAGTGCCTGGCGATAGAACAGCGCGGCCGAGACGCCCAGCAACAACGTCAGGAACTGTGCCCAGTTCTGCGTGATCAGGTTTGGTTCGACGAACAGAAACTGTTGCAAGACGCCATTGTGGCCGAGCATGAACAGCAGGACCACGCCAAGATGCGCCACATAGCTCCGCAGCATCGGCTCCCGGCGCCACGCCCCGAGCAGCACCGCAAACAGGATCGCCGACGCCAGAAAACCATAATAGGCGCCCAGTAGCAGATACTCGCCCTGCTTGTCGCGGTAGAACCCCTCGAAATCCCAGTGACGCAGCACGAGGACTGCGCTGGAATGGGTTTGCAGGCGCAGGTACACGGTTTGCGGCCGCGTGTCGTCAAAAACCAGCCGGAATGCCGCGCTACGATATCCCAGCCCCTGCTGATCGAATCCATGGCGCGTACCGGCCCGATGCTCTTCGAGCCGACCGGACGGCGTGGGCACGAACAGTCTCAAGTCGTGCAGAAACGGGGGCTGAACCTCGAGCACGGTACGCCGCAGACCATCCGCTCCGGCAGGGAAAGCCGCGGGATCGAGTTCAACGCGAAACCAGAACACCTTGCGCGTGAAACCGCCGGAGAAGCCGTCGCGCGTCACGGGACGGAAGTCGTCGGCGCGGTCGGGATGGCGTACGCTATCGATGGTTTCGCTGCCATAAACGTCGGTCAGCACCGCCATCGGCAAGGCTTGACCCGCCATGACCGGGGTGGCCAACACAAAACACAGCAGCAGCCAGACGCGCAAGCACGCCGCCAACCGTCCCTCACCCCCCCGCATCGCATCTCCCGTTGGCGCCTGCACCGGAGCGCCTTGCACGCATGCACCGGCCCCTCGACCGGGTCTTCCGGGCCCCGAGGCGCAGCCACCCTTCCCGTCATGCCCGCCGCGCACGTTCGACGGCTGTCGCCCTGCACGAACACCCCCCCGCGCGTGCCTGCACATACCGCCCAGGTTCCGTTCAACGGCCGTCGCCAGGCGCCATCTCGTCGAACACACCAAAGACCCGGCGATACTCCTCGAACGAGGTTTCTCCGTCGCGCAGCCTGCGGGCGCACACGTCGAGCATCGTTACGTGGTTGCCCGCGTGCAGCACGCCCTCCAGCGCATGACGCCCGCCTCCACTGGCCACCCAGCGCGACACCGCCGCATCGTTGCACAGAATCTCATAGGCCGGCAAGCGCCCGCGATAGCCGGTGCCGTTGCATTCAGCACACCCCACCGCGCGATACAGCGTGGCCTCGCCGATGCGCTGGCGCAGCGCCGTCGAAGCGTTTTCCGGCAGCGCCGCGTCCTCCTCCCGGCAGGCGGAGCACAGGCGACGCACCAGGCGCTGGGTGACGACCCCGACCAACGCTTCGGAGAAGCTGCCCCGCGCCACACCGAGCGACTCCAGCCGCGACGGCACGCCGAAGACGTTGTTGACGTGTAGCGTCGACAACACCAGGTGGCCGGTTTCGGACGCCCGCATCGCCGCCTCGGCGGTTTCGACGTCACGAATCTCCCCCACCAGCATGATGTCCGGATCATGACGCAGAAAATGGCGGATCGCCGCATCGAAGGTGTATCCCGCCTTGCGATTGACCTGCGTCTGGCAGGCCGACGGCAGGTCGTACTCGACGGGGTCCTCTACGGTGAGGATGCTCTTGCCGGACATCCCGTGCGGCTTGATGCCGGCATACAGCGTGGTGGTCTTGCCCGAGCCGGTCGGCCCGGTCATCAACACGATGCCGTAGGGTTGCTCGAAAAAACGGCGCAACATCGGCAGATGCTCGGCGTAAAAGCCGAGCTCCTCAAGCCCGCTCACCGCATTGCCCTTCGACAAAAGCCGCATCACCACGGCCTCGCCATGCGGCGTGACCGTCGTCGACACCCGGATGTCGAACTGAAAGCCACCGCCGTCAAAAGAGAACCGCCCGTCCTGCGGCCGCAGCGTGTCGGCGATGTCCATCCCGGCCGCCACCTTGATCGCCGAGATCAGCCGCATCAGCCCCCGTGGCAGCGCGGCGACCGGGGTCAGTACGCCGTCGACGCGAAACGCCAGCGTCAGGGCCTGCTGATCCGGCGTCAGATGAATGTCGGTGGCCCGCTCCCGCCCGGCCAGCGCGACCAGCGCCTGCATCAGCGGCTCGGTGCCGAGGCTGCCCTGGGTATCCTGCGCGAGACGGCGGCGCTCGCGCTCGAAGGTGTCACGATTGTTGTCGCGCTGGGTCGAATACGCGGCATGCACCGCGGCATTGACCGCATCGAACGGCCCCTGGATGGCACGCAGTTCCATGCCCAGACGGCGATGCGCCCACTCCGCGACCTTCTCCGGCTCGACCTCGCCGATCCAGGCCTCGAGCACCCCGCCGGACACCGACAGCGGCAGAAAGCCGAGCGACAGACAGGCGTCGCGGCGGCACATCGCCACCGCGTCGTCGGCATAGCGCGGCGAAGGTCCGACCAGATAGGGCAGGCCCCGCACGGCGGCCAGGTGCACGGCCAGATCCTGCGCGCCGACCAGCCCCAGACGCAGCAAATGGCCGGCAAAACCGCCGCCCCCCACGCCCTGACGCAGCTGCGCGTAACGCAGTTGCGAACGATTGATCTTGCCGGCGGCCAGCAGGGCGTCACCGAGCGCCTGGTCGGTGGTGGACAGCGGGGTCATGCGCGATGAACCTCGGGAAGCGACTCAATCCATCAGATAGTACAGGGTCAGCGTCGCGATCTGGCCCTCGTCATAGGCTTCGACACAACCGGGCTGTGTTCCCTGCAGACAGCGATTGGTCAGGCTGTATTCCTTTTTGGTCGGCCCCGGATAGGACTCGCCCAATGCCGTGATACCCGGTGCCGTCGGGAACTCTCGAACCTTGCCATACTGTGCGTCGCGCGCACTGTCGACCAGGGAATCAATCAGACGGGCCAGATCGGGGGTGACCTGCTCGATGACCATCACGTTGCGCAGTTCATTGCGATAGGTCCCGGGGACTTCCGTCTCCAGCATCCAGGACATCGACCGGAAGCAGACTCGCGCCTCCTGCGGATTTCCGTTCGAGTCGAGGTAGGAGTATTGCGTTTCCAGCCCTTCCCCCCGCCCCTGCGGCATTTCGACCCCCTGCGCGAGCATGGCTGAACGCAAGGCGTCGCCGCACACCGCCTTGCCTTCCTCTCCGGTGGTGTTGGCGTTGACGAAGCCGGTCGGCTCGGTCTGACTGTCGAGAATCACCACGCCTGCGTTCTGCTGGTAAGACGCATAGGCCAGCTGCCAGCCGCGCACGAACGAGGAGCCCAGGCGCTGATAGTTCGCATTCCGCATCAGATCCCGCCCCACCGAGACGGCACCGATCACCAGCGCGACGACAACCAGCACGATCGACAGTTCGACCAGCGTGAACCCGCGCGCGCGACGCGCTCCGGGACGAAAGCGAAAAAAGGAAGACAACGGTCGCTGTTGGTTACGCATGATTTACTCGTCCGAATATACGGTACGCCCGCCGGTCTGCACGGCGTCCTGGATGGTCACATACAAGGGATCGAAGCGATGTTCGATCAGGTGCTGGAAGTTTTCGTAGTGGGTCTTGATGCGGTTGTAGTTGTCGACGGTGATGCCCATGTTGGTGGACGCCATCACGATCGCAGCGGTATGCATGCCGAGCGCGACGCCGGCGAGCACTGGCGCGGGCGCGAGCGCACCGAAGGTGTTCATCGCCGCCGAGACGCCGGTGGGGATGATCGACGCCGTGTGTGCAGCCGCTGCCACCGCGCTGGCCAGCCCGGCGCCGGCCAGGAACTGATCGGCATAGGCCGACGCTCGGGCGATGTCGAGTTGCTCGTCGTAATCCTCCAGCAACTGCTCGAACAAGGCCGCCGTGCTTTGCAGGTGCGGCAAGGCACGACCAGCCGTCGCCATGTTGGCGGTGCAGCCGAGCTCTTCCCACATCTGGTCGAAGTAGCCGGCGATCACGCGGTCATCGTAGTTGAGGCCGGGCAGGCGGCCGGGATGCTCGAAACGCGGCAGCAGATTGGTCGCCGTGGCGTTGAGCCCGTCAAACTCATCCTGCAGCAGGTCCATGTTGCCCACCCCGGGATCAACCAGCACATAGGCCACATGCTGATTACCACCCGGGGCATTGACGTGCAGATAGCGTTCGTCGAACGACGCGTCGATCCCGGCGCGCAGGCCCTGACAGAAATCCAGGCGCTGATTGACGCCGGGGTCGGAAAACGCCAGCACACCCAGGGTCGCCGGATCGTCACCGCTACCATCGACAACGACCGGGGAACGATAGCGCTCCTTGCGCGCGCCAAGCGCCCCGTCCCCCGCCAACGTGCCGGGGCGGTGGTAGAGCGCATACTTGAACTCGAAGCCGTCGGCATTGATCAACGGCGCGCCCAGCCCCAGCGTGGCGAACGGCAACCGCCCGACGACCGCCTGACACAGCTCGCCATCGCGGTTCTCGAAGCCGTTGCCGTTGCTGTCGGCACACGGCAGGCGGCCATGGATCGCGGCGAAGGTGGTCAGCGACACTTCGGCATCATCGAGATTGCGCACGGTCTCGGCGGTCACCGAGGCACGGCGCATCGCCGGCACGACGTCCACCACCACCGCCGTCACCAGTCCGAGCACCACCAGCGTCACGCTGAGCTCGATCAGGCTCAGGCCATGCTGCCCGGAGCGCTCGCCGCCTCCGCGGCAGGATACGCCGAACCTCATTGCAGACCTCCGCGCAGTTGCAGGTCGGAAACTTCCTTCTTGCGTGAGGCCAGAAACGCTTCGGCGTCGGCCAGCGCTTCGATCGCGTCTTCCACGCGCTTTTTCGCTTCGTCCACCTTGCGCTCGGTGGTGATCACCTGATCGGCATTGGTGGCGGTCACGACCACCAGCGCCGCCGTCATCGCCACGGTGATGGCCAGGTTGAGCTTGTACGCGCCGCCCCCTGCCACTCCGCTCTTGGCCAGCGCCAGGTCGGTCGCCGCCAGGCCGACGTTGAAGATCGACTGAAAGATGCCGATCGCCAGCGCCGCGACGGCCTGATCATGGCGCAGTGTGCGCATGTCGAACTCGGTTTCGCGGAAATCGATCAGGAAACGCCGCAGACGCCAGTTTTCGTTGGCGAAATCGACCTCACGTGCGGCGGCACTCATCGCCGCCAGCCGTTCGGTACACTGCAGTTCGCCGAACAACTGGACAAAGGAACCGGTCCGCACGCGATCATCGTAGGTGTCCGTGATCGCGCGCCCGGGCGACTCGAACACCGTGGCGGTCATGAAATCGCGGTTCAGGCCGTCGAAGGCGTTGAACAGCGCGCCGGAAGCCGGCGCGCCGGGGTCGATCAGCACCCACGGCACGTTGATCACGTCGTCCGGCGCCGTGCCACGCAGATTGCGCACCGCGAGCAAAGCGGTGCTCGGGGGCTGGTCCGCCGCGTCACGGAGTTTGGCGCAAAAGTCCAGAACGTTGATGACGGGCGCCGGGCCACTGCGCGTGCCGGCCTCCCAGTACCCTTCCGACGGCGTAAGGTTGTAGTGCAGGGTACCGCCCTGCTTGCGATTGTCGCCGAGGTGATCGGCGATGTCCGGGCTCTGGCATGATCCGGTGCCGGGACAATCGCCGTAAGTCGGCGTGTACTTGTCGGTTGCCTCACCCAGATGGTTGTTCCGCGCTGCGTCGCGGTAGATGCCGTAGGCGAACGGCAAGCCCGCCGCATTGGTCAGCGGCTGCTGCATGCCCAGCGTACGCCAGGGCACGAAGCCTGTGGTCCGCGTGCAGTCCTCCACGCCTCCGCCCGGACCGGTCCATTCGGCGGCGGGACAGGGCAGGCGGTAGTGGTGCTGGATGAAGCCGTTGAGCACCAGGCTGCCCGCCTCGACCGGTTCCGCACCGGGCGCGGTACTCGCGGCATCCTGATCCTGACTGAGCAACGCCGGCACGGCCGCCACCACGAAACCGACCACGAACAGGGACAACGCCAGTTCAAGAATGGTGAAGCCGGCCTGACGATGCCTGCCTGCAGGCGGGCGAGAGGGCAAGTTCTGGTTCATGGTGCGCTCTGTTGTTTCGTGATCCCGAGCTGAATCAGCGTATTGACGATGCTGGAAGGATTGCGAATCTTGGCGAAACCGCGATCGTCGTCGTCATCGAACGGTGTGCAGGCGAGCTCCCAGCGCTCGAAATCGTCGCTGTCCGACGGCGCGTTGTCCGGATCGCAGTAGTCGGTGACATCGTCCAGATCGGCCGGCACCTCCGGCTCCTCGTTGGCGCACTGGGTGGCGGTCAGAACCTGCCAGCTCGAAAACACATCCTCCGCGCCAGTGGGCGCTGCGAGCAGATTCTCGACGGCGTCCCACGCGCGCGGATCATCGCGCTGCGCTCCACGCCCCTCTCCGAAGTAGCGGAACGGCCCGCCGTCGGCTGCCAGACACAACCCGATCTTGTAGGCCATGCGCTTGTTCCAGGCCGCATCGGCATCAAAGCTGTAGCTGTCGGGGATGAAACCATCGAGGTACGCGTCCAGCAGGGCCGAACCGCTGCGTTCGAGACCATTGACGTCTGGCCCGGAAGCACCACCCGTCATCCAGTCGCATCCACCGGGACCGCACAGGCTGTTGTTGCGCTCAGCCGCCGACCGCGAATCGGTCCAGGCGGTGGGCGATCCGGTCAGCAGCGCGCTCAACGCCTGCTCGGCTGCAATACGCGCTGCCTCGTCGCCCCCCATCGCTGCGGCATCGTAGGCGGCAACCGCCACAAGCAGCTCGCCGTATCGACCGATCAGGTCGTTGGCACGGTCGAGCATTTCGCCGGTATCGGCGGCCTCCGGCACGTCCGGAAGGTCCGGGTCGGTGGGCGCGGGCTCAAACTCGAAATCGTCCGGCAACGGCGGCAGCTGCGCGTCCGGATCATTGTCGATCCGTGCGAGGTTGCGCCCATCATAGTATTCCTCCAGCGCGGTACGCAGACCGGATCCAAAGCCACCGAGCGCGTCACGCGCCAGCATGACGACCTCCTCGGGCTCCTCGCCCCCGCCCGGAACCCGCAGGAAGGTGGTTTCGACGAATCCCTCGCACGTGCCGGGCGGAACGAGGGGGTCACAAATCTCTCCGTTATAGAGTACGCTGCGGTTCTCGTACCCCCCGCCTCCGGCTGGCAAGGCCATCACGAGCGGTACCCACTCGCTTCCTGCTTCCGGCGGGCAGGCGCTCTCGCCCGTTGCTCCCGGGTCACAGAACAGGCGCATTCCATTCATGCGCGCATCGAGCGCTTCGCGAATTGCCGCGTCGGTCACGGCGTCGATCCGGTCATCCAGCACCGACGCGCTGGGATACTCGGGCACCGGGGTGTTCGGATCGGCATCGACGCCAACCCGTTCGAGATAGATGTCCTCCAGCGCATCGAGCGCATCCACGTAGTCGGAGCGCAGCGCAATCAGCTCATCGGTCGTAATCGGCGACACGAAAGGCGGGGCTTCGCTGCCTTCATCCGCGTAGTCGGCAGCCGTACCCTTGACCCGGCCGAGCAGTTTTCCGTACAGCACCGTCGCGGTAATCGCCAGCCCCATCTGCACGCCGGACGGTACGTACGAGACAACGGCCATGGTCTTGCCAATGGTCGCGCTGCTCAGCGAACCGGCGTAGTATGCCGCCAGCAGAAAGTTGGCCGCCATCAGCGCCGAGGCCTTGGCCATCTGTTCGGCCGCCGCGGCGGAAGCGGAGTACGAGGTGAACAGGTTCTTGCCCGCGAGCGCGATGTTGACCGCTCCCATCAACACCCCGGATTCGGCAGCCTCGAGATTGCTGCTGCGGAAGTCTCGGGTCTGGTCGTACAGAGTCAGGACTTCGCCCAGCAGGTCGATGGAGCGATTGAGGGCATCACAGCGGTAGTAGTCGTACAGATCCGACGGCGCGCGAAAGAACGTACGGTCGTCGTAGTCGTTGGTGATCGCCCGTTCGGGGGACTCGAAGCGACTGGGCGACTGGCCGTTGAGCCCGTCGTACTGGTCGTTCAGCCCTCCGGCGACCCAGTGCCCGGCGTTGGTCGACTGGTCGCGATTGCCCTGCCCTGCCAGCGCCAGCGCGAAGACCGCCGTCTGGGTGGCCTGAGCCCCACCGCCGATACCCAGGCCATCGAC
>OBJA01002314.1_pt1 | contig 11182 bp, 7 predicted proteins | sample 1519751 | NCBI WGS metagenome assembly OBJA01 (sample SAMEA3881238, study PRJEB22517) | soil metagenome | biome: lake sediment; feature: soda lake sediment; material: sediment, water from around vicinity | place: India | collected 2013-12-23 | depth 3 m
CATTGACGAACCTATAAAAGATTATCCGTTGATTCACTTTTTAAAGTTGGGAGAAGATGATACAAATCAATTATAACCCCGATGTGCTGACCTGCCTTGCCAATTTGAGCAACGACGAGGTATTTACACCGCCCAATTTGGTAAACGATATGCTCGATTTGCTACCTGCCGAATTGTGGAGCAATCCCGATGCGAGGTTTCTTGATCCGGTAAGTAAAAGTGGTGTGTTTTTGCGGGAAATGGTAAAACGCCTGATGGAAGGGTTGGAAAATCAAATTCCTGATCAGCAAGAGCGTATTAACCATATTTTTACCAAACAACTTTTTGGTATCGCTATTACGGAACTGACCTCTTTGTTATCAAGGCGTAGTGTTTATTGTTCTAAAAAAGCCAACGGCAAATACTCCGTTTGCGAACTATTAGATGATGAACAAGGAAACATACGTTATGAACGGATGCTGCACACTTGGCAGAATGGGAAATGTACCTATTGCGGAGCAAGCCAAGAAGTGTATGACCGAGATGATGACTTCGAAACCTATGCTTATAATTTTATTCACACAGATAACCCAGAGAAAATATTTAATATGAAGTTTGATGTTATTATTGGAAATCCGCCGTATCAATTGAGTGATGGGGGCATGGAAGAAGTGCAAAACCTCTTTACCATAAATTTATTCAACAAGCTAAAAAGTTAAATCCCAAATACCTGACAATGATTATCCCTGATAGATGGTTTGCGGGAGGAAAAGGACTTAATGAATTCAGGGATGAAATGTTGAATGATAAAAGATTTAAGAAAATTGTTGATTTTACTTCTGCCTCAGACGTATTTCCCGGTGCTGACGTACCCGGTGGAGTTTGCTACTTTCTTTGGGATAGTTCATATAATGGTTTAACTGAAATCGAAGTAAGAAATGGGAGTCAAGTAGATATTTCAAAAAGATACTTGAATGAATTTGATACTTTTATACGTTATTCGACTGCTACTGACATTATAATGAAAGTGCGAAAACACTCTAATTCTTTTATGAATGAACAGGTTTCAAGTAGAAAACCTTTTGGTTTAGCTACTAACGAAAGACCCAAAACAAAAGGTGATTTAATATTAAAGTATTATGGAGGATATGGGAATTACCCAAGCAATCTTATCACTGTTGGTAATGATTTAATCCCATTATGGAAAGTAATCACGTCTAAAACCTCATATGATCATGCTGGGCAGCCGGATAAAGAAGGAAAGCGAAGGGTTTTTTCCACATTAGAGATTTTGAAGCCCAATGAGATATGTACAGAAACATATATTATTGTAGGTGCTTTTTCAACTGAAAATGAGTGTATAAAATTACTCAATTATTTAAAGACAAAATTCACAAGATTTCTCGTATCTCAATTGTCCTTTTCTCAAGATATTACTAAAGATAGATTTGTTTTTGTTCCTATCCAAGATTTTTCCGAATCTTGGACAGACGAAAAACTCTACAAAAAGTATGGTTTAACTAAAGATGAAATCTCCTTTATAGAGAATATGATAAGGCCAATGGACTAAGATAATAATACAATTTATGCAAGATCAATTTAAGAAAGAGATTATCTCAAAAGTAAAGTATTTTCGTGAAAATATTTTGAAGAATATGCGGGCATTAGAACGCTTCTATAACCATAAATTTTACTTATTTGCTGAGCAGAAAATTTTGATTGATGAAAATCTGGATTGCTTGTTAATTGGGCTTAATCAAGCCAGTATTGTTACTACAAATCATTTAATGGAGAGAATGTTGAAAGTAGCTTTAATAAAGTTTCACACTATGCATTTTTCTGTTGGGGATCCAGAACTACAAACAAAACTTGGTGAAGCAAAACAAAAATATGACGGTAAATATCTTTTTGAGTCTATTAAGAATGCTTTTGATAGAAAAATAATCAATGAAGAAGAGAAGAAAGAGCTAGAATTTAAAGATAAATTTCGAAATCCGTACTCTCATGCAGAAATTAGCAAAATAGTTACCGATACACCATCAACATTTTCAGGGCATTTATTTAGTTTTAAAGAAATAGAAAATGCTTTACAAAAGGGAGAGAAAATTCCTGTTGGAGAAAAAACAGAAGTTCCAACTGATATAATGTATCAAATTATACAAGTAGATAAGGCCGATTGTGTATCTTTTGATTACTTTCAACAAGTATTTACAATTATGTGCAATATTGATGAAAGATATAAAAGTGAAAGCAGATGATTTATGAATAAAGATTTTTTTCCGCCCCGCCCGTTAACCAATCCGACTATCTATGCTTATGAATTGGTAGGTGTAGATACACATAAAGGTTGGATTAAAATAGGCTTTACCGACCGTGATGCCCAAATTCGTATTAAGGAGCAATTGGGCACAGCTGCCATCAAATATAAAATTGTGTTTGAAGAATCGGCAATGAAACGGGATGGCGGTTCATTTACCGACCGAGATATCCACCGCCTTTTACGGAAAAAGGGTATCGATAATCCCGAAGGTGAATGGTTTGTTTGCTCTCTGAATGAATTGCACCATGCCATATATGAAATAAAGACAGGTGAACACACCGAAGAAAATCGGGTTCTTTCCTTTGATATGCGTCCGGAACAGGAAGAAGCGATGAATAAAACAATGTCGTATTTCAATAGCTTCAAGAATGAAAATCCCAATAAAACGCCTCACTTCCTTTGGAACGCAAAAATGCGTTTTGGGAAAACCTTTACCAGTTATCAGTTGGCAAAGAAAATGGGATGGAAAAAGATTTTGGTGCTCACATTCAAACCTGCGGTTGAAGAAGCATGGAAAGATGACCTGTTATTGCATGTGGACTTTGAGGGATGGCAGTTTTATTCCAAAAACGAAGGAGAGTTAGAAGAACAAAACATTAATTTCTCGAAACCTTTGGTTTGTTTCGGTTCGTTTCAGGATTTTCTGGGAAGAAATACGCAAACAGGCGGTATTAAAACGAAAAACGAATGGGTGCATGCTATCAATTGGGACGGAGTAATTTTTGATGAATATCATTTCGGGGCTTGGCGGGAAAATGCAAAAGACTTGTTTGGTAAGGACACCGAAGCTGAAAAGGAGATTGAAGATTTCAAAAAGATAGAACAGGAAGGTTTTGCCGAAGAAGATAAGGTGGAGCATTTCGAAGAAATATTGCCGATAACTTCCGACCATTATCTCTATTTGTCGGGAACGCCATTCAGGGCAATCAATTCAGGCGAGTTTATAGAGGAACAGATTTTCAACTGGACGTATTCAGATGAACAGCGAGCCAAGAAAAATTGGCAAGGGGGAAATAACCCTTATGCTTCTTTACCAAGAATGGTAATGCTGACATATCAATTGCCTGATTCTATTGCTCAAATTGCCATGCAGGGCGAATTCGACGGCTTTGATTTGAACATATTCTTTAAAGCAGAAGGCGAAGGACACAAAGCACATTTCAAGTACGAAGATGAGGTGCAAAAGTGGTTGGATTTAATTCGTGGTTCATTCAGTGAAACCACTGTTGATAACCTGAAAATGGGCGCAAAGAAACCCCCGCTTCCGTTTTCACACGCACCTTTGCTCAAAGTACTGAATCATACATTTTGGTTTCTGCCTTCGGTAGCGGCTTGTTATGCAATGGCAAACTTACTCAAACAGCGTCAAAACAAATTTTATCACGATTATACGGTAGTAGTTGCCGCAGGTACACAGGCAGGTATTGGAGTCCACGCTTTACAACCTGTTTTGAATGCGATGACCGACAATCCATTGGAATCAAAAACGATAACACTTTCATGCGGTAAACTGACTACCGGTGTTTCCGTAAAACCTTGGACAGGAATTTTTATGCTTCGTAATTCGTCCAGTCCTGAAACTTATTTTCAGGCAGCCTTTCGAGTACAAACACCTTGGGTTATCAAGAATCCGGACAGCAAATCACCTAATAAAGAGGAGATACTAAAAGAAGAATGTTATGTGTTTGACTTTGCCCCGAACCGTGCCTTAAAACAAATAGCTGATTATGCCTGCCGATTGAATATAAACGAATCGAATCCCGAAAAAAACGTTGAAGAATTCATCAATTTTCTTCCGGTATTGGCTTATGACGGCAGTTCAATGAAACAGGTAGATGCCGCAGGTATTTTAGATATTGCAATGAGTGGAACTACCGCAACACTCTTAGCCAGACGTTGGGAAAGTGCTTTGCTTGTAAATGTAGATAATAACACCCTTGCCCGCTTGATGGCTAATGAAGAAGCAATGAACGCATTGATGAACATTGAAGGGTTTAGAAATTTGAATCAGGATATTGAGACCATCATCAACAGATCAGAAGCAGTAAAAAAAGCCAGAAAAGAAGCCAATAATAGCGAATTAAGCCAGAACGAAAAAAAGCAGTTATCGGAGGAAGAGAAAGAATTTAAAAGCAAAAGAAAACAAATTCAGGAAAAACTTATCAAGTTTGCTACCCGTATTCCGGTATTTATGTATTTGACTGATTATCGAGAAAGGAGTTTGAAAGACGTTATTACCAAATTAGAACCCGGTCTTTTTAAAAAGGTAACAGGACTTACGGTAAAGGACTTTAACTTGCTGGTAAGTTTAGGCGTTTTCAACGAAGCATTGATGAATGATGCGGTTTATAAATTCAAACGGTACGAAGATGCAAGTTTGGAATATACCGGAATCAATAAACATGAAGGCGAAGATATTGGGCTGTTTAGTACGGTATTAAGCCGAAAAGATTATGAAAGAACTTTTGTGAATGAAGATATTGAAGGATATGATAGAGAGACAACATTATAAGATACCGGAAAAAATTGTTTTCGTTAGAGGAAATATAATCCTCAAACATACATCTCCAAAGAAGTTAATAGATATTGGATGTTTATACAATGAAACAGAGATGGAGAAAATAGACCAAATCATTGAAGGTGATTTTATTATAGAAGAAAATACAGAAACCTTTGAAGATACCTATTATTATGCTTCGGGAGGTACGTCAGCTCTCGATAAAACTGGTGGATTTAATAGTCGCTATCACATTATCAAGAATTATGATAAGGCTATTGATGACATTATAACTTTATCTAATTTGAAAATTGATGAAATGGATCAACGATTGTTATATAGGATGTTATTTGCAAATATTTATTCATCAATGGAAGCATTCTTACAAGATACATGTGTATATTATTTAATGAAAGAGCAAAAATACAAAGAAGCGTTTCTTAAATCACAAGAATCATTGTCAAAAGAGAAATTTAATTTGTCTGAAATATTTGATAAAATTAATCAGATTGATTACAAGATACTTAATGCCGTTGAAAATACAGTCTTTCATCGACTATCTCCTGAAATATGTCCATTGTTCGAGAAAACATTTGGTATATTATTTCCTAATTATCAATATATTCAAAATAATTTAGTAATTAGACACGATATCGTCCATCGGAATGGGAATTCAAATGACAAATCAAAATTGCACATAATTAGTAGACAGCATCTTTATGAATTAACTGGAGAGGTAGATAAATTTGTACATGCATTATTTGATGAATTTGAAAAATTAAATTGATAGGAACTTATTAATCTTTGTTGATATATACCGAGATGAGAAATACGGATTTAGTTATAAAAGACATAAAAGAGTTAGTTAATACCAGAGGATATATTTATGCTTTTTGCTTAATCCTTTTTGAGGATTTTCACGTCAATCTAGAAACTATTCATAAAATTGATTATAAATCTAAGCTTAGTGTGAAGGAAGCTTCTTTAATACTAGGTTTTATAGTTCAAAATGACATTGATTTTTCTATTCCTATTGCCCCTGAATCAGTAATTGAATTAAAAGAAAAAACATATTCTTTAATGGAAGAATTACATTTTTCTTTTAGTATTCCTCAAATGGAAAAAATTAGAAAAAGGGTTTTGCAAGCAAAAAATGGTGTTTATATAGAGGATAATTATAATGAACGTTTTGACTTTTTTGTCAATGACGGAGGTATGGTAGAACCAATGTTTTACGCAGGTGATGGAGTTTACGATTTTCAATATTTAGAATATCTCGAGTCAAAATATAAATATGATAAAGAATGGTTATTAGAGAAAAAAAGCTTTGATGTTCAGAATGCAATTAAACTTGTGGGTGCAGTAAAAGAAATATTACATGAAAAGTCTAAAAGTGTAAATCTTGTGGGTTTACGTGAGATCGTACCACAGATGAGAAAAAAAGCTAAGAAAGAATTGAAGAGAAAATATAAAGAAGACGACTTTAAAAAATTTCTAATCAGTGCTGAATTTTATCAATATAGAGAGTTATTTCCTGTCCCGCCCATAGGTGATAATATAGATGAGAATATTCGTTCCGAAAATTGGAACCGTTTTTATCATAATTTGTTTGATTTATTTGTAGTGAGAAAATCCCATCTAAAAAGTTATGTACAATCGGAATCCTTTATTGAAAATTTTTCATTCCTACCTGGAAATAATGTTAATAAAAACTACAAAGGCCCTGGTTATTTTAATATCATTAATTCAAAACCAATTGTTCAAATTGATGAAGATAGGCTCTTTATACCGATAAATTACTTAGTGGCAGAAGCTGTATATGAAAGTCCGTTTTACTGGATGTGTGAAGACAAGGAATATTTGAACTCTTTAGCGGAACATAGAGGAATTGTCGGAGAGGAAATGGCTTATGAATTATTATCTAAAGTATTTGGTACAAAAAATACATTTAAGTCTGTGATAGTTACTACTCAAAAGGGACATCAGGATACCGATATTGATGTACTATGTATATTGGGTAGTAAAGCGTTATGTGTTCAAGTTAAGTCTAAGAAGTTGACATTATCTGCGAAACGAGGCGATACAGAACAACTTATTAAAGATTTCAAAGGTTCTGTACAAGATGCATATAATCAAGGATTAACTTCAAGAAGCAAAATACTTGAAAAGAAAGCCAAATTTTTTGATAACAAGAAGAGAGAGATTGCTTTGTCAGAAGATATTACTGATGTTTATATTATGGGAATAACCACTGAAAATTATCCTGCTCTTACACATCAGGCCTATATTATGTTAGAAAAGAAACAGACAGATCCATACCCTATTTTTCTGTCAATATTTGACTTGGAATTATTGACACATTACTTGAATGACCCATATGACTTCCTTTATTATGTGCGACAAAGGATAACTTTAATGGATTATTTTCGAGCTGATGAAGAAATGGTTTATCTTGGATATCATCTGAAAAATAAGCTGTGGCCATTGGAAAATGCAGATTTAGTGAGTATCGAGACAGATTATGGAGGTATTATTGACCGAAATTATTACCCTTTAAAGACAGGGTATAGTTATTTAGTTTCAACTTCAGGTGATCCTATAAAAAATTTATGGAAGGACGAGCACTTCGATAAATTATGTAGCAATATAAAAAGACTTAAGTTTTCTCAAGTTACTGATATTATTTTTCATTTACTAGATTGGTCTGGAGAGAGTCGAAACAAATTAGTTGAAAATATTGTAAATGCCAAAAGGCAAACATCTCTTGATGGAAAAATGCATACAATCACAACTACTACTCCCCCTGATTTTGGAATTAGTTATATTTCACTTGAAACAAATGATATTGAAGAATTGAGAAATAGATTGCTTGATTTTTCTATGGCAAGGAAATATAGAAGTAAGTGTAATGCATGGTTAGGGATGGGGACCTTTCTCGGAAGTAAACATCTGATTGATTATTTGGTGTATAATAATGAACCTTGGCAAAATGATTCAGCCTTGGAGACTCTTGCGAGTCAATTATTGGATAGTAATAAAGAACGAAAAATAGTATCGTTTAATAAACGTAAGATTGGAAGAAATGATATATGTCCATGCGGAAGCGGTTTGAAATTTAAAAGGTGTTGCGGAAAAAATATCAACTAAAAGTAGTTATTTTTTATTTGTTGTAAAAATGCGGACAAATTGCGGACACGTAAGATAAAACAAAAACGCTAAATTGTTTGTTGTGAGCAATTTAGCGTTTTAAAATAGTACCCAGAGCCGGGATCGAACCGGCATGGAAGTGAATCCACTGGTGTTTGAGACCAGCGCGTCTACCAATTCCGCCATCTGGGCATTACCAAAAAGTGAATGCAAAAGTACGCATATTTTTGGTATTTTAAAATAAGTTGCCGCTCTTTTTTGCGAGTAGGGGGTGCAATTCGTGTTTTATTTGATTTTTGAAGTACTTCCTTTTGTGGTCAGATGAATATTACGAGATGCAGACTCCTGTCTGAGATGCTGATTTTCCGTTTTCTGGAGGGCGGACCGAAGGTTAATGTACGGTTCTCTTCTCTTTTCGTTAGGATATTGAGGGGAGATTATTTGTACTATGTTGTAGAGAGCAGCTATTTTGTTAAGCGAGAGTAGAACAAAATTCAAAGTTAACTTTAGGGAATAATTCTCATGTTTGTTTCCGACTGTTTCCTGATGTTGTTTCCGTTTTGTTTTGTATCTTTAAGGGCAAATTTGAGGAGACCATAAACAAATTGTTGCGAAAGGACGTTATTTAACTAATAAGGAACGCTTTCGATACGCTAAATTTATTGAACCCGTAAAATGATAGGTATGGATAAACGTGAGTTTCATTTTAAAATATATATATAATCTTAGTAATGAGAAACAGTCATAATTATTGCGTAATAATGAGCGGTGGGGTCGGAAGCCGCTTCTGGCCCTTCAGCAAGGAGGGAAAACCCAAACAATTTCTTGATTTCTTCGGAACGGGACGGTCGTTGCTGCAAAGTACCTTCGACCGGTTTAAACAGATTGTTCCGATAGAGAACATATATATTGTGACGAACGATGCGTACGCCGAAATGACGAAGAGGCAGTTGCCGGAACTGAAAGATGATCAACTCCTGCTGGAACCGATCAGACGGAATACCGCTCCTGCCATCGCCTACGCTTCTTTCAGAATAAATGCGATCGACCCCGACGCGAATATAGTCGTCGCTCCTTCAGATCACCTGATCGTGAAGACTGACGAGTTTGTGGCGGATATCCAAAAGGGGCTGGACTTTGTAAACAGTAATCCTGTTTTACTCACGCTGGGAATCAAACCCAGTCGTCCCGAAACAGGTTATGGCTACATTCAGGTGAATGACGAAGAAACAGGCGGCATCCACAAAGTGAAAGCATTTACCGAGAAACCCAATTTCGACCTGGCCAAGAAGTTCGTCGACAGCGGCGAATTTGTATGGAATTCGGGTATCTTCCTATGGAATGTAAAAACTATCCTGGACGCTTTCAGAAAATATCTCCCCGATATCAATCAAAAGTTCAGCGAGGGAAAAGATCTGTTCAACACACCTGAAGAGAAAAAATTCGTCGATGCCAGTTTCCCGTTTTGTCCCAATATATCCATCGATTACGGTATCCTGGAGAAAGCTGATAACGTCTATGTGAACATCTCCAATTTCGGCTGGAGCGACCTGGGAACCTGGGGCGCTCTGCATGAAATTTCGGAGAAGGATGAGGAGAGTAACGCCAACTTACACTGTAATACTCTGTTTGTCGAGAGTAATGATAATATCGTCGCGATGAGTGAGGATAAGCTGGTTGTCTTACAAGGACTTGAGGGTTATATCGTGGCCGAATCGGACAATGTGCTGATGATCTGCAAGAAAAGTGAGGAACAACGGATCAAGCATTTCGTGACGGATGTGAAATTCCGCTACGGCGACGAGTATGTTTAACCCCTCGGGGGCGTAAAGCCGGGTATCCGCGAGGGTCAATGTACCTGCTGATACCCGTGCTCATGTACCTGGCCGACCGCTCTACCTGAAGGGTCGGCATTTTTCTTGAATTGCTCATCCCATTCCAGGGCAATAGGCGTACTGCATGCTACCGACGGAACGGACGGCACGCACCGGGCGGCACTGTCCGACGGGAACAGGTCGGAATAGATACAACGATACATGTATTCTTCTTTTGTTAACGGTGGATTAATGGGAAAGCGATGATGTACGTTGGCCATCTGTTCGTCTGTTACTTCGTGTGCGGCCATCTCTTTTAAGGTGTCGACCCAGCCGTATCCCACACCGTCGGAGAACTGCTCTTTCTGGCGCCAGGCAACTTCTGCGGGCAGATAATCTTCGAACGCCTGACGCAAGATATGTTTTTCAATCTTTCCGTTCCCCGCCATCTTGTCCTTCGGATTGAGTCGCATGGCTATATCCATAAATTCCTTGTCGAGGAAGGGTACGCGACCTTCCACTCCCCATGATGCGAGTGATTTGTTGGCACGCAGACAGTCGTACTGATGCAGTTTACCCAGTTTCCGGACGGTTTCTTTATGGAACTCTTCAGCGTTGGGGGCTTTGTGGAAATAGAGGTATCCTCCGAAAATCTCGTCGGCACCCTCCCCGGAAAGCACCATCTTCACCCCCATCGACTTAATGAAGCGGGCGATGAGATACATCGGCGTACTCGCGCGGACTGTCGTCACGTCATACGTTTCGATGTGATAGATCACGTCCCGGAGGGCATCGATCCCTTCCTGGATGGTGTAATGGATCTCGTGGTGTACCGACCCGATATGGCTTGCCACTTTTCTGGCAGCCGCCAGGTCGGGCGAACCTTCCAGTCCGATGGCAAAGGAGTGTAATTGGGGCCACCAGGCATCTTCACTGTTGTCGCTCTCCACCCGTTTCGCGGCGAATTTCTTGGCTATGGCGGAGATGATGGAAGAGTCGAGGCCGCCGGAAAGCAGTACCCCATAAGGCACATCGCTCATCATCTGGCGTTGTACGGCGTCTTCCAGCGCTTGTTTGAGAAGTTGCGCATCCGAAACATTTTCTTTCACGTTGTCATATTCTGTCCACTCACGAGAGTACCATTGCCGGGGTTGGTTATCGCCACTGTAATAGTAATGTCCGGGAGGAAATTCTTCAATACTATTGCAATATCCCTCCAGTGCTTTTAGTTCCGATGCCACATAGTAGGCTCCATCCCGGTCCCATCCGTGATAGAGGGGGATAATCCCGATATGGTCACGTCCTATCAGGAAAATATCTTTTTCGGTGTCGTACAGGGCAAAGGCAAAGATACCGTTCATATCATCCAAAAAGTCGATTCCTTTGTCATGGTAGAGTGCTAAAATTACTTCGCAATCGGACTGG
>OBJA01002315.1_pt1 | contig 11181 bp, 7 predicted proteins | sample 1519751 | NCBI WGS metagenome assembly OBJA01 (sample SAMEA3881238, study PRJEB22517) | soil metagenome | biome: lake sediment; feature: soda lake sediment; material: sediment, water from around vicinity | place: India | collected 2013-12-23 | depth 3 m
CATCTTGTGCTGCAATAGCTTTAGCTTGCGATAAGATAGCAAATTCATCTTGTTCTTCACGTGATAAACCATATTTTTCAACAATATGCTCTGCAGTGATACCCATATGATAACCTTCAAATGCATCAGTAAGTGCATCATATATCATATGGTCTCTCATCGTTTGATCACCCATTTTAATACCCTGTCTTGCTTGTGAAGGTATTAAAAATGGTGCATTTGACATCGATTCAACACCACCAGCAACAACTAAATGATTCATACCTAGTGCAATCGATTGGAAGCCAGTCATCACCGTTTTCATACCACTTCCGCATACCATATTGACGCCATATGCTGGTACGGATGCAGGAATACCTGACTTGATGGATATTTGACGTGCAACACCTTGTTTTAAACCTGCAGGTAAAATGTTACCCACGAGCACTTCATCAATTTTAGATGTGTCAATCTTTAAATCATTTAATAAAGCACTTAATACTTGTGATCCAAAATCAGCAGGATGCATTGGAGATAAAGTCCCCATAAATGATCCTATCGCACTTCTTTTAGCTCCGACGACATAAACCTTGTTCATTAATTTCTTCCTCCTAAAGCGTTTTCATTTTATTTATAAAAAGAGATTACACAAATGAAAAACCAATCAATTGGCTTGATAAAGCAATATTTCATCGTGTAAACTAATTGCATAATAGTGAATAAATGTTCATATTTCTATTTAATTTTATCATAACTTTGTTATCTTGTCAATAATATGAACACTTATTCATGAAAATTTGATTTCTGTAAAAAAAAACGTTTCTTTTTTATTTATAATAAACATTCATGGAAGAACTTAGAATGCTCTTTTTTTGTTGTTTTTTAACTATAAATAGGGTATTCTTATTATGGGTGATACAATGGATCATATCAAATACCGTTTACCAAAACGAAAAGATGGACAAAAAACATTTGACCGTATTATAGATACAGCCAAAAAGCTTTTTTCAAAAAATGGATATCAAGCAACCTCTATTAATGAGATTATTGAAAAATCAAAAATAGCAACAGGTACTTTCTATCTTTATTTTGATGACAAGTTTGCACTATATTCATATGTTTTGTCGATGTATCGTAAAGCCATACGAAGAGCAATTTCTGAAGGTATTCATGATGCACATACAAGATACGATAAAGAAAGATTAGGGATTCGCTCATTCTTAAAGTTTGCTTGGCAAGATCCACTTGCTTATCGTATTATATGGGAGTCTATGTTTGCTGATCAAAAGCTATTTAGAGAATATTACGAGACGTTTAGCCATGATTATGTCAGACAGTTGTCACATGCAGTTAGTGACCAAGAAGTAAGAGATGACATTGATTTAGAGACACTCTCTTACGTTTTAATGGGAATATCAAATTTCGTTGGTTTACAAGTGCTTTTTAGAGATACGCTAACAGAAAGTGATTTAGATAAAATTACAGATGATGTGATGAAAATATTGAAATCAGGCATGTTTAAATAAAAAAAGGCAATATTTTGCCTATTTTTTTTCGTCGATTTTACACGTGTTTATACCAAACAAACGATATAGACCACAAAATTTGAATGTTGCTGTTAGGACCATAACGACTGTTCCAATAATAAACAATGTGTGAACAACAATTGTTAATATGAGGAAGATAGCTGCTAATCCATAACGAATCAATTGATCAATTTTTCCAACGTTTTTTTAGTTGCATGATATACCTCCTTTAAGATGATTTTATAGTAATAACTGATCCATCACATGGTAGGGTGAGTTTACAGTTTAGTTTATCTTCGATACCTTGTCCAAGTTCAAATCTAAAAAAATCAATGACGTCTACTTGATGATGATTTAAGAGTTCTGATACATGAATCGTTGGATTTTTGAGATAATGTTGATCATGTAATGTTAATTGACTTAAATAATGATGAAAGTTTGAATCATTATTAGAGTCATTTTCTTTTTCATACATCATCTTTTCATAGAGAATGGTTTGCTCATCAATGGTATCAAGTGATAGATATTTTGGTGCAGTAGCTGCAACTTGCATCGCAATATTTTTAGCCACTTCTGGATTTTCTTTGTTTAGTATAACTAAAGTCACGATTTTTCCATCTTGGTGAATATAAGTACCAAAACGTTGTGAATCGTCTTTAATTATTCTAAAAAACCTTCTTAAATAGACATTTTCTTTAACAATACCTGAAATGTATTTAATATAATCATCAATTGTTTGTTTATTAAAACTAACCTTTAGTGCTTCTTTTGGATAACCTGCTTTTGAATCGATTAAGCAACTACCTAAATCCATCATCATCGTTTTAAAATGTTCGTTTTTATTTACAAAGTCTGTTTCAGCATTCACTTCAAATAAGATTGCTTCACTGCCTTTTGTTACGATATGACACATTCCCTTTGATGCAACACGACTTGATTTTGATGCTTCTTTCGTATGCTCTTTAATCCAGTTTAGAGCATTTTCATAATTACCATTTGATGCTTTAATTGCTTTTTGGCAATCTAAAATACCTGCACCAGTTTCTTCTCTTAATTTTTTAACTAATATGATTGACATGTCATCTACCTCAACTCTATTTTACTAAAAATAGACTTCAAATACTTAAATAATGCTTAATAATAAACAAAAAAAGGCAATAAATGCCTTAATCGTTAAAAAGTGATAATTGCTCCATGCCTATTTTTTTATGTCCTGAAATAATACGTTGCCATTTAGAACTTCTACCTTTGCCTAAAGGTCTGATTTTATCTTCATCTTTGAGTCGTTTAAGTGTGCGATCAATCGTCGCATCAGACACATTTGGATGACGTTTTCTAATATCTTCTTTTGTGAATATCTCATCAATCTTTAAAATACTATTTTCGATATTATTGGATTTGTTTAAATCCTTTTCAAATACATATTCATGTGCCATTTGATCGACTTCTTCATAAGCTTTTAATAAAATATTAATGAGCATTCTGGAAAGTAAATCTGTTTGTGCATAACCTGTAGACCAATAATAGTTTGCGTTAATAACTGCGCTTTTCCACCCTTCTTTTTCTTGATGGAACAATTTAAAGAAACTGACATACTTAAATACAGGAAAATCTCTAAAAAGAAGTGCATAAAGCAAGATTAAAGCGACTAAATCATTATGTTTAGATACGATATTCATATTCATGAAATCGACATAAAAATTAGCAATGAGTTGTGTTAGTTCAAATCGATTTGATTTTAAATTTTTCATATAAACTTGCATTAATTTCTCTAGATCATCTTTTTTAGACACTTTTTTAAGTCTCAACATACCTTCTTCTTGCTTTTCATAGGTGTTAAACAAAATAGGATCGGCGTTTTTAGAAAGCAGTTTGATTAAACTACCCACCTCATTGACAAGAAGTTCAAAAGATTCAGGATGTTTATGCAGTTGATAAAGTGCTTGCTTAAGGTTAAACAAAAGGTGTTCATCTTTATTTCTTGGACTCATTGGTTTTTTAGCAAATAATTTAATTCTAGGATCAGTCATGTTTAAATCAAAATCATGAGCTAAAGCAATTAAATTGCTTTCCATAGTCTTTTTTTCAAATGACTGCAAATCTCTAGAAAACAAATCATCATAATAAAATGACTTTCCTTTGTACTCATATAAAGAAAGTAAAATGAGCATCATTTCATTTGAGATTTGAATACGTTCCATATTTGATAAAGCTTTCATGAAGATCATTCCTTTCGATTAGTGATGGAAGCTAGATCCTCCAATAAATTCACGCAATAATGAGTTACAAGGCACAATATCATCTTCGATATCTTTGAAATACTTCAAGAATTTTAATAACCGATTGGCAGTAATATAGTGACGATTATCTTTTGGTATCGCTTGAAGTTGCTGAACAGCATGTTTTTTAAGGACAGCAAACTCATACGTCAATTCTGAATTAAACACATAATTCGCTTCACTTTGGAATGGATAAATCCATTTAAACTCACCGCGTCTAACCGATGGCCACATATCCATCGTATCGATTGCTGATGAGTTTCGATATTTTTGATCTCGTACGATACGTCTAAGCAATCTAAGTTCGGTAATCGATATTGGATTATGATTATCAATATGAAGTTGCGTTTGTGGTGAAATATAGATTTTAAATTTCTGATGTTTAGGAATACTTTCAGTCATACGTTCATTAAGTGCATGAATACCTTCAATCATAATAGGTGTATCATCGTCTAGCTTAATCGTTTTACCTTTTTCACGGATACCTGTTTTAAAGTTGTAGCGTGGCAATGTTACTTCTTGTCCACGAACAAGAGCGGACATGTCATGGTTAAACAGTGTGACATCAAGCGCATCAACATGTTCTAAATCAGGTGATCCATCTTCGTTTTTAGGAGCTTTGTCTTTACTGAAATAATAGTCATCAATTGATATCATGACAGGCTTAATACCTCTGGTATTGAGTTCTACTCTTAATCGATTTGAAAACGTCGTTTTACCTGAAGATGATGGTCCGGCAATAGCAATCAAACGAATCGAATCAATGTTTTTTTCAATGAGAGAGCCTAAATCATAGAGTTGATGACTATGCTTGCTTTCACACATGTTAACAAAGTCAACAGCTGAGTGATAATCTTTTGCATAGTCATTGATTTTAGGGATGGTATTACCTTGAATAATTTTCCCCCATTTTGCAGCTTCTTTTAATGCAGTCCCAAAAGTAGGTTCATCTCTAAAATTTGGGATTTCACCATTAAATTCTGCACGTGGATATTGAATGATAAATCCTGGGTGGTATAAAAACATTTTAAATTGATTTAAATAACCCGTTGAAGGTAACATATAACCAAACATATAGTTCATATAACCATGACATTCGTACATGTTAACATAATCTTCTTCACGATATGCTAAAATAGCTACTTTATCAGGCATATGAAAATCTGTATAAAGTTTTGTTGCTTCTCCAACAGAAATTCTTTTACGCGTGATTTGATAATCTTTGGCAATAATTGATCTGACTTCTTCTTCAATTTGATGAACAATCAATTCATTTAAATGGCCATCATAGTTATCTAAGATAGCTAAAATCGAGCGAGATATCGAATAATTAAATTTCACTTTTATCTTTGGAAAAAGCTTTTTAATCGCCATAGCAATCACAAAACGAAGTGTTGATTCATAAATACGAATCGCATCGCCATGATTATATGATAAAAACTGGATGTCTGCATCTTTAGTGACAATATAACTTAACTCTCTTAATCGACCATCAACTGTTGCTGCTAAAGGTAAGTTAGCATGAACTTTTTTAGCGACTTCAGTTAAATCAATAGGTGTATCAAAATCTAAAATTTTATCTTCAATTTTTAATCTCATATGTTTCTCCTATTCGTCATCTTCATCAAACAAATCAAGACGACTCAAATGTATTTTCTTATTATCTTTCACGATAATTTCTTCTTTCAAAATATCGGTTACAACCTCTTGCTTGACTGCTTTTTTTATCGGTTTAGGTCTAAGTTCCTCATCCATTTCTTCGACTGCCGGTAAAATATAGATTTGGTAACCTTTTCCTAATTTCTCATCATCAAACATTTTTTTGCCAAATTTGTTACCTGAATATTTTAATTCATTCACATAGGTTAACAAGACATCTTTATCTGTGACAATACGAACACCCACATTCTCTTTTTGTTGCATCCTAGATAAGCGAGCAACAGATACTGCGTAATGAGGATTCGCTTTTTGATGTTCAATAACAATAATACCTCGTCGGTTTCTATTATATATGGGTAGTTCTTCAACGATGTCTTTAATGACATGACCACGGGATGTTAACATAATGAAGTCATCTGATGGACTAACAAATAGTGCACCGACAAGCTCATCTTCTTCGCTTAAACTCATGGACTTAACACCACCAGCTTGTAAGCCATATAATGGAAGTTCATCTGTTTTAAAGCGAAGTGCATAACCACGTTTAGAAATCGCTAAAATGTTCTTTCTTTCTTTGAAATCAACACAGACCAGCTCATCACCCTCAGAAAGCTTCATCGCTTTAATAGGTTTATTAAATCTTGTCACTTCAAAATCTTCTAATTTAGCTTGTTTCATCATACCTTGTTTTGTTGCAAGTAATAACATGTTTTGTTCTTTAAAGGTATCAAAAGCTAAAACGGAAATGATTCTTTCTTGTTTTTCAATAGGGACAATATTATTAATATAAATACCTAAATCTTTCCACTTTTGATCATCTATCTTATATACAGGTAAGAAAATATAATTACCTAAATTGGTAAATATAAGCAACGTATCAAGCGTATTTAACTCTTGTTCAAAAAGTAATGCGTCATCTGTTTTTAAACCAATAGATTGTGATTGTTGATATGAACGTACTGATGCACGTTTAATATAACCATCTTTGGTAATACCGACCATGACTTTTTCTTCAGAAATTAAATCTTTTTGATCAATCTTGATATTTTCAATTTCAGCTTCAATTTCTGATTTTCTATCTTCACCAAGTAAAGTAGAAATCTCAATTAACTCACGTTTAATGACTCGTCTTAATGCGTTCTCAGATGATAAAATGTGTTCAAGTTCTTTAATACGATCTTCTAAGCCTTGGTTTTCTTGTTGTAATAGTAAAATATCTGTATTTGATAATCGATAGAGTTGTAAGGTAACAATCGCCTCAGCTTGCAATTCAGTAAAGCCAAAAGCTTCAATAATATTCTCTTTAGCGTTTTGCTTATTTTGTGAATTTCTTATCATACGAATGATTTCTTCAATGACAGAAACCATTTTAATCAAACCTAAAACAATATGTTGTCTTTTGCTAGCTTTTTCAAGTTCATAATTTGAGCGATTTGTAATCACATCTTTTTGATGATCAATATAAGCTTTTAAGATTGGTACAACTCCAACTAATGTTGGTCGATGGTTCAATATAGCAACCATATTATAGTTATAAGAGACTTGTAAATCAGTCGATTTAAATAAGAAACTTAAGATAAATTGTGCATCAGCCCCTTTTTTTAAATCAATCGCGATACGAAGGCCCTCTTGATCAGATTCATCTCTGATTTCCAATATATCATCAATTTTTTTATCGATGCGAAGCAAATCCATTGATTTAACAAGTTCAGCCTTATTCACTTCATAAGGAATTTCAGTGACAATAATTCGATCTTGGGATTTTGAAATTTCTTCAATTTCAGTTTTTGCACGAATCACAACTTTTCCAGCACCTGTTTCAAGTGCTTGTAAAATACCTTGATGACCTTGAACGATGCCACCTGTTGGGAAATCAGGTCCTTTAATAAATTTGGAAAGGTCTAAATAGGTAAGTTGTTCATTATCGATAAATGCAATGGTTGCCTCAATGACTTCTTTTAAATTATGTGGAGGTATTTTTGTTGCATAACCTGCACTAATCCCAGTTGCTCCATTGACAAGTAAATTAGGAAATTTTGCAGGTAAAACAGTTGGCTCTAACTCCTCATCATCAAAGTTAGGAACAAAAGGAACAGTTCTTTTCTCTATATCAGCAAGAAGTGCTTCAGCAGCTTTAGATAATCTTGCTTCCGTATAACGCATAGCTGCTGCAGAATCACCATCGATTGATCCATTATTTCCATGCATATCAATTAATGGAACACGCATCTTAAAGTCTTGTGAAAGTCTTACCATGGCTTCATATATCGATGAATCACCGTGTGGGTGATATTTCCCCATGACTTCTCCAGCAATTCTTGCTGATTTTTTATAAGGACGATTATGAAACATACCAAGTTGTTGCATCGCATATAAAATACGTCTTTGTACAGGCTTTAACCCATCTCTAGCATCAGGTAATGCACGATCTTGAATTATATATTTTGAGTATTTACCAAAACGATCAGAGACAATATCTTCTAAATTAGTTTCAATAACTTTTTCGACAAACTTGTCAATTTTATCAGTTATTTTCATAGAATGTCTCCTTTCTGTAAATCAAAATCATCAGAGACTTCAAAATCAACGTTTTCTTCAATCCATAACCTTCTAGGTGACACATCATCACCCATTAAAACAGAAATACGTTTATCAGATGCTGATAAATCATCAATTCTAACTTGAATTAATGATCTTGTTTCTGGATTCATCGTTGTATCCCATAATTGTGATGCATTCATTTCACCTAAACCTTTATAACGTTGGATATTATAAGGTGTCTCATCGATTAAAGCTTTTAATTCTTCATCGCTCCATGCATAAAAAACTTCTTCTTTTTTCCCTTTTTTACGTGTAAGTTTATAAAGAGGGGGTTGAGCGAGATATAATCTTCCATCTTCGATTAATGGACGCATGTATCTAAAGAAAAATGTCAGTAATAAAACTTGAATATGTGCACCATCTGTATCAGCATCTGTCATGATAATCACTTTATGATAGTTACATTTTTTTAAATCAAAATCAGCACCAAAATCAGCACCTATCGTATAGATCATCGTTGATATTTCTTCGTTTCTTAATATCGCATCGACAGATGTTCTTTCGGTATTAATGACTTTACCTCGAAGTGGTAAGATGGCTTGAAAACGACGGTTACGTCCTTGTTTTGCAGAACCACCTGCTGAATCACCTTCAACTAAGAAAAGTTCATTAACAGACTTATCTTTTCCTTGTGCAGGTGTTAATTTACCTGATAATGAAACTTCTTTTTTATTTTTAGATTTACCGTTTCTCGCTTCTTCTCTAGCTTTTCTAGCAGCTTCTCTAGCCCTTTGTGCAGATAATGCACGATGAATAATTTGACTTGCGATTTGTTTATTTTCTTCAAGGTATGTTGACATGTTGTCATAAAACGTTTGATCGGTTGCATTTCTTGCTTCAGGAGTTCCAAGTTTTCCTTTTGTTTGTCCTTCAAACTCTAAGACTTCTTCAGGAATGCGTAGTGATAAAACAGCTGTTAAACCTTCACGGATGTCTGAACCATCTAAATTAGGATCTTTATCTTTTAAAATTTGGTATTTACGAGCATAATCATTTAAACAACGTGTCAAAGATGATTTAAAACCGATTTCATGTGTTCCACCATCTTTGGTACGCACATTGTTAACAAATGATAATATATTTTCTGTATACCCATTTGTAAATTGGAACGCAATGTCAATTTCTATTTTTTTCTTTTTATGAGACTCTAAAGTATATTCTGCTTGAATTAATTTTGTTTCATGAATACCAGATTTTTCTTTATTTAAAAAGTCAATATATGCTTTAATACCTTCTGCATATTGAAAAGACTCTTTTTGAGGTTTACGTTGATCAATTAAATTCATTTTTAGATTCTTGATTAAAAACGCAGCTTCTCGTAAGCGCTCTTTAATTAAATCATACTGAAATAAAGTGCTTGAAAATATTTTAGGATCAGGCTTAAACCAAACAGTTGTTCCTGTTTTTTTAGTATCACCTATACGCTCGATTTGACCAATTTTCGACCCACCATCAGTGAAACGTTGACGCCAAATACCACCATCACGATAAATGGTTACTTCTAAAAATTGTGATAAAGCATTCACAACCGATGAACCAACTCCATGCAAACCACCGGATACTTTGTATCCGCTTGTATCAGAAAACTTACCACCTGCATGTAAAACAGTAAAAATGATTTCTGTCGTTGGACGTCCCGAGCTATGTGTTTTATAGGGCATACCGCGTCCTTGATCAGAAACCTCTATCGAGTTATCAGCCTTAATTGTTAATGTGATTTCGTTTCCGAAACCAGAAAGGGATTCATCAATGGCATTATCAACGATTTCCCATACGAGGTGATGAAGTCCTCGTGCATCTGTCGATCCAATATACATACCCGGTCTTTTTCTAACAGCTTCTAAACCTTCAAGTATTTGAATCGATTTTTCATCATAATTTTTGTTTGTCTTGTTCACATGATCACCAACTTATTCTTATACATTATTATATCAAAAAATATAGTCAACTACAATCATTGAGTACGTTTATTTTTTTAAATTGACAATTAAAAATCGCATGATATAATGATATAAGTAATGGGGTGTTAAGATGATAGGGTTGTATATAGCTTTACTTATGTTATTAAGCTATTTCTTAGGTTCAATTCCTTCAGGATTAGTGATTGGAAAAGTATTTAAAAACATCGATATACGTGAACATGGTTCAAAAAATACAGGAGCTACGAATGCAACGCGCGTTTTAGGGCCAAAATATGGATTATTTGCTTTTCTCTTTGACGGATTAAAAGGTGCACTAGTCATCATCATCGTTAGATGGATAGGAAATCCAGAGTTGCAAATGATTGGTGATAGTGATATGAACATTCTCATTTTATATGGTATGGTTGCTGTCATTGGACACGTCTTTCCCATCTATATTAACTTTAAAGGTGGAAAAGCAGTAGCAACCTCAGCGGGTATGATCTTCGCATTAGAACCTCTTCTTGGTTTCGCCATCTTAGCCTTATTCTTAATTATTTTTTTCACAACACGTTATGTTTCACTTGGATCAATGATTTCAGCTGGTTCAACACTTCTTTACTTCTTAGTGCGTGTTATCTTTTTTGAAACACCAAACTTTTCAACACGTTTATTAGAATTAATCGTTATCCTGATTTTAGCTTTGATTATTTTTGTTAGACATAAAGCTAACCGTATGCGCTTAAAATATGGGACTGAAGCTAGATTTTTCATTTTTAAACCGAAACATATTAAAGAACAAGAAAAAAACAACAGATAATCTGTTGTCTACATGGACACGAAAGTGTCTTTTTTATTTAATTTTTTCTATAGAATTGACATTTTTCTCATTAAATATGCATACTCTAAAATGATTATTGCACGCCAAATACGTTTTGAGTGTTCAAATTCGTTTTCGTAAGTGCCATTCCAATTCCATGTTGCTTTCCATCCGCCTTCTTCATCAAGTGATTCTAATGCAATCTTCATTTCAGTTGCTAAAAGTTCTTTTAGTTCATGACTTCCAAATGATGGATAATCTTTAATGATTGAGGAAGGTTTAGGTGAATAGCTAATGAACCAAGATTTTTGGTTTTCTGCAATAACATCATTCATATGCATCAATAAATGTGATTTTAGTTTTTCAGTTAAAATCTCACCATCACTTAATAACATAAAATCATTTGCCATATCGAC
>OBJA01002316.1_pt1 | contig 11180 bp, 10 predicted proteins | sample 1519751 | NCBI WGS metagenome assembly OBJA01 (sample SAMEA3881238, study PRJEB22517) | soil metagenome | biome: lake sediment; feature: soda lake sediment; material: sediment, water from around vicinity | place: India | collected 2013-12-23 | depth 3 m
TCAACCTGGGCTTTATCCTCTTGTTGACTTTGAGTTTTTCGGCAGTTGGCCTCATCTATTTAAACAGCAAACGTGTAACAACACGCAGATCAGATCCGCAACCGCAACGGATGCTGGCCAAAACTATCAGGCTCGAAAGCTGGAAGAACAATGGCAAAACTCCCGGCCTGGAAGAAACCTGGATACGAAAAGTGTAGCTGTTTTAACCGCAAAGACGCAGAGAACTTGAAGCTTGAAGCTTGATATTTGTAGCTTGTAAAAAAAGAGGCATCAATTTATTACCTTGGAGAAAAAAGAACAAAATGAATTCGGGTACGCTGAAGCCGGTTATGAACAAACCGATGCTGTACCGGGTACACAGGGTGGAAGGCCTGATCCGATGAATAGCATTGAGGGAAGCTTTAAGTCTTCCCCCTTTCGGGGGGATAAGAGGGGGGCTTTCTCCGGGGGAGTTAAAGGGGGCTTCTCCTTCATCCGCGAAAAAGCAGGACGGCATAAAACGTTGATAGCAAACTTTAGCTATTTGTCGGCTTTGAAGATTTTCAATATGCTTTTGCCCTTGATAACTCTTCCTTATTTAATCCATGTGTTGGGAAAAGAAGTTTACGGCTTAATTGTATTTGCTCAGGCTGTCATAGGGTATTTGGTGATTTTAGTTGGATATGGATTTAATATCTCAGCGACAAAAGAGGTAAGTATCCATAGGAATGACAAAAAGAAACTTTCTGAGATTGTAAGTAGTGTTTTTATACTTAAAGGGATTTTATTGCTAATTTCATTTCTAATCTTAGCATTCATTATTGAGTTTATACCTCAGGCTTCTGATCATAAAACTCTTTTCTATCTTACAATGTGGATGTGTGTTTATGAATACATATTTCCAATTTGGTATTTTCAAGGGATTGAAAATATGAAGTACGTTACCTATTTAAATTTGCTTAGCAGAATTGTTTTTGTTTCATTGATTTTTGTTTTTATCAAATCTGGAGATGATTATATATTAGTTCCTCTAATAAATGGTATCGGTGCTTCATTGGCAGGTTGTATTTCATTGTTTATTGTTTTCAGAAAAGATTTTATTGAATTAATTGTTCCAAATAGAAAAGTACTGATTGCACATATGAAAGAATCTTTTAGCCTTTTCCTTTCAAATCTATCAAATCAAACTTATTTGCATGCGAGCAAAATATTAATTGGAATATATTTAAGCTTGAGTGCAACGGCGATTTTTGATTTAGGCCAGAAAATTTACCTAGCATTATTAACGCCAATTGCCATTTTGAGTCAAACTATTTTTCCAAAGAATAGCTTAGAGAAGGACAAAAATTTTATTAGAAAGATGCAAAGAGTTTCTTTGATTGGGATGGCAGTATTGATTATTTGTATGTTTATAGCTGCACCTATTGTAATTAGAATTCTAGGTAACAATCAGATGATTGAAGCAACAAATGTGCTGAGATTATTATCATTATCCCTTATTCCGACTACGGCAGCAAACTTCTACATTATACAAACAATGATTCCTCATGGTTATAATCGTTCATATATGAGAATCATTATAACCGCAGGGTTAATATATATAATTATGATTATAGCATTAAAGATGACCGGATTATTTTCAGTTAATACTGCTTCAATTATTCCATTAGTTACTGAATCATATATATTTCTTGACTCCTTTTATTTTTGTAAAAAAAGAAACCTGATATGAAGCCGCTAAATCTTTTATTTTCTGCGTTAAATTTCTTCTGGATAAGGTGTTGTCGAAATGTTGTTTTTTTCATTCAAAAATACAAATGGAAAAAAATGAATTCACATAATTTCACATCAATCGGTAATTATTTCGATATTAAGAAGGTTATAGTTGGAAAAGGAACTTACGGTCAACTCAATGTCAAATCATTTAATAATGATGAAGAAAAACTACTTGTCGGGAGCTACGTAAGCATAGCAGAAAATGTAGTGTTCCTTTTGGGAGGAAATCATCGAGTTGATTTGCTTACTTCTTATCCACTTTACTCGAACCTATTAGCAAGATCAGCAAAACATGATGCATTGACAAAGGGCCCAATTGTAATAGAAGATGAAGTTTGGATAGGGTTTGGGACCTGTGTTTTATCGGGAGTCAAAGTTGGGAAAGGGGCAGTTATAGCAGCATGTTCGGTAGTTACAAAGGATATACCACCTTATGCAATTGTTGGTGGGAATCCTGCAAAAATCTTAAAATTTAGGTTTGACAGTGAGACAATTGAGAAATTGAAAAGTATAAAACTTTCAGATTTACCAGAAGATATAATAAGGTCGAACATCGATAAATTTTATAACGTAAGTGAAATGGATTCCTTATTTGAGCTTTTTGAAACATATATTTATCATTAAAATCAAAACAGCATTGTATGATAATATTGTTATCGTTCCTTTTTTTTGTTATTTCTTTTTTTGCAATAGTGTTGCAATCTGAAAAAAAATACAGCAAGGTATTATTTTGCCTGCTAGGTCTTTTTCTTATTTGTATTGCTGGTTTTAGAGGTGAAGGGATTGATAGAGACTTCAAAGGGTATATTGGATTTTTTAATAACATCGATAATGTAAAAGGACCTTTATTGATCGAGCCGTCCTTTATAATTATTGCATGGGTAATTAAGAATTTTTTTTGTGCCAATATACTTATTTTGTTTTTGGTTTATGCTGCATTAGGTGTTGGTATAAAATTATATGGGATAAAGGATTTATCGAGTTTTTGGTTATTATCATTGCTGATTTATTTTTCGTATTCATTTACATTACATGAAATGACTCAGATTAGGGCGGGAGTTGCTTCTGGATTTTTACTTTTAAGTATAAGACCTTTATATGAAAGAAATTTCCATCACTTCTTTTTTTTCGCTTTACTTGCTTTCTTTTTTCATTATTCTGCTATTCTGATATTTCCATTGTGGTTTTTAAAGTCGAATAAGATTCAAAAATATCTTTACTTGGCAGTAATACCATGTGCATATTTTGTCCATTTCTTCCTTTCAATGGATGTTTTTTCCCTCGTCGATATCATACCATTTGATCCAATTCATAAAAAGCTTCTTGCTTATCGGTTTGATAATATGGGATATCTGAACGTTTTCAATTCCTGGCAACTTATTAGAGTTGCAATATCGTTTTTTTTTATATGGAAGGCAGATACCATTTTCTTAGAAAACAAATATGGATATCTCCTTATAAAAATCTACGTCATCTCAACTTGCTCTTATGTACTATTGGCGTTTAATCCGTCATTTGCAGGGAGAATTGGAGATTTATTTGCTATCGTAGATATTATTGCTTTACCTTTTATTATTTATACTATTCGACAAAAAATGCTGGCCAAAGGGATAGTAGCCTTCATAAGCTTTTCATACTTATACCTCAATCTTTTTTACAATAAAATTTTTATCTAATGACACAAAAATTGAAAGATGTATCGATTATTATAGTAAATTACAACACTTCACAACTCCTGGAAGATTGTATTAATTCCATAATTGAAAAAACTAAAGATGTCGATTATGAGATTGTAGTTGTAGACAACGCTTCTTCTGATGGCTCTGCAACTATGTTGAAAAGCAAGTTCCCATTAGTGAAATTAATTGAAAACAGCAAAAATTTAGGTTTTGGAAGGGCAAATAATATTGGAGCAAAATATGCTTACGGTGAGTTTCTTTTTCTTTTAAATACTGACACTCTGTTAATAAATAATTCAATCAAAATCCTTTTGGATTTTATGCGTCGTAATAAAAGTGTGGGAGTTTGCGGAGGAAACCTTTATCACAAAGATTTAACTCCAAACTTTTCATACGTTATGAATTTTCCTAGTTTGTGGGGAATTTTTATGTATAGATCAAGATTGAGAAAGGTGCTCGGAATAAAGAAAGACGTTTTTAACAACACAGGCAGCCCCAAAAAAGTTGGTTTTATAATTGGTGCTGATTTCTTTATTAGAAAGGAAGTTTTCGATACTTTGGGGGGGTTTGATCCCGAGTTTTTTATGTATGTAGAAGATTGTGAACTTTCATATAGGATATTCAAGCAAAATATAGGAATATATTCTGTTCCTGAATCGAAAATTATTCATTTGCAAGGTAAATCTTCCACAAACGATCAACGGCTTTTCATGGAAATAAAAAACTACATACTATATTTCAAGAAGCATCGCGCTCCAACATATGTGCAGTTTTATTCTTTTTTAGAACTAATATTTATTGCGTTTCGAATGATGATTTTTAATATGGCAAATGATAAAACAAGAGTAGCACGCACAAAACCAATAATGACTTATCTTCTGTCAACAATAAAAAACAAAAATTCATGAAAATTGTAAGGCTATTAGGTGGCTTGGGTAATCAAATGTTTCAATACGCTTTTTACTTGAGTTTCCATGCTAAAGGATTTGACTCCAAAATTGACATTACTCAACTTCGTAGATATGGTTTGCATAATCAATATGAATTGTCAGATATTTTCAATTTAGCTCCTCCTTTAGCTTCTTATGTTGAAGTTTGTGTACTCTCTTGGAATAGAAAAAGTGACTATATATCAAGTATTTATAGGAGGTTGTTGCCTCGAAAAGACAGTGAATATATAGAAAGAAATTATTACGCTTTTGACGAAAAGGTTTACAAGATAGAAGGGGATGTTTATTATCAGGGTTATTGGCAAAATGAAAAATATTTTCTTGACATTAAAGAGCTTATTCTGGCGGCGTTTTCATTTAAAAAAGGTTTAAATGAAAAAAATCAAATGACTTTCAATCATATTACAAATACGAACAGTGTTAGTATTCATGTTCGTAGGGGAGATTATGTAAGACATCCGTCTTTGGGTGGAATTTGTACTTTAAGCTATTATCATTCAGCAATATTAAAAATAAAATCTTTAATTGAAAACCCTATTTTTTATTTTTTTTCTGATGATATAAAATGGTGTAAAAGTAATTTCAAAGAACCTGCATCATTTTTTATAGATTGGAATAAGGGAAAAGAGAGTTATATCGACATGCAATTAATGAGTCATTGCAAGCATAATATTATTGCAAATAGTTCATTTAGTTGGTGGGGGGCTTGGCTAAATCAAAATCCACAGAAAACTGTAATATGTCCTTCCTTTTGGGTAAAGGACGTTAGTAGTAAAGAAATAGTTCCTGCAAATTGGCTAAGAATATAAAACAATGATAAATTTAATACACTTCGAAATTAAAAATGGTAATTTATCTCCCATTGAATATGGAACATCTGTCATTAATTATAGTGTAGGATCAGATATTTTTATTTCATATAGAGACCTAATTGTTTCTTGTGGAGAGTCAACTTTATTGAACGCTATTTTGGTTAGGAACGAAAGAAGTGAAACAAAAGTTTTTGTAGATCAGTACGGGAGTATCCCCATGTTTTATTTAATTCAGGATGATCGAATAATATTCTCAAATATTTTTGATAGAATTGCCTCAGCATGTAAGATAAATACCGTTGACGAAGTTGGCTTTTGGGAATCGTTTCTATTTGAGACGCCTTTTTTAGAAAGAACATTATTTGATAATATTAAAATAATACAAGCAGGTCATTACTTGTCAATAATAGGAAAATCAGTAACTCAAAAGCCATATTTTAAATTTAAATTTGGAAAATTACAGTCAAAAAATTTTATTGAAGATGCCTTCAATTCTCTTGTCAAAAATACAATACTACCATTACAGGCAAAGCAGATAGTATTTCCAATAAGTGGGGGGGTCGATAGCAGACTTTTACTTGGCCTATTTAAACGAAAGGCTGGTAATTCATTTATCTTGCCTGTAACATATGGGTATGGCAGATCCTCTTTGGAATATCAATATGCACGCAGATCACTCGATGCCACAAAGATTCCTTATGATAATCATCAGTTTCATAAACTTGACGCGAATACTTATCTTGAAAATACCGATCATTTGATAAAAATCACGGGAGGACTTATTGGTGCTCAAAATAGCCATTTTTTCAGTTACCTTAATAAAAACGAATTTTCAGATGAGGCCATATGTATCTCAGGTTTCTTTGCAGATTCTATATTCGGTTATGCGGCTGGAAAATCTAAGGAACGAGATCACCTAGATAATAAATATTTCAGAACTGCTAAAGACTTTTATGAAGCAGGAGTTGTCCCGGAAATGATTTTACAGAAAATTAAGGAGGATTTGTTAAAGCTATATCAACAATATCAAGAATCAAATCTTGATACTTTTGATGAGTTTATCTATATAAAGGAACGAACTACCAAGTTTCATATTCAACTGTATAATCTATACAGAACACAGATTGATGTTCAAATGCCATTGCTTCAAAATGACATAATAGATTGTTTCATGGGAATTCCATCAGCAATTAGAAGGAATAAAGACATCATTTTTAAGATGCTTGATACTTACTTTGTTGAGTTCAAAGATATTAATAATATATCATCTAGTGGAAGATATGGTTCAGGCAAAGGACAGGGGATGACAAAAATAAATTATTTCACATACATCGCCCTTACCACTATTAATAAAATACTAGTGAACAAGCTGAAAATTCCCATCAATCTGGATAATCCATATGATACTGAGAAACAGGATTTTTACTATTTGAAGAATTTCAAAAAGGTTTTTATAACTGATTTAGTAATTCTTGAACGTATGAAACTTCTGAACTCCTCACAATCGAAAGTTTTATCAAAGAGAGTTGATGGAATGCGAAATCTTCAGATAATCACCAATACCGATTTGTACGAGAAGTATATAAAATTAAGGACATGAAGGTATCAGTAGTAATGTGTGCACAAAATAGTGAGAGTTTTATTGAAGAAACTATAAAAAGCATTTTATGTCAAAGCTTTTCAGATTTTGAGCTAATCATCATACTCAATTGTTCTACGGATAAAACAGCCAGTTTAGTTGCTAACTTCAAGGATAATCGCATTAGAATATACAAAACAAACATCAGTCAGCTTTCATTCAACTTAAATTTCGGGATTAATTTAGCTAAGGGCGATTATATCGCTAGAATTGATGCAGACGATGTTGCTGTTCATAATCGGTTGGAAAAACAATTGGGTATTATAGAGAGGTTTGGCTATGATGTTGTCGGGTCCAATGTAGATTATATAGATGAAGATAATAATTACATAAAAACTGTCCGATTCCCTGAGAATAATAAACAAATTAGGCAGAAGATTTTGTACAAGTCGGTTTTAGCGCATCCATCAATACTAATTAAAAAAGATCTTCTTTTATTATTTTCAGGATACTTTGGGGGGAAGTATGCTCAAGATTATGATCTTTGGCTTAGATTAATGAGAAATGAGGATATCCAGTTTTATAATATTCAGGAATCTTTACTGAAGTATAGGATCCATTCAAAACAATCCAAAGGGAATAAGAATTCATATGCAGAAGTAGCAGGATATTTTGTAAAAGAATCGATTTACTCTCGAAAAATAAGTTATTTGTTAAGTGCAGGAATATATTATCTAAAAGCTATTTTGAAATGAGAGTTTGTTTTGTTATCACGAAATCCGAAGTTGGCGGTGCGCAGAAGTGGGTCAAAGAACAAATAGACATTTTAACGCAGCAAGGAACTGAATGCTTTCTATGTACAAATCAAAACGGTTGGCTGACGACCAATAGTAAGTCATCAAAAAACCTTACCGATATCCGGATTGAAAAAAGAATGTCATTGGGACTTTTGCTTAAGCTAGTTCGTTTTGTTAAGGACGAAAATATTGATTTGTTAATTGGCAGTTCTGCAAATGGAGGTATCTATTCACGTTTGGCCGCATTTTTTTCCGGGAAAAAAAGCATCTATGTTACCCATGGCTGGTCATCGGTTTATAACGGAGGCAGGCTGGCCTTTCTATTCAATTGGATTGAGAATCTTTTGTCAACCATTTCAGCAAAGATTCTATGTGTTTCAGCAAATGATTATCGGATTGCATTAGAAGTCATAAAAATAAAAGAAAAGAAACTAGTTACCATACCCAACAAAATTTTTGGGGTAATCCCCGCGGAGTTAGGTAAACGATCGAATCTTCCGAAGAATCAAGACAAAATAAAGATCCTATTTTTGGGAAGATTAGCGCCTCCAAAATCACCCATACCTTTAGTCCAGGCAATCCAAAACAGGTCAAGTTATCAACTGGATATAGTGGGATCAGGTCCCGACGAGCATACGATAAAACAATATATTCAAGATAAAGGCATTCAAAACGTCGAATTAAAGGGAGAAATAAAAGACTTCAATTCTTTTAATGACTATGATTTGTTTTGTCTTATCTCAAAAAGCGAAGGATTACCACTATCTGCTGTTGAAGCTTTATCGTGTGGGTTGCCAATTTTAATCAGTAACGTAGGTGGTTGTCCCGAAGTCATCAATAACAATGGATACTTAACAAATAATAATCCGGAAGATATTTTAAAAGGTATAAAACTGATAGAAGATAACATAGGCGAATTTTCAGAGAATTCATTAAAGCTATTCGCTGAGAAGTTCGACCTTTCCAAAAACTTCCGGGAATACATAAATCTCTACGAAGATGCATAATTTTTTGTCAACCCTTCGATTGGAGGCTATTTGCCGAGATTTAGGGAAATTTAACCTAAAAAATAAGCCATCAGAGGGTAACCAATAACCGCATATCGGAATAAAAAGTGATAAGATGATAAACAGGCTTGAGGATAATACTCCAATAGCATATTACAGTACACACGCAGATTAGCATAAACAAGACAACATGGAACATATTTTCTTTGCCGGCGCTTCAGGATTCGTCGGGACCCGCTTGATTGAGATCACCAAAAAAGAGTTCAAAATCAAAAACTTTGACAAGCAACAAAGCCGTTTTTTCCCGGATATCACAACCATTGGCGATATCCGCGACCAAAATAAACTGGACGTTGAATTAAAAGGCCAGGACGCGGTAGTGCTGCTGGCTGCCGAACACCGGGACGATGTAAACCCCACCTCACTTTATTACGATGTGAATGTACAGGGTACCAAAAATGTGCTGGACGCTATGGACAAAAACGGGGTGAAGAACATCATTTTCACCAGTTCGGTGGCTGTTTACGGCTTAAACAAAGACAACCCCGATGAACATCACCCGGTGGATCCGTTTAACCACTACGGCAAAAGCAAATGGCAGGCCGAGGAAGCCTTGCGCGAATGGTTTAATCAAGACCCTGAAAACCGCTCGCTGACCATCATCCGGCCAACTGTTATTTTTGGCGAACGGAACAGGGGCAACGTGTACAACCTTCTCAAACAAATCGCCTCAGGCAAATTTTTAATGGTTGGAAAAGGATTGAATAAAAAATCAATGGCTTATGTTGGCAACGTGGCAGCTTTTATCAAGTTTCAACTGAATAATCAGGAACCCGGTTATAAAGTTTTTAATTATATCGACAAACCCGATTTTAACATGAACCAATTGGTTGAGCAGGTCGAAAAAAGCCTGAACAAAACAATCCCGTCAGCACATTTCCCTTATTGGTTTGGTATGTTGGGAGGAGCCACTTTTGATATCTTAGGAAAATTTACCGGGAAAAAATTTGCTGTCAGCGCTGTTCGTGTTAAAAAGTTCTGTGCCACAACGCAATTTGATGCAACTGAAGCACACAATAGCGGATTTAAAGCTCCCTATACTTTAGAAGAGGGTTTACATAGAACTTTGCAATACGAGTTTATAGGAAAACGAAAGGACAACATCGTATTTGTAACGGAATAAATTAAAAGAACATGACCGGCGGCTGGTACACCCTGTTCTTTAAAAATGTCAGGAAAATCATCCAGTTGCTTTAGAGCTTGGGTGTCTGGTGAGGTCTATATTTTCCCCTCGTGCAAATCCCATATCGGATAGCACATTTCATAATCATTCCACACGATATCGCCATATTCAATAATAAATGACTGGAAAAGCCCTTTGTCAAGATACTTTTTCGTCATTGGGTTATTGGCATTTCTCAAAAAATCACCAAAGTCTATGGTTTGTTCAATCCCGTCTGAAAATTGAAAGTAGATTTTATAATCACCTTTATATTCGGCTTTTTGTATGCTTACGACCATCTTTTTATATTTTTTTGTTATTCTTTCCGGTTCAATAACTTTATTATAAACAAAAAAATCAACCCACCTTCGTACGATATCATCGCGGTAAACCTCCACCAATTTTTTGAATTTTTTCAAGTTTTGTGGGTCAAGCGGTTCTTTTCCTTTGACTTCTGAGATTTTTACCGCTACAAATTTTCCGTCCTCAAAAATTATTTCTGCCCTGCTCTCTTTTCCCTGATATCTGCAATGGACATGAATAGGGTCATGTTCGTTCGAATAAAACAGGATGATCAATCCGAAGTATTCATAAAGTTTGGCATTCCCTTTTTGATCCAAATTTATGGAATTCTATTTTAATATCAAGTTGCTGGCAAAATGAGGGAAGACTAACTGGCCATTAAAAAGAACATGACCGGCGGCTGGTACACCCTGGTTTTTAAAAATGTCAGGAAAATCATCCAGTTGCTTTAAAGTTTGGAATCCATACAACTTATAGCTTTTCCAAAATTCGCAACTTTGGAAAAGCTGACTCCAAAACCTGCAACCCGCAACCCGCAACTCAAAACTCGAAACTTTGGAGTCCTCTGTGCGTCTCTCTGTGTTCTCTGTGGTTAAAAAAAACATAACCCACAACTTGAAACTCGAAACTCGAAACCCGAAACCCACAACAAAATAAGGTAAATAAGGTTACGGAAATGACTTCTGCCAAGCTACTAAGGTAAACCCGGGAAATAAGGTTTTTTATCAACTGTCAAACTTGAAACCCCTTCAACCTCTGTGTTCTCTGTATATTCCTCCGTGTTCTCTGTGGTAAAAAAAACAAAACCCACAACCCGCAACTCAAAACTCAAAACTCAAAACTCAAAACTCGAAACTTTGGAGTCCTCTGTGCGTCTCTCTGTGTTCTCTGTGGTTAAAAAAATTCAAATCCGCATGGATATTCCGCGATATTGACTCCCTTGTCCGGTGATGTTGCCCCCCCTGCAAGGATGATGGTTCAAAGAACTTGAATGACTGACAATGTTACCGTTTTTTTCTTTAAACGCTCATCTTTTAATCTTTCAAAACTATAGGCTCGATGCAAAGGCTCATTAT
>OBJA01002317.1_pt1 | contig 11180 bp, 4 predicted proteins | sample 1519751 | NCBI WGS metagenome assembly OBJA01 (sample SAMEA3881238, study PRJEB22517) | soil metagenome | biome: lake sediment; feature: soda lake sediment; material: sediment, water from around vicinity | place: India | collected 2013-12-23 | depth 3 m
GAGGACTGAGGACTGAGGACTGAGGACTGAGGACTGAGGACTGAGGACGGGTACAGTTCTCATCAGATAAAACAAGAAAAATACTCAGTCCTCATCGCTCAGTCCTCAGTCCTGACGCTTTTACTGCTTAACCTCCTGGCCGAACTGCGGCTCCTGGGCGTCTCTTGCCCCGGCTTTCTTCACTTGAGCCGCCTTGAGCGCCGCCCGGGCGGCCGCCAGGCGTGCCACCGGCACGCGGAACGGCGAGCAGGAGACATAGTCCAGGCCGAGGTTATGGCAGAGCTCGATCGACCTCGGCTCCCCGCCATGCTCGCCGCAGATGCCGAGCTTGAGGCCGGGTTTGGCCTGCCTCCCTTTCTCCACGGCGATCCGCATCAGCTCGCCGACCCCGTCGGGGTCGATGGTTTCGAAGGGGTTGGCCGGCAGGATGCCGTTCATGATGTATTCGATGAGAAAGCCCGCCTCGGCGTCGTCACGGGAAATGCCGAAGGTGGTCTGGGTGAGGTCGTTGGTGCCGAAGGAGAAGAATTCGGCATGTTCGGCGATCCGGTCGGCGGTCAGCGCCGCCCGCGGGATCTCGATCATGGTCCCGAACTTGTAGTCGATCTCCATTCCCTGCTCCGCCATGACCGCCCGCGCCTCATTCTCCAGCAGTCCCCGCTGGACCTTCAGCTCGTTGACATGGCTGGTGAGCGGGATCATCACCTCCGGCCGGACGTCCACGCCCTCCCGGGAGACCAGGCAGGCCGCCTCGAAGATGGCCCTGACCTGCATCTTGGTCAGCTCGGGGATATGGTTGCCGAGGCGGACGCCGCGCAGGCCGAGCATCGGGTTGGCCTCCCTGATGCTCTCCACCCGCTGCAGGATCTGCTCCTTCTCCCGGACCTGGTGCAGCAGGTTGTCGATCTCCTCGAGCCGGGAGGCGTGCTGGAGCTGGATCTTCAGGTCGGCCAGGTCCCGCAGCAGCGTGACATGGTCCGGCAGGAATTCGTGCAGCGGCGGGTCGATCAGCCGGATCACCACCGGCAGGCCGTCCATCGCCCGAAAAAGCCCGGAGAAGTCCTCCCGCTGGAAGGGCAGAAGGGACCGGATCGCCTCGTTGCGGTCGATTTCCATGTCGGCCATGATCATCTTCTGGACCAGCGGCAGCCGCTCGGTCTCCATGAACATGTGCTCGGTCCGGCAGAGGCCGATGCCCTGGGCGCCGTAGTCCCTGGCCCGCCGGGCGTCCACCGGGTAGTCGGAGTTGGCCCACACGCCCAGGGTCCGGAAATCGTCCGCCCAGGCGAGGATCTTGATCAGCCAGGGATCCTGGATGTCCGGCTCTTTAGTCTCCATCCGGCCGAGGTAGACCTCGCCGGTGGTGCCGTCGACGGAGATGTACTCGCCCTCCATGATGGTGATGTCGCCGACCTGGACCTGGCGCCGGGTGAAGTCGATCTCGATCTCGGAGACCCCCACCACCGCCGGCTTGCCGAACTGCCGGGCCACCAGGGCGGCGTGGCTGGTCCGGCCGCCCCGGCTGGTGAGGATGCCCTGCGCCGCCAGCATCCCGTGGACGTCGTCCGGCTTGGTCTCCGGCCGCACCATGATGACCGGCTTGCCCTCCTTCTTGCCCCAGGCTTCGGCCAGGTCGGCGTCAAGCGCCACGACGCCCACCGCCGCGCCCGGCGAGACGTTCAGGCCCTTGGCCAGGAATTTGCCGCCCGCCTTGGCGGTTTTGAGCGCCTCGCTGTCGAACTGGGGGTGGAAGAAGAAGTCGATGGAATCGGGAGTCACCCGCATGATCGCCTCCTCGCGGCTGATCAGCCCCTCCTCCGCCATGTCGACGGCGATCCGCACCGCCGCCTGCGGGGTGCGCTTGCCGTCGCGGGTCTGCAGCATCCACAGCTTGCCCTTCTCGATGGTGAACTCGACGTCCTGCATCTCGCGGTAGTGGCGCTCGAGCAGCACCGCCACCCGCTCGAACTCCTCGTGGACCTTCGGCATCTCGAGCTTCAGCTGGGAAAGGTCATTGGTCAGGCGGATCCCGGCCACCACGTCCTCGCCCTGGGCATTGGTCAGGTAGTCGCCCTCGATGCGCTTCTCGCCGGTGGTGCCGCTGCGGGTCAGCGCCACGCCGGTGGCGCTGTCCTCGCCCAGGTTGCCGTAGACCATGGTGACGATGGTCACGGCGGTGCCCAGATCGTGGGGGATGCCGGCGGCGTTGCGGTAGGCGATGGCCCGCTTGCCGTTCCAGCTCATGAAGACCGCCTCGGTGGCCATCTGCAGCTGGGCGTAGGGCTCGGTGGGGAACTGGTGATGGGTATGGAAACGGAAGATGTTCTTGAATTCCTCGGTCACCGCCTGCCAGTGGGCCGCGGTCAGCTCGGCATCGGTCCTGACGCCTGCCTTCTTCCGGATCCTGGTCAGCACCGCCTCGAACTTTTCCGACGGGATATGCATGACCACGCTGCCGAACATCTGGATCAGCCGGCGGTAGAGATCGTAGACGAAGCGGGGGTCGCCGGTGGTTTCGATCATGCCCTCGACCGTCTCGTCGTTCATGCCGATATTGAGCACGGTGTCCATCATCCCGGGCATGGAGAACTTGGCCCCGGAGCGGCAGGAAAGAAGCAGCGGCCGGCGGGGATCCCCGAACTTCTTGCCGGTGCGATTCTCGATGGCCTGCAGGGCCTCGTCGACCTGGGTCCACAGCCCCTCGGGGAGCTTTTCCCCGAGCGACAGGTACTCGTTGCAGCCCTCGGTGGTGATGATGAAACCGGCCGGGACCGGCACCCCGATCCGGGCCATCTCGGCGAGATTGGCGCCCTTGCCGCCGAGCAGCCCCTTCACCCCGTCCCAGCTGCCGGCATAGGCCTCCACCTCGTCCAGTTCCTCAAACCGATATACCCATTTCTTGCTCATGGTAGAACCTCCCGGATTTATCATACTTGGTCTGGCCCTTGCGCCTGCAGGCCCTCAATTTTCCATCCAAACCCAATCCTATCCGGTTTCCGCACCTCTGTCAAACAAGGCTTACCTAACACATTTCATGATTGCATAGTCTCCAGGAACGAGATAGGATAAGGACGCTGTTTGCGAAGATAAACGAAGAGATGAGGGAAGACGCGTCGACTGACGACTCCTCGTCGACGTTCCGCGGACCAACCAACCCAATCCACAACACCTGGCGGTCTCAGTCCGGACAGGAGAGGCCATCGACCACGGATCTCGCCGTTATTCAAGGAGCTGGCTATCACATGAAAAACGATTATTCGGAAAGCCTGCTGGTTCACTTCCGGCGGGTGGAGGCTTTACGGGCGGAAGCATTGGATTGCCGGACGATCGACCTCAATACCCGGCAGCTCTGTGATCTGGAACTGCTGCTGAATAGAGGCATGTATCCTTTATTGGGTTTCATGGGCAAGGCCGACTACCAGGCCGTGCTGGCCAACATGCGCCTTGCCGACGGCACGGTCTGGCCAGTACCGGTCTGCCTGGACGTCAGCGAAAAGATCGCCGCCGACCTCTCTGTCGGGGAGCGTCTGGTGTTGAACGATCAGGGGGGTTTTCTCCTGGCGATCTTGACCGTCGAGGATGTCTGGCAGCCGGATAAGCGGCATGAGGCCGAGGCTATTCACGGCACAGACGATCCTGCGGCTCACCCCGGGGTCATGCAGCTCTATAATCAGTGCAATGGCTGGTATGTCGGCGGCAGGCTGGAAGGGGTCTCCCTGCCCATCCACTACGATTTCCAGCATCTTCGCCTCAGTCCGTCGGAGGCGGTGCGGGCTTTTACCATGAACGGCTGGCGGAGGGTGCTTGGTTTTCATACCGATGAATATCTGCACTGCGCCCATCGGGAAATGGTCATTGCGGCGGCGCGGGAGGCGGGGGCGGCAATATTCCTTCAGCCGGTGGCGGATCTCAGTCATCCCGGGAACCTCGATTATTATACCCAGATTCGCTGCTATCAGGCCTTCACGGAAAAATTCCCGCGAAACATGATCAAACTGGGGCTGACACCCTTTGCCAGCCGCAAGGCAGGTCCCAAAGAGGCGCTGTGGCAGGCGATCATCCGCAGGAATTTCGGCTGCAGTCATTTCATGGTGGCGGAAGACCATGCCGATCCCTTGGTCGGATCCGACGAGGATACGAGGTTTTATCCCCGGGGGGCGGCCCAGAAGCTGGTGGCCCGGTATGCCAGGGAGACCGGCATTGCCATGGTGCCTCAGCGGGAGATGGGGTATCACCTGGGCCTGAAGCGTTACGTGGCGCTGGACGAGGTGCCGGGGGAAGAGGTATCGACCATCAGTTCCAGGGAGTTGAAGCGCCGGTTGATTCAGGGCGAAGAAGTCCCGGCCTGGTTTTCCTATCCCGAGGTCGTCGATCACCTGCAGTACTCGTTCCCGCCCCGTTCGAAGCAGGGATTCACCATTTTCATGACCGGGCTTTCCGGCTCCGGCAAGTCGACCATCGCCAAGGTGCTGCTGGTCAAGTTCATGGAGATGGGCGATCGGCCCGTGACCCTTCTGGACGGGGACATCGTGCGGAAGAACCTGTCCTCGGAGCTGAATTTTTCGGAGGAGCACCGGAATCTCAATATCACCCGAATCGGTTTTGTCGCCAGCGAAATAACCAAGAACGGCGGCATCGCCCTCTGCGCGCCGATCGCCCCCTATTATGAGTCACGCCAGGCCAACCGCGAGATGATCTCCAGGTATGGCGGGTATATCGAGGTGTATGTCTCGACACCGCTCGAGGTCTGCGAGCAGCGCGACAGGAAGGGACTGTACGCCAAGGCCCGCGCCGGAAAGGTGAAGGGGGTGACCGGGGTGACGGACCCTTATATTCCGCCCGAGAACCCGGAATTGACCATCGATACCTCCATGGTCACTCCGATGGAGGCTGCCCAGGAGATTTTGCTCTATCTGGAGGAGCAGGGGTATATCGTTTGAGTTCAGCTGCGGCACGGCCGGCAGGTGCTGATTGAGATATTCAAGACCTCGCCAGCCTCCCTCTCCCCTCTAAAGCGGGCCGAAGCCCGCAGCCCAAGGGTTGTCATCGCGTTCCACGCACCTGGTGCATGGAATGCACCCTTCTCCGGTGGCCATCGGTGCATCTCCGGGGAAGTGCCGCGCATGACACTCAATCCGGGGCGCTATCGAAATCGGAAATGCGGTATGTCACGGTGCAGGAGGAAAGATGAAATTCATCTTACTCTTTTTGCACTTCATCCACCGCCCATCACTCTCTTCAGCCCATGGCGGCACGCTGAAAAAAATCCATTCCCCCTTCCCCATGTTACGGCCAGCCGGCTGATTTAGCCGCCAACCCTCTGTTTATACTTCAGACAACGAATGAGAACCCCGTCCGGGACCTTTACGGGATTCATTGTTGGCATCGATGTTGCAATCGGACTTTTTGCTGAAGGCGTCTTAGGACATCCGGGGCAATAGCCTTTGCCATAAAGTTTATGGCATGCTGTGCCGCTCGGTGATGGTTTATCGCGCGTGAACACGTAAGGCGTCTCAGCAGGAGTCAATTCGGCAAACCAGGTGTCCAGGCAGTGAACAGCGGTTGGTTTGTATCTGTTCAGTAAGAAGGAAAGGAAGTGCAATTCATGAGTTCTTTTGGAAGCGGCGCAATGCGTCGCAGGGATGATCGCGAAAAGCTGGGTGTAATCGGCTGCATGCGGCAGGTCTTTTTGGAAAGTACCGCGGGAACGGATACGCTGCACAAAGTGAGTAAGCGGAGACGAATGCAAAGAATGGTATTCATCCTTTTTCTTGTTTTTGCGTTTCCGAATTTTGCCCTTGCCGCCATCACTCTTTCACAGAAATCGCCGGTGCCGGCCTTATGCGACGAGACGGCGACCTACACCTTTACCTCCACCGCCTCCGGCACGATCGTCTACGGCGGCAGCTGCGGCATTGCCGACAAAAGCAGTGCGATAGCCGGGGAAAATCGAGTCACCTGGACTCTGGCAAACGGAGTGTACTCCAACTGCACGATTACCGTGCAGAGCGGCGGCACTGCCTCCAATACGCTTACCGTTCCAAAGTTCGAATCAACCTCGAAATACCCGGTGGTTTTCGTCCATGGTCTGTACGGTAATTACCTCGCCTGGAGCGGCACCAGATCCTATCTGGCAGGCCAGGGTTGGAAGTCCGAACTCCTCATCGCCAATTCCATAACCGAATCTAATTCCACCATGTGCGGCACGGCCTCGCCGAAACAGGCGCAAGAGGTCGGAGGATGGGTGGATGCCGCGCTGGCAAAATATCCGGGCTTCGACAAAGTGGATCTGGTCGGCCATTCCCGAGGCGGCAACAATATCATGCGGGGGCTGTGGCATGGACACATCGACGTCTCAAAAGTAAGGCAGGTAGTGACACTGTCGGGGGCGAATCGAGACTGCGGTTCTTTTTATCCGGCGATCCCAAGCAATGAGACTCCGGGTACCACCCGTTATTCCGTTTACTACAGCGATGGCGACCCGGATTACGATTCGGCGGTGGATTACCGGAATTCCCATGTCAAAGGCGCCTACCTCGAGAATCTTTACCCCTTGAATCATAGTGAGATGAGGACGGATCCTGCCGCCATGGCAGCTCTGAAAAAGTCTCTGTTAGGCGAAGTCGGCGGCAATTCTTCCGGCACGGGATCACTGACGGCGGTGATCGCCACAACAACCCAGCAGGGGCCGGCCCCCCTCACCCTGACCTTCGATGGCACGAAATCCTCCGGCACGATCAGCAGTTACAAGTGGACTTTCGGCGACGGCGGATCGGCCACAGGTTCTATCGTTTCCCATACCTACCAGCTTGCCGGCACGTATAACGCAACCCTGCTCGTGGCCAACACCAGCGGGCAGTCTCATCAGAGCAGCGTGACGATAACGGTAAGCCAGCCCGAGCAACCGAAGTATACCGCACCGACCGTCGTCATCTCTTCATCCAGTGCCGTTGGTGTGGCGCCCTTAACGGTCCAATTCGACGGGAGCGGCTCGACCAGTCCGCAGCCCCCCATTGTTTCCTACTCCTGGGCCTTCGGCGACGGCGCAGTCGCTCAAGGCGCCAAGGTATCCCACACCTTTACCGCCGCTGGAACCTACAGCACGACGCTGACCGTTACCGACAGCGTGGGAATGACCGGCAAGAACAGCATCCCTGTCCTTGTCAGTGCGCCAAACCAGCTACCCGTCTCCTCCTTCTCGGCCACGCCGTTGTCCGGCAACGCGCCCCTGACCGTCTCATTCAATGGTTCGGCTTCGTACGACCCGGATGGTTCGATCAAAAATTATTCATGGAGCTTTGGTAACGGAGCGACCGCGAACGGCGTTTCGGTGGAGCACACCTATACCGCAGCCGGCAATTATACCGCCACTCTCCAGGTCACTGACGACAAGGGAGCGACCGCGAGTTCAGCCAAGAGCATTTCGGTTCTTCCCCCGAAGACGATCGATTTCGAACTCCTGGAAGTGCAGGCGGACAACAACTGGACCAAGATCAATTTCAGCAAATCATACCAGGCCCCGATCGTTGTCGCCGGCCCCCCTGGTTACGCCGATGCGGCACCGGCCACCATCAGGATCAGGAATGTCACCTCCACAGGCTTTGAAGTCCGTATCCAGGAATGGGATTATCTGGACGGCAAGCACGCCCCCGAGAGGTTCAGCTTTATTGTCATGGAAAAAGGGATATACACCCTGGGCAACGGCACCAAGGTAGAAGCAGGCAGTTTCACCGGCTCAACTTCATTCCAGAAGATTGCCTTGCAGCAAGCCTATGCCCGCATTCCCGTGATCCTGACTCAGGTGACAACGTATAACGAGACCGACGCGGTTAGCGGCAGAATCCGTAACAGCAACGGAAGCTCATTCGAGTACCTCATGCAGGAACAGGAAAGGAACACCATTTCCCACAAACCGGAAACCGTCAGTTACATCGCCTGGGAACCCGGCAAAGGGGAATTTGCCGGTCTGCTCTACGAGTGTGGTTTCACCGCGAAAGGCGTTACCCAGAACTGGTTCAATCTCTCCTTCCAGACGCCGTTCTCCGTACGGCCATCCTTCATCGCCGGGATACAGACCTATGCGGAAGTTGACCCTGCAGCGCTTCGCTTGCGGAACCTGACCCGGACCGGGGTTCAGTTGAAAGTCGAAGAAGAGCAGTCAAAAGACCAGGAAACCAGACATGCGGCCGAAAGGGTAGGTTACCTCTCTTTCATTGCCTTGCCGTAATGCCACTGCACGGGTTGCCGTGACCTGAGGCCCCCCGGCATTGGCCGGGGGGCCTCAACAGCTTGACCGCCCCATACATGATGTGAGTCCTCGGGTACTCGGGGACAACCAGTCACCTCCCGCACACCGGAACCTGCTCTGGAGGGCCCGCACTGTACCATCGCGAAAAGTCACCGAATGCTCTCTTTACAGATGAGCAAAGAACCGTTTCAGCTTCCCCCCGAGCCATCATTATTCTCGATTGTCCTGTTCCGCTCTGACACTGGTGGCGGTAGGAGAAAAGGATGAAACTCAGCTTACTTTTTTGCGTTTCATGTACGCGGGCATCCATTAACTTCAGGATTGTCGGGCATGCCCCCGTATCCGGACAGAACATACCGGTCGCCGGGACAGGATGGTCTTTCACGTCCCGTGATATGCTGAAATACAAAGGATTTCCTGCCTGCGCCTTTACCTGTCGGCAGCATGGAACTGCTGACCGTCTGGTCAACCTCCAGGTAACTTCAGTTAGGTTTCTTGACGATTATTGTTGGCACCGATATTGCAACCAGACTGTGGCTGCTGACAGCGTCTTGTGAACGTCCGGATATTGGTGCTATCAATTTTTCACGTCTATCAAAAGCGAATTCCCGAAATCCTAAGATTTGGGGGGGGACAGCACATCTGGCAAAAAGGGATGAGAGCACGCTGTGCTGTCCGGTGAGGTTTTTTCCCGACAAAGGAAGAAGATACAAGATGTCATGCGGCAAGAGTCAATCCGGCAAACCAGAGGAACGATGGTTTGTACCTGTTAATCAAAAAGGAAAGGAAAGGCAATTGATGAGTTGTTTCGGGAGCGGCGCAATCCGTCGCAAGTATGATCGGGAGGCCCTTGTTTTTTTCATGGGTTGGATGCTGGTGCTCTTTCTTATATGTGCACCGGGACCTGCAATGGCAATTGAATATGGAAAAACAGGACCGTACAAGGTAAGTCGAAAAACTGTCCAAAATCCGTTGAATGGAAGCAGTGTATCCGTGTATTTGCCTGAAAATACCCGGGCACGGGTGCCTGTTATGTTTTTTTCCCATGGTTTGGGCGGCAATAATTACTTAAGTTACAGATCGATATGCACCCATGTGGCTTCTCAGGGGGTTGCGGTGGTTTTCTCACCGTATCCAACGCAGGCAACCTGGTCACAGCAATACGATATTCTGTGGAGCGGTTTTCAGGAAGCGACCAACGTCTATAGCTACGCTATGGACCTGAATTATGTAGGATTCTTTGGTCATTCCTGGGGCGGTGGCGCCACGCCCAACATGGCGCGCAGAGGTGTGGAGAGAGGGTGGGGCAAATCGGGCATGCTGATGTTTATCATGGCGCCGGGTCCGGCTCATGGCATGAGCGATCAGCAATGGCAATACCTGAACAATGGATCCCTCATTGTTCAAACCTTTCAAAACGACACCATAGTTCCGGAGAGACTTGCCCAGGATATTTTTGCCAAAGTCGGTATCCCCAGCACCGATAAGGCATACTACTACATCCTGGGCGGCGACCACACCGAGCCGTCTGATCGCAACGTCAATGATTATGACAGGCTGGCCATCTGGAAACCCCTTGACGCCTTGATGGATTATGCATTCAACCTGGGTAATCCTGCCGGCGGAAAAGCTTTTGCTCTGTATGGCGAGGGCGATCATTGGTCGACGATCATCACGCCGGCCGAAAAACCCGTGGTGAAAGAACCCACTGCTGTAGAACCGCGCTGGAAACGGTGGTGGCGTCGTTAGACCGTGCCATCGACGGCAGAAGATTCCTTTGAGGATAGCACAAGTTAACACTATCGTTTAATCTCTTTTATTATCCTACAAAACAAAAGGGGGATTCTTTGATGAATCCCCCTTTCGTATTATGACACCTTAGAAATTCGTCTTTTGTTTAGAGGTGTTTACTGCTTCATTTTCATGGTTCAACGGGCTCTTCCGGCACTTCCGGCTCCTCCGGCTCCTCCGGCTCTTCCGGCTCTTCCGGTTCCGCTGGTGCAACAGAGTCGAGCTGCAGGAGTTGCCAGCCAGCCCCATCATCAACCGCTCCCAGATTGACTCCGGTGGCCATGCCGGCATAGAGTTTGGTGCCGTCCGCCGATTTAATCAACGTCCGGAAACCGTATGGTTTATAAGTATATGTGGGAAAATTAGGATAACCGAAGGCATTGGTGGTTTCCGCTACAGCCGGCACCGGAACATCGTCCGCAGTGCCATCGATGCGCCACAGGTCCGCGCCTGAACTCGGACTGCTGGGATCATACATTGTACTGTAATCCATGGTGCCGACGAACAGCCGGTTGTCGGCGACCGTCATGACCCATGCATAGTTGTTATACGGGGACCCGAACCCGGAGGAGCCCAAGAGGGGCTGATAGTTGCCGACGTTATTGACCAGGGGGAAACTCCTGGTGGACGCTTTATAGGCGGGAAGCTGAGCCTCTCCATAAAGCAGCTGGGTTACCCGGTCGCTGCTCTCGGCGTTGCGTATCCGCCAGATACTGGTCGCCCTTGCAGTACCGCTGGTGAGGGCGAGTTGTTCCCTCAGGTTTCGGGGCGGGCCGAGACACTGAGATGCGGGAACCTCGTAACCGCTTGGCTGCAGCACACATGTCTTATGCAGGTCCGCGGCATTTCCGGGGATATGCATGGTGCCGAAGTACAACCAGCCATTCAGAAATTCTATTCCTCCACCGACATAGGTGCTCCGCGTGATGAAATCGGGTTCATACTCTTCGGGCGACCATATTTGAATCCAGTCCAGGCGGTCTAAAGCGGTAAGCCCGTCAGCCCCGATGACCGGGCTGAGAAAGACGCCTTTGGCGGAAACAGCGAGCCGGCTCATGCCGTCGCCGTCAATGTACTCCGCCAGTTCGCGTGGTAAACCGGCCAGCTGGCCGACGACACTGAACTTGAAAGGATCGGAAAC
>OBJA01002318.1_pt1 | contig 11174 bp, 10 predicted proteins | sample 1519751 | NCBI WGS metagenome assembly OBJA01 (sample SAMEA3881238, study PRJEB22517) | soil metagenome | biome: lake sediment; feature: soda lake sediment; material: sediment, water from around vicinity | place: India | collected 2013-12-23 | depth 3 m
AATGATATTTTGATGATTTCTAATTGTCAAGGAACAAGCTATGAAATATTTGACATATCCGGAAGAATACTTATGAGCGGCAAAATTCACAACTCAATTGAATCAGTGGATGTTAAAGATTTAAATCAAGCATATTTCTTTGTCCGAATTATAAATGATAATGAGATTGCAATATTTAAAATTTCTAAGATTAACTAATAACATTTTTATTTCTGTCTCAGGTAACATAAAACCTGAGACAGATTTTCATTATTATGGAACTACTTGACATAATTGGATATACCGGAGTACTTATTTTGCTATTAAGTTTAATTCCCATTGGCAAAAAACAGAAAGTATTATTAATATTGACAGGACTTTTGGTTTTATTAATTTATTCAATATTAAAACCAATATTTCCTATTGCAGGGCTTTGCATTATCGCATTATTTCTAGTTATCTTTGAAATACGAAAGTCTCTCAGAAAGAAAACTGCTATACAAATGATTGAAGTTGAATATGATAATAATTACATAGTTAATTTTATTGAGAATTACAAAAAGGATATTTATAGTTTTTTCCCTTTTTATGTGCCTCATAAAAATCATAAATGTTTTCTCGTAATGAGAGATATGAATTTGGCTGGAATATTTATAGGTAATCTTAATGATGATAAACTAACCATCGAAGTAGATTATATTAAGCCTATTTACAGAGATAATTTTATCGGTAAATATATTTATATAAAAAATACCGGTTTCTTTAAAAAAATGGGTGTATCTCTTTTGATTGGAAAATCTTTTCATTCCGCACATAGTAATTTTCTCAAAAAGATGGGATTCCTTAAAACTTATATTGATGATCAGATGTTTTATGTAAAAAGTATTGATTGAGGCATCAATTTTATTTTTTTTTCGTTTATACAATGTAAGAATAATGCAGATATGAAAAGATTAGTTTTTTTTGGTTTGGTAGTTGTTTTATCTGTTCGTTTATTAGCGCAGGTTAATATTCCTGATGCTCCAAAGTTTTTGTCAGCAAGTGTTGTCCCCGATTCGAATCCTTTATCTGTTGAATTGAAATGGAATCCGAGCGACTCGCTTGATGTTATTGGATATATTATTTATAAAGTATTGGATGTAACTGTACAGATTGATACCGTGGAGGGGCGATTGACTGATTCCTATCTCTATACTCAATCAACTGCAGGTTCTGATGCAGAAAGATTCAGACTTGCAGCATTTGATGTTGATACAAATAAAAGCATGCTTACTTCTCCCCATAAAACTATATTAATGTCACTTCAACTTGATAAGTGTAACAATAATGTTGAAGTATCATGGACACCATATGAAGGATGGACAGAAGAAGTAAAAGAGTATAAGATATATAGAAGACAATCAGGTCAACCATATTCCCCAATTGGAACCGTTAGTAAGGATAAAACAAGCTTTAATGATTTGAACACCCAGACCGGAAATCAATATTTGTACCATGTTGAAGCAATAAGCATTAATGGTATTAGGGCTACATCAAATTCTAAAAGCATATTCACAGAATCATATTCGCCACCAGCTTATTTATATGCACAGTCGGCAAGTGTCATTGATGAAAAAATTGCCCTTAGGTTTATGGTAGATAATAGTGCCGAGGTTTTGGAATACAGAATCTTAAAGTCGCTTAATCCTGATGCAAACTTTCAAACAATAAAAAGCTTTATAAATATAGGGCAAAATGAAATCATCTATACAGATCCAGATGTTAGGATTAATGAACAACAGTATTATTATAAAATAATTTCTTTAAATCCATGTGGAGTTTTCTCTGGAGAGTCGAATATCGCATCTAATATTTTGCTTAGTTTAAGTGAAAGTATGAATTTATATCATAGTTTTATTTGGACAGATTATTATCAATGGCAAAATGGTGTTGCAAATTTCAGAATCTATAGTAGCTTCGATAATACTAATAGTGAAATAGGATTTGTTAATAATGAAACATATAATTTCTCAAACAGTATAGAGGCTTATGTGAATTACTGTCATGATAATGAACTTCATCTTACTAACAGATTTTGCTATTTTGTTGAAGCTGTAGAAAATAGTACAAATAATCCGTCTGGCATTCAAGGTGTAAGCAGATCTAACACAGTTTGTGTACTTATGAAGCCAGTAGTCTGGATTCCAAATGCAATTAATACTAGTGCATATTATGAAAAAAATAGAAGATTTAAACCTGTTTTATCATTTATTGAAAGAGAGCCTTTCGAGTTAGTAATTTTCGATCGATGGGGGTTTGAGGTTTTTCGTACCGATAAAACCTACAAAGCTTGGGATGGTGTTATGCAATACTTTATCGCGCCGCCTCAGCAATATATGTATTTCCTTAGATACTACGATTATGGAGGTAAAGAATATCAGCAAACAGGAAGTTTTATTCTGTATACAGAATAATCACTCTAAATAGTTTATAAAAAACCGTATCCTCTTGGTATAAGAATGCCTAGTTTTTACTATTTTTGCTGATAACTAAATATGCAGGAATCATTTATGGGTCTCACAAAAGAAGAAGAAGTTTGGATTGATAATCAACTTGATGAAATTATTGGCTCATGTCAAAGATGCAAAGACGAAAATGATGTTGAATTAATTCGTAAAGCCTTTCATTTAGCTAATGAAGCACATGCGAAAATGAGGAGAAAATCGGGTGAACCATATTTTACTCATCCTATAGCTGTTGCAAAAATTGTTGCCGAAGAAATTGGATTAGGTGCTAAATCCGTTGCTTCTGCTTTACTGCACGATGTTGTGGAGGATACAGACTATAACCTCGAAGACATTGAAAGATTATTCGGACCTGTTATATCTAATATTATTGATGGACTAACAAAAATTTCAAATGTACTAGATAAGGATGCGACTCTTCAGGTTGAGAATTTTAGAAAAATGTTACTCACTCTTTCTGAAGATGTTAGAGTAATATTCATTAAACTTGCAGATAGACTTCATAATATGAGGACATTGGATTCAATGCCTGAGTATAAACAGATGAAGATTGCTGCCGAAACAACATTTTTGTATGCACCTCTAGCACACAGATTAGGCTTATATTCTATTAAAACAGAATTAGAAGATCTTGCCCTTAAATATGAACATCCTCTAATTTATAGAGAAATTAGCCGCAAAATTAAAGAAAGTGAAGAAGAAAGACAAGCATATATTGAAAGAATTATAAATCCACTTCGTACAGAAATGGATAAAAACGGAATTGAGTGTAACATCACAGGACGATCCAAATCAATATATTCGATTTGGAATAAAATGCAGCAGAAGAATGTTCCATTTGAAGAAATATATGATTTATTTGCTATTAGAATAATTTTTAAATCTGAACAGAGATTCAACGAAAAGCAACAGGCGTATAATATCTTTGCTATTATTACAAACATATATGTTCATCACGGGGATAGAATCAGAGACTGGATTACTACTCCTAAAGCTAATGGATACGAAGCTCTGCATGTTACAGTTATGGGTCCTCTAGGCAAATGGATTGAAATCCAGATTAGAAGCGAGAGAATGGATGATATTGCTGAAAAAGGATATGCTGCTCACTGGAAATATAAAACTGAAGAAGGTGATGAGACAAACAAACTTGACAGCTGGTTGCAAACTGTTCGTGATCAACTTAAGGATAGGTCTGAAGATGCTCTTGACTTTCTTGATGAATTTAAGCTAAATTTATTCTCTGCTGAAATATATCTATTTACTCCAAAAGGTGAATTAAAACGTTTGCCAAAAGGTGCTACTATACTTGATTTTGCTTATGAGATTCATTCGGAAATTGGCAATAAAGCAATAGCAGGAAAAGTTAATCATAAACTTCAAGCACTTTCTCACATCCTCCAAAGTGGAGATCAGGTAGAAATTCTTACTTCAGATATTCAAAGTCCTAAGAATGAGTGGCTTGATTTTGTTACTACCTCAAAAGCAAAATCCAATATTAAAAGTGCATTAAAAGAGGAAAGACAGTATATTGTAAATAAGGGGCAGAAGATATTTATTGAAAAAGTTAAGGAGCTCGATCTTGCACTTAATCATAAAAAATTAAAAGAATTAAGGGAGCAATATGATGCTCCAAATAAAGAGGAGTTTTACCGCAGGATTGGATTAGGAATAATTCAACTTGATGACCTTGAATTAAAACTTGATAAAAAAGACAAGAGTGTTTTTAGGAAATATTGGTCACTCGAATTCATTAGAAAACCTAAAGGCGTAGGAGGGAAGAAGATAAATCCTAATCAAACATTTTTGATAAAAAATGCTCCAAATGAAGATGATTACTCCCTTGCAATGTGTTGTAATCCCATCCCCGGAGATGAAGTTGTTGGGTTTCTAAATACTGATAATACGGTAATTATTCATAAAAAAAACTGTCACATACTTGGAGATATTGCCGCAAAAAGAGGAGATAGACTTTTATCTGTTAAGTGGAACTTGAAAAAGAAAAGATCTTTTACCGCACATTTACGAATTGAAGGTTTTGATAGACTAGGATTGATGTTCTATATCTCTAAAGTGATTTATCAAGAAGCTAATGTAAATATTAAAACATTAAATATAAATACATTAGATGGGATATTCACCGGAGATATTCAAGTTTATGTACACGACACAAAAGATTTGGATGATTTAATGAAAAAAATTCTTAGGATTAAAGGGGTAAAGTCTATTATACGCATTGAGGAATAATGATTTGAAAGCGATATGACAAAAAAAGAAATAATTTCATTGCTAAATCTTCTAGAAGATCCTGACGAGAAGGTTTATAATGAGATAAAAAGGAAAATTCTAGAATCTAACAAGCTTTTTCGTACTGTTATTGATGAATATTGGTCTACAGTCGAGGATGTTCTCACACTTGAAAGACTTGAAGAAATATCTGAAGTATTAAGAATTGATGATACTGCAAATGCATTAAAAAACTGGAAAGATACTAATGATTTGGATTTGATCTCCGGAATCTTATTAATAGAAGAATTATTTGATCCATTATTCGATAAAAAGAATATAAAAAACCAAATTGATAATTTATATCAAAAGGTTTGGCTCGAATTTAATAATCAACTTACTGCAATTGAAAAGATTAAACTACTTAATCATTTTTTGTATTCTGTAGAAGGGTTTGAATATAAGAAAGATACAGACATAAAGCCTCATCATTACGGTTTTTCTCAGCTTATTAATCATAGAAAATTCTCTGATAAAAATTTTGCTATTCTGTATACTTATATAGCACAAAGACTTAATTTGCCTGTTTTTATTTTAAATCGAAGTTTATCTGGTTTCTCAGTACTAGGCTATGTAGATGAAACACTTGCAGTAACTGTTTTTGCTAAAACAGATAATAATATTGTTTTCTATGTTTTGCCAAGTTTTAGCGGTGAAATATGGTCACAAAATCAAATTGTTAGTTTTGCCGAAGAAAAGAACTTTGAATTTGAAATGAATAATATTAAAGCTATAAATAATATTGATATTGCACGAAAATGGTTTAATTATCGAATAAATCTATTTTCAAATGATAATATAATATCGATAGATCAAAATAAATATTCACAAATATTAAAAATACTCTCCGATTAGAACAAAGGGCTCAATATCCTAGCTGTTGAATTCAGGAATTTGTTTGTTAGAGACCTTTTATCCCAAGACTCATGACTTAGTTTATGACTTGACGAGGTGTACGAATGAAAAGTTTTCTCTAATTCTCTTGATACTTCTTTATCATAAATTATAGCATTTAACTCAAAGTCATGGTCAAAACTTCTGATATCAATATTTGCTGTTCCTATTGTACACATTCTTCCGTCCACAATAATAAATTTTCCATGATTAAATCCATTCTTAAAAAGATATACCTCAATCCCTGCATCCAAAAGTTCACTAATATAAGATTGAGTCGCAAGATTAACAATCTTTGAGTCACCTTTATGTGGAATTACGAGTCTTACAGTTCTATTACTGAGGGCTATTGTTTTAAGTGCAGTTAAAATGCTTTCATTTGGCATAAAATAAGGTGTTGATAAATAAACATACTTTTTAGCAGACATGATTGCTGAAAAATATGCCTGCATAATAGAACTCCAGTCTGAATCAGGTCCACTCCGCGTAATTTGTATAGGAGTACTGCCATTTGAATCCGTTTTTGGAAATATATTTGGGTCTAATTTAATTTTTTCTCCTTTTACAAAAATCCAATCCATTAGAAAGATTTTTTGAATGTTTTTAACAGATTCTCCTGTAATTTTGATTGCTATATCATACCATTCTCCAAGTTTCTTTATTCCATCAACGTAGTAATCTGCAATATTAAAACCTCCAGTAAATGCTGTATGTCCATCTATAATTACAATTTTCCGATGATTTCTATAATTTAGTTTATTAGCAAATCTTGGGAGAAATACAGGTAAGAAAGGCTTCATTTCGACCCCACGAGCTAAGAGTTTTTTTGTATATGATTTTCGTATTTCCCAACTACCTACGTCATCATATATAATTCTTACACTGACTCCTTGACTTGCTTTTTTTAATAATAACTCTAGTATTTGTGACCATTCTCTGCCCGGTTGAATTTTATAAAAATCCAAATGGATATGATGTTGCGCTTCCTCTATAGCGAGTTTTATTTCGGCGAAAATGCAAGCTCCGTTTAAGATAATTTTCAAATTATTATACAGGCTTAATTGTGAATTACTATTATTCTTTAGTAAACAAATAGTCCGGTTATCTTCAATAAGATTTATGGGCACATCATTAATTCCTGTCCTTATAAATTCAGAACTATCTATTTCGGTTTCGCTGACTTCATCAAGAATTTCTTTTCTGTTGAGAAACTTATTTCGTCTTAAATTATGCCCAAGGAAGAAATAAAGTAAAATGCCAACAATTGGCAATAATACTAATACTAGAATCCAAGAAATTGTTTTGACTGGATCTCCATTGTTTGTAATAACCAATATTATAATAAATAATGTGGTTGAGATATATAAAAGACTTAAAATTAATGATAAATCCATGAGGTTTAAACTAATATAGTACAAAAATACAAAAAATGTAATCAGAAATAAAAACTTAGCTATGTATTAAGATTTTTACTAATTTTGCTAAGAATTTTAAAAACTATAATTATGAGAATATTTAAAACTTTATTGGTATTAGCATGTTTTCTTATTGCTTTTTCAGGTATTACATTGGCACAACAAAAAGAAATCCCGAAAGCAACTGCAAAGGATAACACTTTTATTGTAAATGTTGACTTTCATTGTGGTGGAGGTAAAACTAGAATTGAATCAGGTTTAAAAGGAATTGAAGGAATAAAAAAAGTGACAGCAGATTTAACTACGAAGAATGTTACAATTGAGCATGATTCGGAGGTAATTACAACAGCACAGCTTGTAAGGTATATTGAACGTATTGGACATCGCACTGAATATACTTCTCCAGAAACTAAAATTAAAAGTGCTTGTTCTCACGCTCATTAGACTTAGATCAAATTGATTATATAATCTCATAATTACATATTATGAGATTTTTTGTTTAGTTCATTAGTAATATCGTATGATAATAAAAATCACAATTTTTATTACTTTGGTAATGCATATCATTGCCGTAATTATCTCGATTAGGCTTACTAGAAAGACAAAATATTATGTTTCGTGGGCATTTATATCATTTGGTTTTCTCTTTTTATTATTTCGTATCTTAATAGAATCATTACCATATTTTATTGATTTCGACCCACAGGAATATAATGTTTTTTTACTATGGTTCAGTATTGGAGCTTCATTTTTATTTACAATAGGTCTCATTCTGATTTATAAGATATTCGATTATATGGAAAGAATGGAGAAAGAAAAACGTGCAGATGAAAAGAAATTTCTATCAATGATTATTCAGGCCGAAGAAAATGAAAGAGCAAGATTAGCTAAAGAACTTCATGATGGTATTGGACCTTTGTTATCAACTGTTAAAATGTCTGTTTCAGCATTGAAAAAAGATAATGAACAAGTAAAAGAAAAAGAAATAGTAAATAATATTGATAAGGTTATTAACGAATCAATTCGATCACTAAAAGATATTTCTAATAATCTTAGTCCTCATGTAATTGAAAATTTCGGATTAACTAAAGCACTTAGAAATTTCATAAAGAAAATTAATTCTTCAGGAATATTACATATAAGTCTGCAAAGCAATATGAAAGATTTAAGACTGGATAATAATACTGAAATCGTTTTGTACCGTGTAATATGTGAATTGATTAATAATACTTTGAAACATGCATATGCAAATAAAATATCTATTGATTTAAAGCATAATCAGTCAAATGTTTATGTCGAATATAAAGACGACGGCATTGGTTTCGAAGTTGATAATCTTTTTAAACCACAGGAAATGGGAATGGGATTTAATAATATTAACTCCCGTATAAACTCATTGAAAGGAATAATAGAAACACATTCCTCTCCAGGAAAAGGAACTACTATAAAAATATATATACCAAGCGAAAATGAACCCAATTAGAAGTAAGATTAAAATTATAATTGTTGATGATCATGTCCTATTTAGAAATGGACTTGTTTTATTATTGAATAGTAATGTTGATTTTGAAGTAATTGCTGAAGCATCAAACGGCAAAGAATTTCTTGAAATACTAAAAGAAATGACTCCCGACATTGTTCTTATGGACATATCAATGCCAGAAATGGATGGTGTTAAAGCTACAGAACTTGCAATTGAGAAAAATCCTGAACTCAAAATTATTACTCTATCAATGTTTGGTGATGAAGAATACTATTATAAAATGATGGATGCAGGAGCGTGTGCATTTCTTTTGAAAGAATCAGATATTGATGAAGTATACAGCGCCATATATAATGTAATGGATGGTAACAGTTTCTTTTCTAAAGAATTGTTGCAAAATCTTATTAGTAACTTCAAGGATGAAGATTCGGTTCATGATTTGGTTAAAGAACTATCTGAAAGAGAAATTGAAATAACGGTTCTTGTATGCGATGGTCTTTCAAATCAGGAAATTGCTGAAAAACTGTTTTTAAGCAAAAGGACTGTTGAGAAGCATAGAGCGAATATTCTTACTAAATTGAATTTGAAAAATACTGCTTCACTTGTAATGTTTGCAATAAAAAATAAATTGGTGAACTTATAAAACTTTGTAAAAAAAAACAGTACTATGAGTGCTTTATCATCCTTTTTACTTCACTCTTCATATACACCAATAAATAGATTGTTAGGAAAATGCAAAAAATCATAACAGGTAAGGCAACTGTTAAAATATTTGATGAATCAGTAATATAACCAATTGAGCTAATCATTGCAGAATAAATTTTTCTGAAAATTATCAGAGGTATAAGTGAACTTAAAAACATACTACTTAAAAGTATGATTATTAGATTTGTGTATGGTTTTGATATTTGTTTGAGTGTGTAACCTAATAAACTAAGTTTAGAAATATTTTCATGGTTTCTTTCAAGTAGTAATAACACTGATATTAGCATTAACCAAAATGCAAGTAAAATAATTATTAAGCCTATTGACAAAACAATTATGGTTATTGCTTTTAAGAATTTTAATGCCTTAGTATTACTTAATAAACTTTTACTTACAACATAATCTTTTTCTTCGAAATAATTAATCATTTCGGGATTAGAGGGATCATTTGTTATCACAATTAGTCTGCCTGTTTTTGGAAGCTCTTCACTTCCAAAGTTCTTATTACCCCATTCTACAAACGAAAGAGGAACCAAAAAAGTATTAATTCTATCAGAAAAACCAACTATTCTTGTTTCAAATTCAGCTCTTTTATCTTGTCCGTATATAACAAGATTGAATTTAATAACTCCAGCTCCATCTTCTGCAATCTGAGGTAGATTTTGACTTTGTGCAAAACCAAAATTGTACAAATTTAAATAAGCTCTTGGCAAAATACATGGAACAAATTTCATGTCTTCTTGCCAGAACCAGTCGTCGTAGTTTACATCAACGTAATCATCCGGAACTGCTTCAAAAAATAAATCTGTGTATAAACCAGGTAATAAACTGTTTCTTTCAGTGAAAACACGTACCGAAAATGTTCCGGGCGTAAATTGTGCAATATCATTAACAAAACTTTTTTTGCGCAAATCTTCAATTTCCTCTTCTGTAAAGAATGAGCTGGAACTATCATCATCAGTAAATTGACGGAATGAATCGGAAAGGTGTATATTTTTATTTACAACAATGTATTCATCCTTCCAAAAACCCTCTTTATCCTGAAAAATAGTCCTTACGTCAAGGTAAAAAAGCAGTGAACCCATCAGTAAGGATAAGCCGCAAAGAACGCCGATAAATGCTCCTGCCAATTGGCTGGTTTTTATGTTGGATTTCAATACTTTCCAGATCATTTTTATACTTTTATACTATTCGTAATGAATGATTTTAAATCGTCTTTTAATGAACTGATAATTATTCCTGACCCTTGCCTATCTGCATAATTGTTTACTGTCTCCCAAATAATACTTTTGTTTGTTTCATCGAGATGACTGAAAGGTTCATCCATTAATAGAAAATCGTAAGGTTGACATAGTGCACGGATTATTGCAACCCTCTGTTTCTGTCCATAAGATATTATCTTCGTTTTTCTATCTTTATGGTCAATAATATTAAATATTTCGAGAAGATTAACAATTTCTTTGTCTTCTAAGAATCCTGTAATGCTATTTTTTATCTGAATGTTTTCCCACACACTTAAGTTGTCGAAAAGAGATAAACCCTGAGGAACAATACTGAATGTTTTTTGCCTTATTTCAGCAAGTTCTATAATCGAAAAAGTATTAATATTTCTATTGTTAAGTAATAATTCCCCTGAGTAATCATTTCTAATTCCAAGAATTATATTAATGAGAGTGGTTTTGCCTTTGCCAGACTCCGCATAGACAAGTGTTTTGTTATTTTTTAAAAATGATAATTCCCTGTCCCAAATCTCGGATTGTTTGATTAATCCTGCGGGTATAGGATAGGGAATTATTTGATTAAGATATATATGCATATGTTAATTTGAACTTTCGGGCTCTTTCATTAGTTCTTCAAGCCATGCCTCAAGTTCTTCATCACTTAGATTATTAAATTCTGATTCTTCCC
>OBJA01002319.1_pt1 | contig 11171 bp, 7 predicted proteins | sample 1519751 | NCBI WGS metagenome assembly OBJA01 (sample SAMEA3881238, study PRJEB22517) | soil metagenome | biome: lake sediment; feature: soda lake sediment; material: sediment, water from around vicinity | place: India | collected 2013-12-23 | depth 3 m
GTAAATAAAATACAGTACTAATCAGAAAACTGTAAACAAAAATCAGGACGAGTCATCCTTTTTTAATGCTAAACCCCTCATCCCGTTTCCTTCTCCCGGAGGGCGAAGGGGGGAAGGTACCGTTATTGGTTAATAGTTGGTTTCATTTTTCTTTTTGATGTAAAACTCTAAATTTCTTTTCTTTTCATTTCCATCGCATGAAAATTGATCTTGCTAAGGTATAGAATTGTTTACAGTTCTACAAATATTTCCTTTAGAAAAACGTTGGTAAAATATTTCAATTTTTTTTAGTTTTTTTATATTACCTTTTCACTATATTTCAGATTAATGTATAAATACCATCATCTCACCTTTCCTGCCAGCTCCTTTTTTAAATTCTTATTTAATGCAGAGGCTCTATTTCACTTCAAGTATAAAGAAAGGTGATGTCTTTTTTGGACCATGTTCTCAACAAATGCTCGAACACTTACTCGGCGACCGGTTTGATGAACAACATTGAGCTACATTGAACCACATTGAACCCCTCGATAAAAACTCGGGGCAGGCAACATTGAACAACCTTGAACAATGTTTTTATTTACCTTTGCATGTTTTAATTGCTGACTCAAAATTCTGTACAAAATGCTTGAACTGTCATATATCCGCGAGAATACTCAAGAAGTGATTGATCGCCTGTCGATTAAGAATATTAATGCTGCCCCTGTTCTGCAGAATATTATTAACATCGACCTTCGTAGGCGGGAGACTCAGATGGAGCTTGATAACACATTGGCCGAATCGAATAATCTCGCCAAAGAGATAGGCAATCTTATGAAGGCCGGTAAGGCTTCTGATGCAAGTGAGCTTAAAAATATGGTTGCCGATCTTAAGGTTAAGGCAAAAGAGCTCTCCGAATCGCTCGATGCATTGGTTGCTGAGCAAAATTCTATGCTGGTTACCCTTCCAAATGTTCCTCATCCATCGGTTCCTCGCGGTAAGAGTGCCGAGGATAACGAGATTGTTCATAGTGAAGGCGAAATGCCTAAGTTGTATGCAAATGCAGTTCCTCACTGGGATCTGGCAACAAAGTATGATATCATCGATTTTGAGCTTGGCAATAAGGTCACAGGTGCAGGATTTCCTTTTTATAAAGGCAAAGGCGCCCGTCTGCAAAGAGCACTAATTAATTTCTTCCTCGATAATGCAAATGAAGCAGGGTATCATGAAATTCAGCCTCCTTTAGTGGTGAATGAGGCATCGGGCTACGGTACGGGTCAACTTCCTGATAAAGATGGTCAGATGTATTATTGTCAGGTAGATAAGCTTTACCTGATTCCAACTGCCGAAGTTCCGGTTACTAATATTTATCGCGATGAAATCGTTAAAGCTACTGCATTCCCAATAAAGAATGTTGCTTACTCTAATTGCTTCAGGCGTGAGGCAGGCTCTTATGGTAAGGATGTGAGGGGACTCAACAGGCTTCACCAGTTTGATAAGGTTGAGATAGTTCAGATTCAGCATCCCGATAAGTCATACGACACTCTTGAAGAGATGCGCGAGTATGTATCGACATTACTCCGCAAACTTGAACTGCCTTTTAGAGTGCTAAAGTTGTGTGGTGGCGATATGAGCTTTACTTCGGCATTGACTTATGACTTTGAAGTTTATTCAGCAGCACAACAGAAATGGCTGGAAGTTAGCTCTGTATCGAATTTCGAATCATTTCAGGCTAACCGCATGAAACTCAGATTTAAGGATGAGAATGGCAAAACACGCTTCTGCCATACACTAAACGGAAGTGCGCTGGCGTTACCTCGTATAGTTGCTTCGCTGCTCGAAAATAATCAAACAGAAAACGGTATACGAATACCCGATGCATTAGCAACCTATACAGGCTTCAGAATGTTAGATTAATAGTTACCGTATTTCTCAATTCGGTTTTACCGGTGACTTATATTCAACTTGAAATCAACGTAATGAAAAACCGTTTAACAGAGAAATCATATAGCAGGCTAATTAAGTTCGCGATCTCATTGGTGTTGTTTGCTCTGATGCTTACATCGCCCGAAGTTGTTGCACAGAGTCAGACTGATCAGCAACTTGGCTTACAATTCTTTAATGATAAAGAGTATGAGAAAGCCGTTGAGATTTTCGAACGTCTCTATAAAGACAAACCTGATCATTTCAGTTATACCTACTATTTGCAATCGTTGCTGGAACTCGGTAAAACCGATGATGCAACTAAACTGGTTAAGCAACAGGTGAAGCGCTTTCCTAATGATTTGAAATATCAGGTTGACCAGGGATTTATAATGATACGATCAAATCAGACTCAGAAAGCTGTGAAATTGTATGATGATCTTGTGAAAGATCTGAAACCTGAGCAACGTCAGGTTATGGAACTTGCAAGCGCCTTCCTGATGAGAAGGGAGAATGATTACGCGATAAAAGTGTATCAGAAGGGGCGACAATTACTATCACCTGAACATACTTTCGGGTTCGAGCTGGCTCAGATGTATGAGATTCAGGGTCAGTTTGATAAGATGGTTGAAGAGTATATGCTGCTTATTGAACAGATGCCCGGTTATGCCGATCAGGTGCAGAACAGATTACAATTCTCGCTGCAGAATGACCCTGAAAACTTAAAAACCGAAGCACTCAGAAGAGCATTAATTACGCATGTTCAAAAACGGCCTGATAATATTACTCTCACCGAAATGCTTATTTGGTTATCGTTACAACTACGTGACTTTGAATCGGCTTTACTTCAGGCTAAGGCACTCGACCGCCGGTTAAAAGAAAATGGTAGTAGAGTGTTTGCCCTAGGTCAGTTGAGTGTGACTAACGAGAATTATGATGCAGCAATTTCTGCTTTTTCTTACGTAATGGATAATTCTGATGATCTTTCTTTAAAGATGATAGCGGAAGTTGAACTTCTTCGATCAGAATACCGTCTTAATACTTCATCATACCCTGTTGATATTGATAAGCTTAGAAGAATTGCTGATAAGTTCAACAGCACCATCTCCCGTCAAGGCTCTAATCCACTTACATATCCATTAATTAGAGACCTTGCACATATTGATGCCTTTTACCTGAATAATTCTGAAAAAGCAATTACAGTACTCCAGGATCTGATAGCACGAACAGGAAACGATCGTATGCTTCAGGCTCAGAGTAAACTTGAACTGGCTGATATATATCTATTTAGCGGTGAGCCATGGGAAGCAACATTGCTGTACTCACAGGTAGATAAAACTTTCAGAAACGACCCGATAGGGCATGAAGCTAAATTCAGAAACGCTAAACTTTCATTTTACATAGGCGAATTTGACTGGGCAAGAGCACAATTGGATGTATTGAAGGCAGCTACGTCTAAGCTAATTGCCAATGATGCAATGCAGATTTCACTGATGATTTCTGATAATATTGAGTACGACAGTTCAACGGTAGCCTTAGGTTCTTATGCAAGGGCCGACTTGCTTTCGTTTAGAAACATGCATGATAAAGCATACCTGTTGCTTGATTCGGTTATTAAAGCTTTCCCTGGGCATCCTATAATAGATGACGCACTTATGAAACAGGCTGAAATAAAGAAGTTGGAGGGAGATTTTGCCGCGGCTGAAAAGTTATACCTTAAAGTGATCGAAGACCACTCGGGCGAAATACTTGCCGACGATGCCTTGTATGAACTGGCAAGTATCTATGAAATACAACTTCAGAATAAGCAAAAAGCTATGGATACCTATCAGAAACTAATGACTGAATATCCGGGGAGCCTCTTTGTTGTTGATGCTAGAAGAAAATTCAGAGAACTAAGAGGCGATTTTCAGGGTGAAAAGCCTGTCTCGATTCAATTACCTTAAATTCAGAACAAGTGTATCCGGTTAGAGCCAAAAAACACCTCGGACAGCATTTCCTCAATGATGAGAGTATTGCTCAAAAAATAACGGAAAGCCTTTTACTGCCATGCGACTCATTACTGGAAGTAGGACCGGGAACAGGAGTATTGACAAAGTACTTGTTGCAATTGCTTGAATCGGAAACCGATAGAGGCGCTAAACTTAAGAAATTCCTGACGCTTGATGTTGACAGAGACAGCATTGCATATTTGAAAGAAACATACCCTCTACATGCACAATTGTTCCGTGAAGCTGATTTTCTTAGGTTTAATCCTGACGAATACTTTGAAGGCTGTTTTGCAGTAATTGGCAATTTCCCGTATAACATATCGAGCCAGATATTCTTTAAAATACTCGACCACACTGATCAAGTACCTGAAGTTGTTTGTATGCTACAGAAAGAGGTAGCACAACGGCTTGCTGCACCTCCGGGAAGTAAAACTTACGGAATATTAAGCGTGCTTCTTCAGGCATGGTATGATATTGAGTATCTATTCACAGTAGAGCCTAATGTGTTTATTCCTCCACCAAAAGTTCACTCTGCGGTAATTAGACTTAAAAGAAACTCAACTACAGAGTTAGGGTGCGATGTTTCTTTATTCAAGAAAGTAGTTAAAACAGCCTTTAATCAGCGTCGCAAAACACTGCGCAATGCGTTGAAAAGCCTTAATCTAACACCGGGCGATGAATTAAATGACATGCTCAACAAGCGTGCTGAACAGTTGAGTGTAAAGGATTTTGTATTCATTACAGGCAACTTGAAACAATAAAACTGCATAGATCTGCAATTGGCAGGTCACAAAAAAATGAAAGGCTGCCTCTGAATGAGACAGCCTCGATATATTGAGTTTTAGAATTTTACTGACAAGGAACTACTTTTTGCACATCAACATGAACACCATAGAAATTGAAATAAGGTACAGTCACTGTTAGTTCATTTCCTTTATATGTAGTGAATTGTCCAGGTGCAGGGTTAGAAGCAGGAGGCGTTGAAGTAAATCCTTGAATCTTAACTGATTCATTACCCGGCACTAAACTCCATCCCTCGTTCAGAGTAATAGTTATTTGAACATCCATTCCCGACATAGCGAAATTAACAGATCCTGCATTCATAGTCTGACCCGCGAATAAAGTAACTGTTTTAGGAAGTTGATTGCTAACACTGGTATAAGTAGCCCAGTTTCCTTTTTGAACATAGCGTGTTCCGGCCGACCAGGCAGTTTCGCTCTTGTAGCATACAGGATTGTACGGCTCTTCACAGCATATAGTATATTCAGCATATCTCCACCATCTACCTGGTTCACCGTAATTCACTGGAACGTTACCACCGAATGCAGTTTCAGTTGAAGTTCCACACCATTCAGCATGCGCCACAACATAAATTGCATCTTCGCATTCTGCTCCACCACCAATATTTGCTAGTGGAATAGTAAATGTATGGGTTGTACCTCCGTTAACATTAAAACTATATGGGAATTGACCAATAACAGGATTGCCACCATTATTAGTAGGCAACATTGCCAGATCTTTACCAACCCATAAGTGTAAAGTATTGAAATAATTTGGCGAGGTTGTGGTGTAGGTAACATAAAGATTGGTTCCGTCATTATCAACTGTAAGAGTACCGGCATTAATGGTTTGACCGGCATATAACTGATAGGTCTGCGCACAATTTGTTGGAGTATAAACTACCGTTTTGTTAGTTTTGGTGCTATTCTCAGGAGTAACTGTTTCCTTTGTACAGGATGAAATGAATGCAACAGAGGCTACTAAAGTCAGCATCATTGCCAAGTAGGTAATTTTTGATCTTTTCATTTTAATTTGTTTTGCTTTGTTTATACTTGTGATTAACTTGCTGTAAATAAATTATTGTAATATTTGAATAGCCGGGATTGCCAATGATTGGGCAATCCCGGCCTTTCAGGTATAAAGTTTTTAATTATTACATGGCACTATTCTCTGAACAGAGACGTGAACACCGTAGTATGCCCATTGAGGTACACTAACAGTTGCGGTTGTACCGCTTGCATTAAATTTGTATGTGAATAAACCTGGTGACGGATTACCTGAAGGAGGTAACTGGTAACCTTCAATTTTAATATTTTCATAATCGTAAGGATCAAATCTCCAGCCTGTATTAAGGGTGACAGTAATATCAACCATACCACCGCTAACTGCAGAAAAACTTACGGTTCCTGCATTCATTGTTTGACCTGCAAATAAAGTAACGCTTTTTGCTGTTCCAGTGTATTCAGTGTAAGTAGCCCAGTTTCCTTTAGTAACATAAGGCGATCCTTCTGCCCATGCAGTTTCTCCACGATAGCAAACAGGGTTATTTGGGGTATCATCACAACATAATTGATGGTACGCATATCTCCACCATCTGCCTTTACCGGTAACAACCACATTTCCACCAAAAGCGGTTTCATTGGTAGTTCCGCACCATTCAGCATGTGCTACTATATATAGCGCATCCTCGCAGGTAACGCTACCGGGAATATCAGCTAAAGGAATTGTGAATGTGTAAGTGGAAGCACCATTGGTATTATATTGGTATGGGAATTGACCAATAACCGGATTTCCACCCTGATTAAGAGGTAAGGAAGCCAAAGATTTGCCTACCCACAAATGTAAAGTGTTGAAAGTTGCTCCGTCAATAGCGTTATAGGTTACATAGAGGTTTGTAGCATCATTGCTAACAATAAGAGTACCGGCATTGATTGTTTGACCTGCAAGCAATTGATAGGTAACTTCACAGTTGCCGGTTGTCATAGATTTATTTTTCTTGTCATTTGAAGGAGCATCAGCTTCCTTTGTACAAGAAGAAACGAATGCAACGGAGGCTACAAAAGCCAGCATCATTGCCAAATAGGTAATTTTTGCTCTTTTCATTTTGTTGTGATTTACTTGGATTAATACTTGTGATAATTTTTCTTTTTAAAAAACCCGGTTTAAACCGTACTACTTATGTAGTTTGTAAGTATTAATTTCCAGGGGGGGAAGGGAAATTAAATCACTATTATGGCCTTACTTAGAAATTATTGGAGTAACTCAATTCTGCTCTTTTACCTCACTCAATCACCTTCACTCTTTTTCGTTTATATCGCAAAAGTATACTTGCTTTAGCATCCTCATCTTATACATTAATTATCTAATTTTACATCAAGCTTACGTTTTTACTTTTAAAATATGTAGCTTGTTTAACTAATTAGCAATTTTGCTATGGTTTTTTGTAACTTTTTTATTAAGTGAAATTATAAACCGTTACAGTTTGATTAATGTTTTACTATAAATGTTAACATTTGGTTAAAATTTGATTAAAATGTATACTAGTCAATCACTAAAAATTTTCAGTTACCTCCTACCATGAAATGCTAATAAAATTGCTTATAAGTAAAAGATTATTAGATCGATAACAGTTAGTGCGTATAATTCGCTGTTTTTGCTTTTCTTTGCATTGAAAATAAGCTTTATAAGAGTTAATTCATGCAATTTAACAGCCTTGATGAGATCACATATAAAACCTGTTGTTAATAAGGCAACTCACCCAACAACAACTATCGAAACTAAGCCGACCAATCATATACTTCTATATCTGATTATCTCAGCATTAGCTTTTATACTTTATGGCAATACTATAAATAACGGCTATTCACTCGATGATTCATACGTTACTTATGTAAACCCATTGGTTAAGAAAGGAATAAAGGCCATACCTGAGATATTTACATCTAATTACATTGTAATGAATGCCGAAGAGGGTGGAATGCACTCTTATGGATACCGTCCGGTAACGAAAGCTACATACGCTATTGAATACGAACTATTCAGAGAAAATCCCAATATTAGTCACTTCTTTAATGTCTTGCTATTTGCCATTACCGGCATTGTTTTATTCAGCCTTCTAAGAAAGCTTCTGGTTAAATACCATATTCTGATTCCATTTCTTTCAGTAGTCTTTTTCATGGTACACCCTATACATACCGAAGTAGTTGCCAGTTTAAAGAACCGAGAAGAGATCTTAAGTTTTTTAGGGGCACTGCTCGCTTTAAAATACCTTCTGAAATGGCATGAAACCAAACGTTATATCTTCATCCTCTGGGCTTTGATATCATTTACCATAGGCTACATGTCGAAAGTAAATATCATGACATTTGTCGTGGTTATACCACTTGTCTTTTGGTACTTCACAGATATTAAACCGGGCAAAATGGCAATCAGTTCCCTGATGCTTCTTGCTGTTATGTTGCTTGTACTTACCATTCCGCGACTTATACTTCCAAATGCAGTGAGACCAATGCAGTATATTGAAAACCCTCTTATGTTCGATCATGGTTTTATGGAACGTATAGGAACCTCGATGATGGCATTACTCTTTTATTTGAAGATGTTGGTTTTCCCCCATCCGCTTAGGTTTTACTACGGTTTTGATATGATTCCAATTGTTACACTTGCCAACCCATTGGCAATATTGTCACTGGTTCTGCATTTAGGAATGTTTGTATATGCCATATACACATTCAGGAAGAAATCGCTCCTATCGTTCGCTATTCTGTTCTATTTAGTAAATATTTCACTCTTCTCGAACATAATAAATCCGCCTGCGGGTATAGTTGCTGAGAGGTTTCTATATATTGCATCACTGGGGTTTTGTATAGCACTGGCATATGGCCTGTTCCTACTTTTAAGGCAAAACCCTGAAAACAAGTCTTTACAACCCAAATACTCTACTTATATAGTGCTTATTGCCATAGCGTTGTCAATACCTGCAAGTGCTAAGACAATTGACCGAAATAACGACTGGGATAATGAAATAAGCTTATACGAAGCCGACATGCCTCATCTTGAGAAATCGGCTAAGGCAAATTTTATTTATGCTACTAATTTACGTAGCAAAGTTGTTGAACAACTTAAAACGGGCACTAAAAAGAATCTCCTTAAAAGTGACATTGAAAAAATCATAAAACACTATAAATTAGCTGTAGGCATTTATCCTGAATACCCCGATGCATACAACAATCTTGGCGAATCATTATTACTATTACTTAATGAATCGGATTCGGCCGTTAAATATCTCGAAAAAGCTGTTGAGCTGAATCCCGGATTAACTTCGGCATTCTTTAACCTAGGGTATACTTACCAGATTACCAATCAGCCGGAAAAGGCCATTGAGAATTACGAAAAAGCTCTTGCAATTGAGTCGTGGGATGTAAGAACAATGTCGAATCTAGCACAGTTATACAGCAGAACCGGCAATACAGAAAAAGCCATTGAACTTAATGAGGATATTATAAAACTTGATCCTCAACTTGATGTACCTTACATTAATCTTGGCTCGTATGCTTTGAAGAATGGAGATCAGCTAAAGGCTATTGAATATTTTGATCAGGCATTGCGTGTAAATCCAAATAATTATGATTTGAGTATGCGCTTGAGAAACCTGTTCCTCCAAGCAGGAGATACGATAAGGGCTGATCACTATCTTGAAATCGCCAAGCGGGCAGGACCACGAAGAAAATAAGAGAACATAGCTGTAAGAACTGACCATGGCTAACGTCAAAAACTACTACCACGACAAACTAATAGTACCCGATATGCTGAAGAGAGCAGCATCATTCGGAGGCAACACAAGCATTGGGTTCATAAAGCCCGATGGCAGAGAAGATATCGTTACCTATAGAGAGTTGCTGAGTGAGGCATCTTACATAGCCTCAGGCCTGGCAAAAACAGGATTGCAAAAAGGTGACAATTTGATTATTGCTACTGATAACAATCGCGAAACAATTCTGCTGCTGTGGGGATGTTTTTTATTGGGAGTTGTACCTACAATATTACAGCCCCCTCCTACTTTTTCGGGCTATAACCCACCTGTAGTTAAACTGTTTAACGTTTATGAACAGCTCGGAAATCCATTAATTTTTATGTCGGCAGTGCCACAGGCAGAAGCTATTGAAAAGCTTGCTATTCGCACAATTGGCGATCTGGATTGTTCAGAAAATAATTATCCGCACCCTCAAATAGCTGCTGATGATGTTGCTTTTATACAATTCTCATCAGGTAGCACAGGCGATCCCAAAGGGATAATGCTTACTCACTCAAACATCATTATAAACTGCAGGGCCATTAATATTGGCCTGCATATTGAGTTTGGTGATGTCATAGGCAACTGGATGCCTCTGTTTCATGATATGGCATTAATAGGATACCATTTGGCAGCTATGTATAATTGCCTTGATCAATGGCATATAGAAACCATCGACTTCATTAAGAACCCCGGCTTATGGCTTAACATGTTAAGCGATAAAAAGGTAAAAGTAACAGGTTGCCCCAACTTTGGACTTGCCCTTACTGTGAGGCATCTGAAAAGGATGAAACAGTCGCCCGCTTGGGACTTTACATCGGTTGAAGCCCTGCTTAATGGAGCCGAGCCAGTATCGGTGCAGATAATGAACGACTTCATTGAACTTTTACAACCATACAATTTCAGGCACGAAGCTATGATGCCTGTTTATGGTTTGGCCGAAGCTACCCTTGCAGTTACTTTCACACCATTCATGCAGCCGTCGGTGGTGACTCCTTTTAATGCATTACTTCTCGACAGGGATAATATTGCACAAGAGGTTGAAAAGGATGATCCTGATGCCCGGCTCATTGTATCGGTTGGTGTACCTATAAACGATGTAGAAATAATGGTTGTTGACCACAACTATTTACCTGTTAATGAAGGTGTAGCGGGGTTAATATGTTTACGTGGGAAATCACTTTCACCGGGTTACTACCTTAAAGCATCAGAAACACAGCGCTCATTTTTTGATGGATGGTTCAATACAGGTGATATAGGCTTTTTCTACAACGGGCACTACTATATAAGTGGAAGACATAAAGATATAATCTTTAAAAACGGACGACATTACTTTGCCAATGATCTTGAAGAGCTTTCGTTCAGAATAGATGAAATAAGCTATGGTAAGATCTGTTTTGCAGGCGTTACAGAAAGAAGTACAGGCAAGGAAATATTAATAGCATTTCTTGCTGGATCTGTTGGAGAAAAAGCAGAAGAAACCTTTAGGCAACTCCGCAATCTGCTAAGAAGCACATTAGGCATTACCATTGATAAACTAGTGATGGTACGATCGAATGAAATACCTAAAACATCAAGTGGCAAACTGCAACGTTATAAACTAATTCAACGCTACCTGGCAGGTGATTTCGAGGCTTCAGTTGTACTGTAACTTTCAGCAGTCAGCAAACAGTCAGGCTTTTAGCTATTAGCTTTAAGCTGTGTCCCAA